>Ga0325411_1007626_pt1 | contig 11782 bp, 11 predicted proteins | sample PopdelMetagenome_13_FD_206181 | JGI IMG/M metagenome (GOLD analysis project Ga0325411, IMG submission 206181) | Populus deltoides microbial communities from Bellville, Georgia, United States - Xylem-PdIQD-R4 | ecosystem: Host-associated > Plants > Phyllosphere > Stem > Wood/Secondary xylem...
TCCTTAGTTTCTTTCCTTGACTGATGGTGAGTGTGGTCATGTAGTTGTGTGTCTGAGAGTATGTGGAGAGCTTGGTAACAATGGTGAGGATCTATGTTTCAAAAGGCAATCTCTCTTTTGCTTCTTTTTATTCTCCCCTCCTTTTTTTTATAGTCTTTTGCCTTTGTTTTTAAAGGGCCATAAAGATCCTTTTTAGGGTTATTGGACCATTCTCTCCTATTGATGTATAAGAATTAATCATATCCATCCATTAAGGCTGAGGTTCAGGCTTTGTAGTATTGCAAGTCAATGAAAGGGGTACACTAGCCAACCTGGTTGGTTGGGGCATGGGTTTTGGCTTTTTGCAGCAGCGCTTTCAAGGCTATAAAAAGACTTATATTTTATCTAGCTATGAATACAGCATTCAGGGTGTGGGGTGGTACATTTATTGTTTTATTCTAGGAAGAGATAGGGTGATTTTGGACTTGGAAGATGCCAACAAAACCAATTTTCTCGATGCTTTTAGGGAGGAAAAAGATCTATATAGCCAGATGACAAATCGTCTAAATTCATTTTTATTTTTAAATATTTGGACTTATCAAAACAGCGTCATTTTGGCCAAAACACATTGTTTTATTTAAATGAAATGAAGGTGTTTTGATAACCTATGGTCAATTAAGGTTCTAAAATTGAGATTTGATCAAAAGTCAAATTAGTCTTTAATCTCTTGACTTCTTTTAATTGTACCTGTAATTACCTTATAACTTTCAATTTCATGCAATTTCACTTCAGTCAAACTAAAACACTGAACCCGATATTCAACATCTTTTCTATTCTGGTCATTAGTTTCTAATTTATGTAAATTGATCCTCAATTAACCATTTAACTTTTATTTTTTTTCAATTGGCCCCCGATTTCAATCACTAGATTTTTTCGCATGTTTTACAAGTTTGTTATTGGTTTCTAATTTATTTAATTTGATTCTTAATTGACTCCTAAACTTTGATTTTCTTGCAATTTCATCCTTGATTTCACCCCATTGAGTTCGGAAAAATTAAATTTGGTCCTCTAAAATTCTAATATTCTCAATTAAATCCAAATTAAGCTTTCAAACTTAGTTTTTTTCACCAATTAAATACCTGATAAAATTAATTTGACCCATTACAAGTCTAATCAAGTCCTTGCACTTAATTAATTCTTTAATTAGGTCCATGATTAAATCAAATTCACCTATTAAATGTCTAATTAAGTCCTCATACTTAATTTTTATGCAGATTTGTTCAATAATCCTTTAGTCTTGGGTATAATGGGGTACAATTGAGCTACCAATTTTATCCAAAACTCCAGCTTGATTTCTCTATACGTTTGAAATCGCTCTCAACCTGTTTTTGCCAAGTTGCCAGTCTTTTTAATTTTTATTGCTTTTCATTTTTTTTTAAAATGATAATTTAAGGGGAAACCCAAAATTGAGTTATGACACATATACTGCCTTAATGGTAGCATATAGGTAACCACAATTTCATGTATCATGTGTTATTATATCAAACAACATTTGGTATAAAACACACATTTTATTTTAATAGAATATATCAGTGTTCAATCTTTAGTAAACATACTTTTAACTAGTAATTTATCATATGAAGTTTCCATTCAACACTTAGGATAGGATTCATATATGAATTCTGAAAAATCAACAAGCATTTATGTAAATTCTGCATATAAAAACTTCTAAAAAAATAGAATTTATGCTTACATAATAGTTGAATCACTCACTTTAAGATTTAACCATTTTCCTTTACTCTCTCTCTCTCTCTCTCTTTCTCTCTCTCTCTCTCTCTCTCTCTCTCATTTTCTTTCTTTTATAACCTCACAATCTATCTTTGGTTTTCTTTCTAACAATTCTATTGAATTTAAGCTTCAATACTCCATAATTTATTCTTGAATATGTGGATGGCTAGTGTTAGTTTATAGGATGGTGTTTAGCTTTCTTTTAAGATCAAGAAAATGGAAAAAAAATTATAATTACTACTAAATATTTTGTAGGAGAGTACATTCCTCCCTTTCTATTGACACCTCACAAGCATGACAATGCCAAAACTTACCCCACTTCAACTATATGACTTTGCAAAATTGTTATACTTAACTGACTTAATCGTTGGCCTACTTCACCTACTTAAATTGATAATTGCATTTTGGACCTTCTTTTTCTTTAGTTCTTTGACTTTTTTCCTCTGATTCTCTCCAATCTTACATTATTTTAAAGCATCATTAATTATAGTAAATACAAGTTTTAGGGTGTTATAATAAGCATCTATAGACTTGTGATCATGAACATTACCAACCCAATTGGAGTTTTTGAATCCATATAAGAGGACATCATAGGAGATAGTGAAGGATAAGTCAGAATGAGACGTACCATGAATATAACATAAGATACATTTAACCACGAGCCATTACTCCTTAAAAAGAGCATGCATAAAGTGACAAACCTTATTAATTGCAAAGGAAATAACTAACTATGTAAACATAAGGTAAAATTCACGACTCAGGTCATGAGACCATAATAACTCTATAGAAAGTAAAATGAAATAAATTAGCTCAATTTCTAATCAACCAGATGTTATAGGATGAAATTGAAATAAAAAATTATTTAAAAAAAGACAAAAAAATCTGACTCTAGTTAACCCATGTTAACCTTTCAAACTCGTGACCCGAGTTATGAAATTGGAATAGCTTCGTAGAAAGTAAATCAAAATAAATTAAGAAGCTAAATTCTTAATTACCCCAATATTGAAGTATGAAATTGAAAAAAAAATTCAATTAAAATAACACAAAAAACAACTCGAGTCAACATGAGTTAACCTACCAAATCCACAACTCAATTTATGAGATCATGATAACTCTACAGTAAGTAAATCAAGAAAAAAAATGAATACTAATTCTCAATTAACTTAATATTGAAAGATAAAATTGAAAATAAATGAATTAAAATAGACTCTGTCATAACCCAAGTTTTGAATAAATATTAAAAAATTAATATATTTGAGAATGGGGTTAAAACAATACAAATTCAAAGTTCATGGATGAAATTAACAGATTTGAGAGTAAATTGGTCAGAAATTGAAGAATTAATAAGTTTGGAAATTTAGTTAAAATTTGAATTAGTTTAATTAATGAAATTAGAAGAATTAATAAGTTTGTGGACTTAATTAAACTTTGATTTAATTAATTAAATAAATTTAGGGACTTAATTGAAATTAATCCAAGGGTAAAATTAAAAATTTATTGATTAAGGGACCCAATTGATACATTTCAAACAGATAGGGACCAATCCATAATCTGTCATTTTTTTCCATGCCAAATGACGCTGTTTTGATCCCACTATTCACCATCCCTTTCGTTTCGCACGGAGAAGACCGATTCAACAGGGAAAAATCCGGCAACTCAAGGCCACTACACCACGATCTCTTGCCCACAATCCCGCTCATGGATTGATTAACAGGGGAACTGGTTTCTGCATGCTCTCTGGCTCAATAAAAGGCAGGGCAGAGCAGAGCAGAGGCAAGGAGGGGGGGAAGGAAGCCAGGACACAAACGAAGACGAGGGATTTTGGGGGACCAAAAATGAGAGAGAAGGCCACGAACCAGTGGGGAGAACACTGAAAACCAGAGAAGAAGACGGGGGGATTTTGGGGACGAAAAAGCATAGCATAAATCCAGAGCAAAAACAGAGACAAACGCAATAAAAAAAACCAAAGGACCAACGTTAACATCACCATCTTCTTGAACGCAAGGGACAGAAAGAAGAACGAAAACACAGGGAAAGGGGAAACAGAGGAAAAAAATAGAGAGGCGCGTAGAAATACAAAAAGAAATAACACGCAGAGCAGGGGAGAAAAAGGGCAGCATACACACAGACAAGGATTGATTGTCCCTGCCATCGTTTTATCCCTGCAAAAACAAAAAACAAAGACAACAATCGGTATCCACAATAAACCGGCATCTTCATTGTTGTTTCCTTCGTCATCTCAAAATATGCTGGAAGAGGAAAGCAGACCGCGGGCACAGGAACAAAAGAAAGCAAAAGAGAGGAGAGGAGGTAGTCGGCCAGCCAGAGCTTCACCACCGTCTCTATCGCCTCGCAGACCAGGTAAGCAACTTCTCTTTTTCAATTAAGTGTACACTGTGCAAGTAAATTTTAATTCACTTGCACAGCGCAGCAACATGCGTGCATTAGCGCACGCGTGTTGCTCAACCCAACCGGGCCACTGGCTTGGGCTAGTGGCCGGGCCGGGCCGCCCAGCCCAAAAGAAAGCAGAAAAATAAAAAAATAAAAAAATATGTATGCATGATTAAAAATAATGTAAATTTATTGGTTTATTCACTGACGTCAGAGTCAGGAATAAAAATACCGGTTTAAATTTATATTATTTCTATTTGTTGTATTTTATTTTATCTAGCTAGAAAAATAAAAAAAATATGTGCATGCGTAAAAATAAATTTATTTGTATTTATTTATTCACTGACGCTAGAGTAGGGAATAAAATTTATTTTATAGCTACATAATATTTACCAACGCCAGAGTTGGAGATATTCGTAGTTGAATATTCACTAACGCCAGAGTCAGGAATATTATAAGCAAATTATCATAGCGTAAACTAATAAAAATATAGCAATTCAAGACAAAACCAGCAATGCAGTTTGCCTCGAGCAGAACGTTTAAGGGGTGATAATATCTTCCCCTTTACGTAACCAGTCCCGTACCATAGAATCTCTGTTGACTAGTTAGGGTTCCTAGTGACCATAATATTAGGTGGCGACTCCTTAAACAAGATCGTTCCCCATCAAAAAAATAGGATGCCAGAAATCCATTCTTTCCATGATATACAAATTTTTAAGGTCACCGCGATGTCAGGTGTGACAGACCCGAAAAAACAATCTAGGCTTATTCAGGTTAACTTTTCAAACTCATGACCTAGGTCATGAGATCCAGATAACCTCATAGAAAAAAAAAACAAAAGAAAGATTATGAAACTCACTTTAAATGTTGGACGATGAAATTGAAAAATAAAATTCAATACAAAAAAAGAACACAAAAAATGACCCTAGTCAACCTAGGTTAATTCACCAAACTCGTGACCTAGATTATAAGACTAGAATAACCTCATTGAAATCAAATAAAAAAAATCTAAAACCTAATTCTAAATCAACCAAATGTTAAAGGATAAAAATGTTAAAAAAATCTATTAAAAAGGATAAAAAAAAATACGAGCTAACTTGTCAAACATGTGACTTACTTAGTTCATGATACTAGGACAACCTCATTAAAATAAATTCAAAAAATATTATAAAACCTAGTCTCTAGCAAATCCAATTTTAAAGGATAAAATTGAAGAAAAAATTAAATTTTACAAATAAAAAAAACAAAAACAATATGACTAATGAAGAAGGAGTTTCACTACATGAAAAGAAAGAAGATAGGATCTTAGGGGTTAATGTTTGAAAGAATATGACCAAAATGGCTTTTGTTAGCAGAGAGATTGTTTGAGACAATAAAAAAAGGTAGTTATGTTTCTCTCATAATGAATTCTATGACTGAATCTCATACTTTTACCTTTAAAGGATTAAGCATCATTGGAATTAGAGTAGCTGGCCTTTTCTTCAACTATGTCTTGAAATATAGCCAGTTCATGCTAGAATCAATGTTTAAAGATAAAATTGAAAAAACAAAACTTAAACCTTATAGGAAAAAACAAAGAAAAACAAAACAACGTATTATTTTATGGAATAATTTTTTCTGAGAAAGGAATAGTGATTTCCCCTCCTCTCATAATAAATGTTATAAATATAATAATTTTCCCTCCTTTTTTAGTACTAGTTTACAAGCTCGTGCTATGTTACAGGTCGGATAAAAAATAACATATATTAAACCTGACCTAATGGATCAACCATGAAACCTCATCATTGTAGCACTAGTATAAATTTAAATTATGTGAAAGTTGTCCTAATATGACCTAATTGACTTGGTGGGTCCAAAGGCGACTTGAGTGATATAAAAAATATTTTTTTGGCTTTAAAAAAATTAAAATGACATCATTTTTTTAAATATTTAGATGCGACTTATTGGATCGACTCAAACTTCACGGCTTAACCAGTCAAACCCATTACTCGAGTTATAGATTTCACTAGGTTTGATAATTTTGCTTTTAAAAAAAAACTATTTTTACTTAATTATATAATAAAAAAATATACTCTTGCAAAATCTTGCACATATCAAATATTAGGATGTTTATTTGAGATTATGATAACCTTATAAAAAGCAAATTGAAATAAATTAAGAAAATTAATTCAAAATCAGCCAAATATTGAAGGAAGTAATTGAAAGAAAAAAAGCCAATAAAAAAATCAATGCAAACCCAATATTGAAAGTTGAAATTAAAAAGAAAAAATCAAAGAAAAAAATAAAGAGAAATAAAAAAAATAAAAACTAACAAAAAGATGTCAGGCTAAGCGCCCAAGCCTGGGTGGCCTAACATGCTCAAACCTTAAAAAAGCCTAGGTATGTGGGTCAGGCAGGCCTGCATGCCTGAACCATATTTTAAAAAAAAAGGCAAACAACATGTATTTTTTTTTAAGGAAAAAAAAAACAACGCATTGCTTGTTGTGGAAAATGACACATAATTTACTATCTATAATTCAGCTATTACTATGGTGGCCTGAAAATCAAGACGATGTTTTTTAATGTAAAAATTATCTTTAAGTCTATTTTCATCTTAAAACACTTAATAAACATTTTTACACTCAAAACCAATTTATCAAGCAAAAAAAAAACCCAAAAACAATCTAAAAATACAAAATCAAATCGAGAAAAATTCTTTCTTGGGGCCGATTTATGTTTTTAGACAAGATGAAAATAAAAAAAAAAAAAAAACACTACCATTGAACTTCTCACATCAAATAAAACCCTTTAATACTAATCTTAATCAATTTAGTTGTCAAAATCACGACAAACAATAACTTTTCTGCTGCTTGCATTATTTTTCAATGAATTTCTCTTTCCTCTCCCAGCCGTATTACTATACTCTTAGACATCAATTGTTAAACCTTACTGGATACTTTTGTGACATTAATTTGTGATTTCTGATGAGAGTGTTTGGAAACTCTTTTCTTTCTTTCTTGCAACAAATAAACTCTTTATTGCCGATTTTAATGCGACTTCTGTTTATATCGATGATTCTTTATTGTACTTCAATTGTTCTGCGGTTTGCCTGTTTACATGCATTCTGTGATCATTTGAATCACAACCAATAAATCCCCATCAGTTAAGGTAAAAGAGATATGCTGAATGCATTCATTGCACTAAACATGTTATATATACAAAATATTAGGATGTTTGGATGCTAAAAAAAAAAAAAAGAAGTTTGAAATTGCCGGACTCTTCAGAAGGGAATTTTTTTTTTTTTTTTTTTGATAATAAAGCCATTAGCTCTTCAGATGGGATTGGATGGAGAAAAGATTCGAAAAGGCTCTAGCTAGCAGTTGAGTTAACAATAATGCATGTCATTATTCAAGATTGATCCGGGAATGCCCTCCATCAAGCAAGAAACTGGAGGAATAGTTAGGGTTTGTGAATCTCCATATGCATTCCAACAATATGGATCCCGTACTGAATATCCTTCAGCAGGAAGAAGCTCAACATCTGAGAGTGTTATGTTGGTACATGGGAGTGAGTCACTGCACGCAAAATGCATTGGTGGGCTTCGAATATTGTAAGTTCCCTTTATGTTTTCATAGAGAATTTCTGATACTGAAACGGCAGATGTTTGGTTGGCGCACCTCTTGGTGAGGCAGTAGAATTGGTCAATTATAATCGGATTCCTGACGTTGTCCATGTGAATATTACTGAAAGTTATTCCTGATACTGCTCCCGATCCACCTTGCCATGTCTTGATCCTAACTCCATTATCCGAGACTCTAATCACCGAGTCCCTGACTGTGATATTGGAAACACAGGCTCGTGAATTGTGATTTCCTAGACTCCCGATGCTGGTTTTAATACGATCAAAGGGGAAATTTGCAAAAAGATTAGCCTACAAGTCCATGAAAATGTGACAGACCAAATTCCAAGATTAGAGCCTTATATATAAACATTCTGTACATACCTGATTCCATGACTCGGTCCACATGTGATGTTCTCTATGTCCACATCAAAACAACCTGACCCTATTGATACACAATCATCGCCTATGAACAGGTGAATATTGAACATTTTGATGTTAGTGAGCTTTTGAGTGAAGCTGTTAATGGAAATGAGAAAGATTTATATGTTCTGACTAACCGTTAGAGATCACTGAATTATATATCCCAACACCATTGGTGTTCTCTATGTGAATTCCATCAGTGTTGGGACTTAAGGCAGGAGCGGTAATGTGAATTGAATCTACATGAACATTCTTGCAGTTGTCAAATCTGAGGTTGAACTGCGGGCTATTCTTGATTTTAAGTCCAAGGATAGTTAGGTTTGAGCTCATGAAGAACCTTATGGCCTGCATTTCCAATGTGAGGTTTTACTGAAAGAATTCAAGAATATTTTGAATTGGGCGTGAAAATATATAAAAGGTTCAAGTGTAGATGACATACAGTTGGACTATCACAAGGTCCAGGCATTGTTGTTCCATTTATTCCCTGTGCCATAAATGTAAAGAATCAGTAACACGAAGTCAACCCAAATTTTTTTCAGGCTGTAAAGAGTTCTTCAAGAAATGGCTTGTGAGTGATGCTAGTTTTTTTATCATATATTTACAAAATTAATGAGTTCCATTTATTCCTGACATGAATCACTAACACAAAGCCAACCCCAGTTTTTCAGGTTGAAAGAATTGTTTCAGCAGTACCTTGTGGGGTTTACAAGGAAGATCCCACCATTTCTCTCCTCTGCCATTTATTACACCACCTCCTTGAAGTGACATTTCCTTTATTCTGTAGAATACGAGCCATTGACGTCTGCTGTTCTTCTGTGGCCAAGAATCAGGTCCATCAGGTGGCATAAGAGTCCCATCAACCTTCTCAATGAACAGAATATAACCAAGCAATTACCAGAATTAGTAAGTCTTTTCAAACCTTAAAAGGCACAAAGAACAACCTGACATGACTGGCAAATAATATTACCTGAAACACTAGACCATCTTTGCAAGGACCAGAGAAAATTGTAGATTGGATCATGAAATCAAAACCATAAGGAACAAGGATGACAGCAGGATCAACTTGGTTGCAGGCCGCATCCCATGCCATCTTGAACGCGTCCGTATCATCTATTATACCATCACCTATAGCCCCAAAATTTCGTACATCAAAAACTCCACTAGAGTTATAGCCACCCCCATCTGAAGGATCAGCGGGCTCAGGTGGAGGAGTGGGAGGTTCGGAAATTGTGGATGATCTGTGATTATTATTGTGTTTGTGGTGTTTTGTATGGTTATGCCACCTAGCTTGGGTGCAAAGGAAGAAGCAAATGAAAGAAATGCCAAATACTAGTAAAGAGAGACGAGAATGCTCCATGTTAAGCTCAACTTGGTAGAAGTCTTAAATGGTGGAAACAAAAGAGAACTCTTCTAGAGTCTTTCCACTTGCCGGACCTCAAAAAACAAAAACTGTTTGAATAGCTTTTGCACTACGAATTATCAGAAACTAGATCAAAAGACTACCTGACAATTAATATTTGAAGTTGAAACAAGCAAGATGCTTGTTCAAGTGACCACTGCGAGCACTAGAGCAACTTGACAAAGACCAAGTTTGGCTTTGGAAAGTATACAGAGCCAGAAAGGCCTGTTTCCATATTTATAATAAGAGTGGATAGTGGAGGTGGCTTTGAAAAACACTTGCACCTTACCACTTCTTTTAATGGCTTTGGTGGCGGGAACCGACCGAGTTCCTTATAGGCTTTGGCTTTTCTTTTTTTCTTTGAGAATGTGGAGTCTGCAGATGACTGTTCGGGAAAAAGGTAAAAGTAATAGCGAGAGTCGATAAGCCCCCGTGTTCCTCCCATAACTCTCACTTTCATCGGTCCCCAGCTTGGTTATTTCAGCGATATCACGTTTTATAATAGGTGTAAGTTCGACGCCATACCTGTATGAGAGGCTCGAAATTGATTTTGTGACTGGCACTGAAATTAGTGAAATCTCTTCCTAGATTTCAGCATTGTTTAAATTAAGCAGTGTAACAAATGAAGCTCTATCTGAAAACACATCTGGTTTGAAGCCTATGTGCAGTTCAACACAGCTGATCAATAGACACATGCACTTATGGATGCAGATAATTTCCATGTGGTTTCCCATGATGATGGCAAAACCCTTGCTTGTGGGAAAACAGATTAAACTGAATCATTTACATGGCTCTTGAGCTGAATATGCATATGGTATTTTGAATATGATTATTAGTGATCAAGGAAATGTTTAGCCCAACACTTATGTTCTACTACTTATGTATTGAAACATGGAAAATGCTTGTTAGTTGTCAAAGGTCTTCTTACAGCATATTGCAGCATCTCCACAGAAAGAAACTTTTATCTCAGTGGGAAAAATAGCCTGTCATGTAAGCAATGAAATTGAAGGGTGAAAGGACAAATATTGGTAACCATCAGGTTTTGATTGAAATAGCTTAATCAACTCACTGTCACTTCAACCCCTTGTTTCGCAGTTACTACGCTCATGTACGATTCGAAAGATACACAGAAAGGCAAACATCCACTTTCTGGAAGTGGTCCGCTTTAGGAACTGGAGGGTGAATGTCTGCCTAAAATTAAGTTATCTTTCCTTGTAGTGGAAACTTCACTTGGAGCTCTGGTAAGGCTTGTTGAAGCTTATCTTATTACCGACCAAATCAATGCAAACATGTCTGATCATGGTTTCTCTCATCGCCCCTTTCGGTGATATATATCTAATGATGTCCACTTGAGGGGTTTAGTGCTTGTTATCTGTAGCCATGAACAGTTTTTCGAAGCATTTCTGCTAGTAATATGATTTTAGTATCCAATGACGTAACATTTTCTGCAAGTTAATCAAAGCAGAACAGCACACTAATTCAAAGTCATAATGATTGATACGTCCATTTCCAGTGATCTAAAGATCAAATGCTTAACGCGAAGATTGGTATGGATCGCCTTGTTCAGCATTTCACTAAGGTTCCTATCATCTTGATACTACATGCAGCATGGATTCTGTCTTCTGTAGTATATTTTTCATTTTACAAACTCTTAAAGTGGTGTGACGAAGCATGCTTAAATCAAAACAACCATTTGTTAAAATAAATCCATCATATCTTATTCAGTGTTGCCGCCATACCCTCCGAATTCGGAATCTGTACTTGGCAGAGTTTTCAATCAACAGAATGTCTTGTGCAACAGAATCCAGAACGTTTCAATTTACAAGTCATCGAACCACCTTCTTGTCCTCTTTGAAAATCGTAATGCCTGGATTCCTGATTCATATGAAGAAGACCAAAGTCTGCACCATTGCTATGGATACCATCAAAGACATAACTCAGTCATCTGATGCTAAGAATAGATCGAATTTAATCCTAGAAAGATTACTAAAGCTTGCTGAAGGCACAAGTAGGAAAGGAATGACTCTCAGACTCGAGATTGTAGATTATTTATTGAAAAAAAAATCCATCTCCACTGCTATGCTGTGGGCTTATTAATCATTTCTCAGATCACTAAGCCTGACATTGAGAGGAGGCAAAATCCATATTGATGTCCCATTATTCTTTATGAGCAGAATATGCGATGGCGGTTCCATCATTACTTC
>Ga0325411_1007628_pt1 | contig 11781 bp, 11 predicted proteins | sample PopdelMetagenome_13_FD_206181 | JGI IMG/M metagenome (GOLD analysis project Ga0325411, IMG submission 206181) | Populus deltoides microbial communities from Bellville, Georgia, United States - Xylem-PdIQD-R4 | ecosystem: Host-associated > Plants > Phyllosphere > Stem > Wood/Secondary xylem...
CCAACTCATCTTGATTTTTTTATTTGGATCTCATGACTTTTTTTAACTCCAGCTGATGTTTTTTTTCCCCACTGTCTTACCATGTTTTCTCAGCGACAGTTGCGTTTGGGTTATCAGGTTTCCTGCTTGCGTTTGGGTTATCAGGTTTCCTGCTGTTTAAGAGCCCCTTCTCAAGGTACCTCAGGTTTTTTTCTTCCCATTTGTATGCTGTTCTTTCTGTGTCATAATTGCGTCTGCTTGGTTCCTTTACACATGCCTTTCTACACATGCTCAATGCAATGTTATTTTATATTGCTCTACGTTGACTTTTTTTCTTTTTCTTGAATTTCATTTCTTCTTTGTTTGTTGTTTTGCACGCCTAACCTCTGTTTAGTGCTCTCCTTATTTTCATGTTTTTTTTCAATGTTGTATGCCTTCTTACTTTCTCTGCTTCTCTCCCTTATTTTCCATTCACAGCCTTTACTATGTATTTGGTTTTTCGTCTCTGATAAGATCACGACTTGATGTGTCGCCTCCATTAGTTGATCTTTAATTTGTCTGCTTACTTGGCTTGTTTAGCAATCTTACCAAGTACATTTCCTTTTGTTTTTTTCCTCCCGTTTCATGAATCAAACATTCTATTTCGGTTTTTTCCCCTGCTATCATATGGTGCTGTTTGCGCTAGGTTTCATGACCCAATTTCAATGACTTCTCAAGAAAAGAGAAGAGAGTTTTCTTATAGATTCACTTGAAATGCTTTGTTTGTAGGATATTTTCATGTTGCTGCTTATGTTAGAGTCAGAACAAGTTTAAGCACTTAAGCCTCTCAAAATTAAAGAATGAAAGACTGCACCTAAAGCTGGTTTATATATCAAACCATTACAACAGATAATAGAAAAATATGCAACCCGCGTTTAATACTCCTACAGACATGGTTTAATGAACAAATAATAAATCAAATTTAATCTTTTAATCCTAAAAACTAGTACATTATTAACTAACTCAGTTCCAACAATTCATCCCTTAAACTGTATTGCTTTCAGCAAACAGTTTACCCATTTGGTACCACACATACACCTAGCAAGCTTCTCAGCTTTTCAAATGCATCCATCTTCAAAGCTTTTGTCATAATATCAGCAATTTGGTCTCATGAATTGCAGTGATTCAACTCAATTATACCTTCTTTGCAAAGCTCACGCAGGAAGTGAAATCTAATATCTATATGCTTGCTTCTACCATGCATAACTGAGTTCTTTGCTAATTTAATTGTAGACATATTATCACAGTGTATGATAGTAAGTGTATCTTGCTTGCAATCTAACCTTTCAAGCATTTTTCTCATCCATACCGCCTGACAAACACAATGAGCTGCAAATATAAACTCTACCTTGGTTGTTGATAGGAAAACCACTGGTTGCTTCTTCGAACTCTAAGCAACTGCTCCCTATTGAGCATAAAAACCTATGATCATCTTGATAACCAGCATAGTCACTATCAGAGAAGGCCATTAACATTTCATCACTTGCAGCTCCTTTTTTGTAGCATAAAAACCTATGATCATCTTGATAACCAGCATAGTCACTATCAGAGAAGGCCATTAATATTTCATCACTTGCAGCTCTTTTTTTGTAGTAAATTCCCAAGTCCACTAATCCCTTCACATATCTCAAAGCTCTCTTGATAGCTTGCATATGTAGATTTGTAGGTCTCTCCATATATCTACTGACCAGACTAACCACAAACATGAGGTTCGACCTAGTCACTAATAGATACATAAGACTCCATACCATCTACTTGTATTGAGTCATATCCACTTGCTTTCCACTTTCATTCTTCATTAGTTTAATACCTGGTACCATTGGATTGCAAACTGAATTTGCATTATCCAAGCCAAACCTTTCTAAAATCTCCAGAACATGTTTCTTTTGACTCAAATAAATTCCTTTATCATTCTGCACAACCTCTACTCCGAGAAAGAACTTCATTTTACCTAAATCAGTCATATCAAATTCCTTTTTTATTGAAGCTTTAAACTCTACAAACATCTCCATATCACTTCCAGTGAACACTAAGTCATCCACGTATATGCTCACTACCAGAATCTTTCCTTCTCCTAGAGTTTTGACAAATAAAATATGCTCACTTGGACATCGAACAAACCCTTCCTTAAAAAAATATGATTCAATTCTACTAGACCAGGCTCGTGGTGTCTACCTCAAGCTGTATAAAGCTTTCTTTAACTTGAAAACTTTGTACTCTTCTCCTTTCTTCTCATAACCAAGGGGTTGTTCTACGTATATATCTTCTAATTCTTAATGGAGAAATGCACTTTTTACATCCAGTTGATTCACCTTTCATTTTCTCTGTGCTGTCATAGTTAGAACCATCCAGATTATGTCCCATCTTGCCACTAGTGTGAACACCTTAGTGTAGTCAACCCCATGTTGTTGTGCATACCCCTTTGCTACAAGTCTAGCCTTGTATTTGTCAACTTCCCCCTTCTCATTGAGCTTTGTCTTGTATATCCATTTTACCCCAATCTTTTTTGTATTCTTTGATAGCATAATTAGTTCCCACGTACCATTTTTTTCTATTGCAGAAATCTCATTATCCATGGCTTCTCTCCATTTTCGACATTTTAAGGCTTCTTCATAGGTGTATGGATCTCCAGCAGCGGTATAAAGTACCATGTTTTTAGTTTTTTCTTATTGAAATAAACCTGCACATGTGATATAATCCTCTATCTAATATGGTGTTCTTCGATTTCTGGCAACGGAATGATTAGACTCATTGTTTTCGGTTGAGCTTGTTAAAGACAGACTTGATAAATAAGAACTGATTACTCTAGTTAGCGTTCTTCGGTTTCTGGCAGCAGGTTGATTAGGCTCATTATGTTCGGCTGAGCTTGTTGAAGTTGAAGACAATCTTGATAAAAAAGGATTGATTACTCCAATTGCCTCATTCTGTTCTTGTTTTTGCTCTTCAATCTCATCTTCATTTTCTCCAAATTCTTCTTTAGTTACATCATTCTCAGCATCTCCCCACTTTAGCAGCACATTTGTGACACTTTCTGTCCAGTTCCAAATTTTATTTTCTTCAAAGATTACATCTCGACTAATCATCACTTTCTTTGTGATTGGATTATATATTATATAGCCTTTTGTTTCTTCACTTACTCTCAACAATACACATTTTGAACTCCTTGAATCCAACTTTGTTCTTTTCACATCCGGAATATGTACATGGCCAATGCAACTAAACACTCGAATGTATTCCACTAAAGGTTTAACACCACTCCATGATTCTTCAGGTGTGATTTCTTTAACTGCCAAGGTAGGAATCCTATTCAATATATGTACACACTAGTATACTACCTCCAGCTAGAACTCTTTAGGAATATGTTTTTCGGACAACATGCTTCTAACTAGATTTATGATCGTCCGATTCTCTCTTAGTAACTCTGTTTTGCTGAGGAGTGTATGTTGCAGTTAATTGTCTCTTGATCCCATTCACACTACAGTACTTATTGATTTTTTTTGAAGTGGATTCACCATTTTTATCGGTTCGTAAACAACCTACCAAAGAACCAATCTCTTTCTCAACTAAACTTTTGAACATATTAAGAGCTTCTGACTTTTCTGAAATGAAATAAACCCAACCTTTTCTACTAAAATCATTAATGAAAGTGATTAGGTACCTCTTTCCGCTGTTGGATTCTGGGTTCACAAGTCTATAAATGTTTGAATGAACAAGTTGCAATTTGTTTGAGGCTCTCCAGTTGCTTTTCTTTGGAATATTGTCCTTGTGTTGTTTCCCGACTAAACAATCAGCACACACCTTTATAGGGGCTAGGGGTGATAAAAAAATCGATAAACTGATTAAACCGAGAAAACCGAAAAAAATTAACTGAAAAAGTAAACAAAAAAAAACCCGATTAGAATATTTAGAAAAAATTTCGATTCAGTTCGGTTTCTGTTTTGATCGGTTCAAAAAAAGGTACTATAAATAGAAAAAATGACTCCCCCCAGTAACCCTAGCTACCAGCAGCCTCTTCTCGCCTCTCCCTCTTTCTTTCCCTTTCCTTAGACTTAGAAACACAGAGTGACAGAGATCCAAAACAACCAGCCAATTAATATATGCATCTTGTCAACATTCTCTTATTGTTATTTTTTTCAGCCCTTTCTACAGCAAGACCATAATGACTAATGACCTTGCTGAGTTTTTTCTGGTTTTTTTTTTATGGTTGCAAACAAGATGCTGAGTCTAAAATGGACTGTAGATTGGAGAAGAAAGTTCTGTTGAGTCAGTTCTATAGCAGATTGTTGTTGGTGGTGATGGGGGCACAAGTATGTGCATCTGTTTTGGTTAAATCTATCGTGAGTTTTTATGATTTTTAATATTTTTGAAGTTTTTTTTTTATCTGAGTTCTGTGTTTCCTGTTGATTTTTAGTGTTGTTTGGGTTTTAATATTTTTTATATAAAAAAACATGGGTTTTGTTTTTCAGCTTCTAGGTATTCTTTTAAATACAGAGAAGATAAGATTTATCTATATAAGAAGATTTGGGGTTTTGATTTTAAAAAATCGGGTTTGGATTTTTAGCATTTGGGTATTTGAAAAATATAAGAAAAACAGTGTTTATTTTGCAAGAAATTTAGGGTTTTGATTTATAGCAGAGTTTTGGAGTTGGGATGTTGATTTTATTTTTATTTTTTAATTGAAATTAGTGGTGTTGATTTTTGGCTTTTGGTTGTTTGCATAATGCAGGAAAAACAACATTTGTGAAAAGGCATCTTACTGGCGAGTTCGAGAAGAAATATGAGCATATAGGTTTTCTCAGTTTTTTGAAATCAAGAACCGAACTGGACCGAAACCGGTCGGTTTGACTCGATTTTGGTTCGGTTTCGGTTTTTTTTTCAAAAAAAATTGATTTGATTGTTTTTTATAGGTAAAAACTGAATCGAACCGAAAATGATCACCCCTAGTAGGGGCTTTAAGTGATGGCATCCCTTCAACCATCTTTTTATAATACAAAGTCCTTAAGCCCTTGAAACTAAGATAAGCAAACTTGTTGTGCCATAATTATGTTTCACCATCTTCACTAGTTTGAAAAAAGGCTACTGGTTTCTTTGGAGATATTGCTGCAAGCATAATGAACATTCTGTTAGCAGTTATGGCTATCTCCATAATGAGGCCTCTAGTTTGATGAAATAGTTTGCACATGTTGTTTTGAATAAGTATCGCCAAGTCTTTCTCCTGTAGTTGACCTATATTTAGCAAATTGTTTTTCAACTATGGGATGTAGTAAACACCACCAATCTTTTACATTACTCCAGCTACAATCAGTTTCACACATCCCTTTCCCATTATTGCCATTCTTGAATTGTTGCCTAGCTTGACTGAGTGTTTAAACTCTTTATCTAATCCTATAAACCACAGTTTATTCCCACTCATATGATTGCTACAACCCGAGTCCAAAAGCCATATCTCTTCTCTGGTTGATTTACGAAGTTCCACGTATGACATGATTAACATTTCATCTTCTTCATCCAGTTCTGCATAATTAGCTGCCCTTTGCCTTTTCCCAACTAGGACATTCATAAGAAAAATGTCCTGGTTCATGACATGGAAAGCACTCAATGATGGCTTTGTTGAAAGGTTGTCTTTCCCGACCTCTACCTTTGCCTTTGAAGCTGTCTCTAAAGCCTTCACAGCCTCCACGACCTCAACTTCTGCCTCCAAATTGATCATCCTCTCTTGTTTCAGACGTGACCTTTAGAACTTGCTCTTTCTCTTTGCGTCTTTTCATTATTTACTCATGCACAAGCAGGTTGCTTTAAAGTTCATCAATGGTCATTTCAGGAAGGTTATTTGATTCCTCGATAGAGCATGCGACATAGTCAAACTTTGTTGTAATGGATCTCACAATCTTCTCAATGATGATAGTTTGCTCCATACATTCACCATGAGATTTCATCTTATTGGCAATAGTAAGAGTTCTACCAAAATAGTCATCAACACTCTCTTATTCTTTCATTCTAAGAAGCTCAAATTCTATCTGCAAAGCTTGTAATTGAGCCTGTTTCACCTAAGTAGACCCTTGATACTTTTGACGCTTGGAATCTCATATTTCTTTTATAGAATCTTTGTTCAAGATTGTCTCTATAATGGTACGATCAATGGCTTGGAAGAGGAAATTTTTTACTTTCAAATCTTTCAGCCTCATGTCCTCTACGGTTTTTTATTGTGCCTCCGTCTATTTTACTTTAGTTGCAACTGTGGGAATTCCAGTCTTCATCAAACTCCAATACTCTTTGGATCGTAGGAAATTTTGCATCAGCATGGCCTAATGGTCTAGTGACCATCAAACCTAGAAATAGCTGGTTGAATGAAATTTCCTTTAGTTGTCATGCCTTTGACCTCCTGATGATCTCACCTTCTTCCTTTTCTGCACTCTCTCTGCCTTTGATCTCCTGATGATCTCACTTTCTTCCTTCTTTGCACTTTCTTTCTCTTCACAAGATGATCTCTCTTCTCTCGATCAGGCCCCTATGATAAAGCTTTGATACCACTTGTTAGAGTCAGATAAGTTTAAGAACTTAAGCCTCTTATAATTGAAGAATGAAAGACTGCACCTTTCTTCAATAGTAAAGTTGGTTTATATATCAAACCATTACAATAGAAAACAGAATAATAGGTAACCCACGTTTAACACTCTTATAGACGTGGTTTATTGTGCAAAGAATAAATCAAACCTAATATCTTAATCCTAAAATCTAGGATATTATTAACTAACTCAGTTCCAACAGCTTAGACTTCTTAGGTTTTCTTTGCCTTTTCTTTCGACCCGAGGTTTCATATTGAACCTTTATCCCATGACGAGCCGTCACTAAAGACTACAATCTCACCCTATCATGGAAAACTTATGTTAACTCGGCTTTTGAGTTTCTCAACAATGAAAATGGCAAAAATAACTCATTTCCACCGGATGTAGACACATGTTAGTTTATGCCTTTGTTTTATGATCCAAGTAATAGATCGTAGATTCTCATGCATGCTCCAAGTGTTGCTATTACAACTGCCCTTATCTAGCATTTCAACTACCCTTATCGTTTCTTCAAATTTTGTTTAGAATTGTTTTATTAATATGTAGATTTGGGTAACATGACTTACAAGTGCTGTTATTACAATGCTCTTTTCTGGTGTCAAGAAATGCTTGTGGGTTCATTACAAATAAAGCCACTTTTCTCTCTTTGCTGTTTAAATGGGAAAATTAAACTGCCTTCTCCACGCCCAACTCTAGAGCTTCTTGATTGCCAAAAGGTTTTATGATAACATCCACATATATAACTCAAAGTTTGTTTTTACTTTAATGGGCACTAACGTTGACCACTTGATTAATGAACGTCCAGGACCATATGTCTTTAAAATAAATGGTTATTGCCATCATCTTATGGGTTCCTTTTGCTCAATGATTAAGAAACACCGAAATTTGCTTAGCTTTATATCTATGACACAGGAAATAAGGTCAAAAATCGACTTGCGCCGTTTATCTATGGCTCTGCAACATCGTCTCTTGACAATGACATTGTTTATAGGTTTATGAATATACTTGATAATACATATGATCTTGCTAGAATCTTTTGTTCAGCAAGAGAACGCTTGGGTTTTGGCCCTGTCTCTGATTATAAACTTTGTTTGCTTGATAAAAGAGCCAATGACTCTCGACAATACGATGATCCTTCATCAAATGACATTAGAGGACTGATTGTTAGGGACATTGGATAATTCTTCTTTGAATGTGACATTGTCATTGAAAATGTATGTGGTTTTCTTAAAAATATCTCCAAATTACATTTGAAATTAATAGCCTTGTAGTACTTATTATTGTTCTCGTATGGTGAAAACAGGTTTGATTGTAACAATTCATATATAAGCTAAGAGCATTGACGAGCAAGAAAACAACAAAGGGACCTGAAGATAATTGATCAATGAATCCAAGGAAAATCGATCATAGTGACCTGACAATAAATAGAACCGTTATTGTTCCTGTATGGTGAAGACATGTTTGATTGTAACATTTCATATACAGGCCAAGAATATTGAGGAGTAAGAAAAAGACAAAGGGGCCTGGAGATAATTGGTCACTAAATCCAAGGAAAATTTGTCACAATGACCTAACGATAAAATAATGATTAATGAAGATTTTTCCATGGAAATTCCATGAAGACCCTTCATGTTTAAAGATATGCTTCGTGTTTAAAGATATGAAGATGCACTACCTTTAAACAAAAACTCCAAAAATAATGAAGATATAATTTCTGAAATTTATCTTATCTAAGGTAATATACATCACAAGTATTATTTCTTGTTTGTTCATATTATATCTCTTCCTTTATAAATTCTTGAAGGTACCATTCATAGATCAATCTTTAATCTTTTTTATGAGTGCGTGACACTTTTTTTATGTTGTGTTATAATCGTAATGAAAAAAATGAAACTTGTTTGGGTTCTTTGTGTTTGAACCATTTTTCATTGGACATGAGTGTTGCAAGAAGCCTTTTCATTTTATATTAGCCAAATCCTCAACACTTGTCATTATGAGAAGTATGGTCACAAGCTCGGAGAATATCAAATGATCATAGATTTTCCTTTTAAGGCTTTTTTTGGATACTCATGTTGGAGATTAATGGCGTGGTAGAGATGTTTTTTGTGTGTGGAAACATAGGTGATCTTGTTTGCTCACGCTAGCTTCTTTCACCCTAATATAATTTTCCATCACGTGGTTGATGTTAAAGAAATTTTTTATCGAGTATATATAACATTTCTTATAAGGAATAGTTATAGACTCCATTGATTAAGGCTTTGGTGGTGATGAGTTAAAGTAGATCCTTCATGCTTAACATTTCCTTGTTAAATCTCTAGAGATATGCCCTCGTGTTTTTATCATCTCGTTGTGTGATGACAAAGAGCTTTGTGGTGCTCTTATCGGCAGGAATGCTGGTGTTGAAATGAGAGATGAGCTTTACAAAGAGATCATGAAGACTTAGGATTGAGCCAAGTTTAAACTTATGATACCACACCCTAGTAGATCTGTGAAATGTTACTGTGAAAATCTTACACATGACATCACTCTTTGTTATCATTAGCTCGAGGATGCTTTTAATGTTTTGTAAGTGCTCTATAGGGTCTATAAAATCATTTTAGTTGTCTAAGTTGTCTTTAACAGCGACATAATTCTTAGTGAGGTGAGTATATAACACTTTGTTACAAATTAAAGATTGTTCCTCTTGATGGGAATAACGTGCGAGAGTTAGGGTTGGTGCAATCTCATGTATGTTGTGCCTTGGTTTTTTTTTTTGTGATAGAGAGCATGCAAACAAGAAGATCAAGACTCATAAGAATATTGATGGAGATATTTATGTTTATAACTTGGATTTGATGGGGAATACTAACTCATTTGGAGAGTTGAAGTACGATACTTACTTAACATGTTGTTTGTCTAGTTTTTCTTACAACTAGAGTTATTTTTGTACACTTAGTGCTGTGGGTTGACCTTGTTGTTAGTTGTATTGAAGAGAGTAGAGATGTTCTTGTATGGCTAGAACAACGTTGTTAAGTACTTGCACTTGTTGGGAGAGTTTTCGGATACCTAAGGAAACTGGAGTCCTTGTGGGGAGATCAACTACTCTTCTATATATCTCTATAGATGGTGTCATTGATAAAATCATGAAGAAACTTCACAGAAATAGACTTCTTTGGCTGATTAGTTCTAAGTCTGAGTTGTACCTGTAAAACAAGTCCCTGGTAAAACAAGAAACACTTTGATACTTAAGTTAGTATTTTAGTTTTGGATGCTCATGTGACAAGCATAAAAATCAAGAAGATGAAAGATGTATTTTTTTATATGTAGAGAAAAGATTTGTGTTCTTTATGTGGAGAGATTAGCTTAGTGTCTTTTGATATTGTTTGTTGTTATCCACTTTTGACTCAAAAAATCAAGAAAAAAACCAAAAAACAAGATGATACACATGAAGAAAGCCTAAAAGATTGCTCAAGTTGGTGCTGAAAGATCAAAATAACAAGTGGAAAAGTTGGAGGACTAAAATGTATAAGATTGATAAAATTAGCAACTCAGTTCTGATTTACAAAAGGCTTATTTGGCAAAAATATTTTTATTTGCATTAAAGAAATAAAAATTTGGATAGGGAAGAACTCAATGAGAATTTTGAAAAGCTTAATTAATTTTATTAAGAATTTAATTGTAAGAAAAATTGATATTTAAAGTCAATTTAGGCTTTAATTGGAAGAAATTAAAGTCTAGAAGTTGAATTGCAATTTTAAAGAGTTAATTTGATTAAATCAAGGGTTTAATTGCATAAATATTGAAGTTTGATGGGTAATTAGGGGCTTGATTGAAGAAATCCAAAACCAAGAACCAAAATAAAAAAGATGTGTGACTGTAAGGGTTGAAATTCACCAAATCAGGGACCAAATTGAAGAAAATTAAAAGTTTTATGGTTAATTAAGAGTTCAAGTGCACAAATAAAAAAAAAACAAGGATCAATATGGAAATAACGCTATACTTTAGGCCTGATGATTGTGTTTATCAAGGGTGAAATTGCATGAAATTAAGAGTTTGAGAGACAATTACAAGTGAAATTAAAACACAATTGAAAGGATAGTTAAAATTTGTTAGATTCCAAATTCAAAACCTTAATTTTTAGGGTTTAACTTAAACGACGTGTCGTTTGATCACTGTTTAGCTTCTTCTTTGACAGTTTTGACTGATCGAGTAGACACTTTCAGGTGAATGAAAGTGGCATTTTCAACCATCTTTAAGGATGTAATCACCACCATTCAACTGAGAAACACTCCCTTTACAAAGATTCATACCACACAATGCAACTTACCTCATGTAAGGTGTGTTAGGAATGTTAATACATTCCCTTGTCATATCTAGTCTCTTACCCTAGAATTTCAAATAAGACCAGTCCACCTGAGTCTACTAGTGACCCTAAATCAAAAAATTAGGTGGCGACCATTTGACCCCGACGTCCTGTCATGCCGCGCGCGCACGTGTGACATTATTGAGATGAAATCTTCTCTTTTTCCTCTTTTATTAAACCTGAGAATATATAGCGTTGAAAAAAATCTGAAAAATTTTAGGAAATATATGGAGTAGCCCACCATGAAAAGTGCCTCTTAACTGAAGTTATAGCTTGTGCTTGTATAGGTATTAAAATAAAAGATAGAAATAGAAGAGAGAGAAGAAAAAAGAGATACAATGACGTGAGAGAAGGAGGGGTGAGAGAACTTGATTGGGTTGTTGCTCATTCGAGCTTGAGTTAAGGCTCGGTTGGGGTTGGCTTAACCAAGCTTCATCTTGAAGCTTATTTGGGTTGTGGCTCCACCGAGGTATTAACTATAAACTAAAAGGCATCAGCTTTTTAGTTATGGTTTTTTTTTTTTGCATTTTCTTTTTAATTAATTTTTTTGTTTAATTTAGTTTGTTAATATTAATTTTTTTTCTATTTAGTTATCATACTCTCATGGCACGGATCCGAGGTTTGACAAGTTAACCTTGTTTGGCAGGTTAACCCAGTTTATTTAGATTTTTTTTATTTTTCTTAATTAGTTTTTTATTCCAATATTTTTTTTTCTTCTTAATTAATTATTTTTGTTTAATTTATTTCGTTAATATTAAATGTTTTTCTATTTAGTTATCACACTCTCATGATACGGATTCTAGGTTTGACTGGTTAACCTAGTTTGGCGGATTAACCTAGTTGATTCATATTTTT
>Ga0325411_1007631_pt1 | contig 11780 bp, 10 predicted proteins | sample PopdelMetagenome_13_FD_206181 | JGI IMG/M metagenome (GOLD analysis project Ga0325411, IMG submission 206181) | Populus deltoides microbial communities from Bellville, Georgia, United States - Xylem-PdIQD-R4 | ecosystem: Host-associated > Plants > Phyllosphere > Stem > Wood/Secondary xylem...
TTTGACAACCATGTCAGACCCAAGCGCCCGGGTCAAAAAATTTAAAATTTTTCAAAAACACGATTGAATTGCAAAAACAAACACTGTCTCATTCAAGCATGATTTTTCATTCATATGCAGTAGAACTTAATTACAAACTCTTTTTTATTTGTGCAATTTATTTCATAAATTTGTTATATTCAAAGAGAAAAGAATGGAAAAAAAATGTTGAGTTCTAAGTGATTTATTTCAAGTCTTCAAAAATAAACTACCATTTTGTGTGTGCATTGTGGATGAAAATATATATAATGAAACTAAACACATATAGTTCAATATTGTTAAAAAAAATGTAAAATAATTTTGTCGCCAGTTCAAAAATCACAAAGGACCACCCATTAAATAAATGTTTTTTTTTTGCATTGAGTTTGATTTAAAAAAACATAAAGATTCATAAAAAAAATGAAATAAAGAAAGAAAAAAAAAGAGAAGATAGAATTTCTATTGAAAAAACAACAAATTCATAAATATAAAAAATAAACTATTTCATTGGAAAGATATGATTTGAATTTTTAGATGTAAAACGTTAAATTATATTTTTGTGATGATTTGTTGTTTATAAATAATTTCTGAATTTGAATTTCTGTTTATGATACTTTAAGGATAATTTAAATGTTTTTTCTTATAAAAAATTAAAAAAAATTATAAGTCTCAACATTTTAATTATCACCTAGTCAGGCTCGGGGTTGACGTTGCTGCTAGACCCAAGTCGCTTAGCCTCCAGACTCAAATCGCATGGATTTGGCTTGACCGCCAGATCCAAGGCAACCCAAGTTGCTTTGGTTTGACATGGCTATCAAACTCAAGGCGCTTAAAATATTCTTTATATTTTTAATATATATTTTTATATTTTTTTAAAAAATTAATGTTGACCCGCTATAAAATACGAACCAATATACTAGTTTTAAACAAAAAGACACCAATTCTAAAACAACAAAAATAAAAAACCCCGGGTTAGCTACCAAACTCATCCTATTCACTTCTATCACACATGATTAAGTGAACACACATCATTGGACCGAGTTATAAAGCTTGCCCCGACTTGATGAGTTAATTTAATAAACTCCTAGTTTGGGGCTGTTTTTGTTCGAGTCAATAAAAACCTGTTTTTATTTTTTATTTTTAAGATAACATTGTTTCAAGGTTTTTATGAAAACAATGCTTGGGTTAATATAGATTAACCACCTAACCTCCAACTAGAGCCTTGAGCGGGTTGTCCTAGACCGGTTGTCATAACTATGCATTGGACACCTCTCTTAAAATCCTCAACGTCCAAACTCAACATCATCACCATTAAAATCAAGGAAGCATCGTAACTTACACTATACAGCTCCATACTATAGCTGCCCCATGCAGTGGCGCTTTCGTAATTCTGTTCCTTAATTTACACCTCTTCTCTCTCTCTCTCTCGCAGATCAACACACACAAGACTCGCTTATACAAAACCTCTCTCTCTCTCTCTCTCTCTCTCTCTCTCTGAATTTAGAACCCGTTCACCTGGATCTCTAGCTCTCGCGATCTGCAAAAATGGTTAGTTCGTGATCTATCGTTGTTTTTTTCATTCAATTTTTTTCTATTCTCGTCCACTTTGTATTGTCGTTTTGTAGCCTTCACTTTCGAGTTCGAGTACGCGTTAGATCTGGTTGAAATCTGCTTTGATTTGTTACTCTTATCTAATTACGCTTCTAATTGTATAAAATCATAGCGTCTAATCACACAATTGAATACTTTTCTCCGTTGATTTAATCAAATGTGGGACATTGGAATCAGTTCCGCTCTGTTTGGTAGCTCGGAATCGGAGGTTCTCGATGCTCGCATTGATTTCTTAGTGACCAAATGGAGTGTTCAGGTCTTGAATTTTGCTGAGATCTGGTCTTAATTACGGGTGGAATTTGAATTTTTGGACTTTAAGAGTAATGCAAGTTCTGGAGGTGTGTTTGGTTGCTCGGAAAGTGAAGGAATATCTGGAATGTAGAATTAGTTTTCGTTTTGACTTGGTTGTTTTGAAATTCTGATTTTTTTCTTATTTCATTGTTCACAAAATGGATTAACGTGGATTTGGTTTTTTCTGGATTAATTTGAGATCTGGTATATAATTTTGGGACTGATGTGTTTGTTTTGTTCTGTATCAACAGCCTCTCAGACTCGAAATCAAGGTATTGTTATATATTTGCAGCTTTACTTTCTCAAGTTTTTCTTTTTAAATGATTGTGTGAGTGATATTCTTGTTTTTGTATCTGGATCAGAGGAAACTTGCTCAAAGATCGGAGAGAGTAAAGTCAGTCGATCTACATCCAACAGAACCATGGTAAATTATATTCTTCTTTTTTTGCATTTTATTTACTTAATTTGTTAGTCATTTGATGCAAAGAGAAGTAATTTGTAGATATGTTAGTCTTAACTTGATGTATTTCTATATTTGTGATTTGGGTTTCTGCAGGATTCTAGTGAGTTTGTATTCAGGGACTGTGTGTATCTGGAACTACCAGTCACAGGTATGTGAATGTAATTGTACTAGCTTTGCTTCATGATTGTGGTTTATTCACATTTGCAATGACAAAGAAACTGTTCAAAGTAGGGTGATTCTTGTTGATGGTCATGATAGCTTTTTAAAAAATATGTTTATGTTTGAACAGTGAAGCATCATGATCAGTAACTTTAGTTAACTTTGAGTGGGTATGGGCTTCCAAAATCGATGTTTTTAATGTGAATGCTGATAATTCTCAATCATCTTCTGTAATTATTTTAGAGGAAAAAATATAAAAATATTTTCCCATGCGAGTTGCTGGCTGTTATGAGTTGGGCCTTGAAAGGTGACCTGTTTATGAAAAACTGAACAAGTTACATGTAATTGGGATCAAAACTTGTCATGCTTTCTGTCAACCTGTGAAGCTGGTTACCATTTGAATTTGTTTTTATCAGATGGGAACAGTGATGAAGTAGTAGACTATTAGGGGTAGGAAAAGCTGCAATGTCATGAGTTGTTTGCCCCCTTAGCAAATTGGATTATGGACCATGAATGGAGGAAGCATAGAACACGTCCACCATATCAATAGGGAGTGTTACAATTTATTTTTCCATTTCTGTAGACAAAAGTAAGTTTGAAAAATAAACTTGCTGCTGGCTATCTTGTGAGACGCTTGTCATCAAGTGTATTTTTATTTTGCAACACACGAATCAGTGGCTAAATTTCCTTTTGTTGCTTTCGATCTATAAATTTTCTTAAAATTGATTATTTACTTGGAGGTTTTTATTTTTTCCTTTCTAACATAAATATCCTTGATCTCCTCCAGACCATGGCGAAGTCTTTTGAGGTCACTGAGTTGCCAGGTATATGATAATATTTGCTTCCACTGTAAAAAGTTATTTTTACAGCATGTTTTTCTTTGAAGAAAGTTATTTCTATTCTCTGAAGTATGTTTTTGTCTTTTTTATAACTATCAAGTCTTCTGAAGTTTACATTATGTGTCTGCAGTTAGGTCAGCCAAGTTCATAGCACGAAAGCAGTGGGTTGTTGCTGGAGCTGATGACATGCATATTCGTGTGTACAACTACAACACAATGGATAAGATTAAAGTTTTTGAGGCTCATACAGATTACATTAGATGTGTGGCCGTCCATCCTACCCTTCCCTATGTGTTGTCATCATCTGATGACATGCTTATAAAACTTTGGGACTGGGAGAAGGGATGGGCTTGTACTCAGATATTTGAGGGACATTCCCATTATGTGATGCAAGTTACTTTTAATCCTAAAGACACCAACACTTTTGCAAGTGCATCCCTTGATCGCACCATAAAGGTACAAGGGATGTTCCCTGCTGCTAATTTTTGTATATGCTTTACATGCTTCACTTGGCTCACTTTAATTGGGTATTTTTTGTTTTAGATTTGGAATCTTGGCTCTCCCGACCCAAATTTTACTCTGGATGCCCACCAGAAAGGAGTAAATTGTGTTGATTACTTTACAGGTGGAGATAAACCTTATTTAATCACTGGCTCTGATGATCACACTGCGAAGGTCTGTCCTTTATGTGTTTATTTAGCTGTTTGGTTAACACATTTATCTTGATTTAGAATCTTAATGGGTCATTTTTTCAAGCAGGTATGGGATTATCAAACGAAAAGCTGTGTCCAGACCTTAGAAGGCCACACACACAATGTCTCTGCTGTATGTTTTCATCCTGAACTTCCAATAATAATTACAGGTTCTGAAGATGGGACTGTTCGTATATGGCATTCAACAACTTACAGGTAATCCATTTTGCTGTATAAACTTAATGTTGGTATGTCTCTGGTAACTTTTATGTGCACTTGTATAACTGTTCTACATTGAAATTGGAATGCATACATTCTGATTCAAGTAGCAAACCTCAATGAGAAGGATTTTCAGCATTTTTGCAAGAAAGATTTGGTGAAACAATTTTTATTTTTTTATTATTATATCTCTTCAGTGAACCACTTGTCTATTATTTTCCCTTTTAATTTTTATATATCTCCCAATCCGAGACTATGGGTTTGTTTGTTCAGGCAATATGGGCTTCCTAGAATTTCTTACACCTGAAAACTATGTTCCTTCTGCTTTTGTTTAGTCAACTAGCCTCAGGATTTTAATTTTACCAGTACAGGAAATTGTCATGAATACATGCATATTTGCAGCCATAATTTGATATTAAATGGAAAGATTTGTCTCTATCGGTGAATGCAGCCCAGTAGAGGCTGGAATAGGTTGATGTTTTGAGGAGTTAAATTCATTAGGGTTAGAAGATGCAAAATCTTGAAAAGCTTAAGCTAAATAGTTGCTTTCTGTTTTTCTTTATTGTTCTTTGATGTAAACTTGTTGTGTGTATATACATAACACACACACACACACACACATATTATATGATTTCTGTTTGCCTTTATGTTACAGACTTTAAGACATGTTTCATTGCGTACAGGCTTGAGAACACCTTGAATTATGGCTTGGAACGAGTTTGGGCTGTTGGATACATGAAAGGTTCACGCCGGTATGTGTCTCATCTTTAGAAAATGAGTTTTTGTTGATGATGAGTAAAAGCAGAATGGCTATCAATTTCTTTGTGCAGTGTTGTGATTGGGTATGATGAAGGAACCATTATGGTCAAGATCGGTCGAGAAGAACCTGTGGCTAGCATGGACAATAGTGGAAAGATTATATGGGCGAAGCACAATGAAATTCAAACTGTGAACATTAGGAGTGTGGGGGCAGATTTTGAGGTTTGGATTCAATTAGACCACCTCATAATTGCTACTTGAGATAAAATCTTGAACCAAAAGGTTCTTTTGCTCAGCATTACATCAGGCTTTGTTCTCTATGATTTAGGTGACTGATGGTGAAAGATTGCCTTTGGCTGTTAAGGAGTTGGGAACATGTGATCTTTACCCCCAAGTGAGTTGGCAACTCTTGTCACATCTCATGATTTCTTTTTCTTGTTTGAAACTGTGTAAATTTCCTCATGCATCCCAGTGAGGTTAACATAACTTATTTTAGACTGACATCTTTTTCTAAGATTTACAATTATTTGGTTAAGAAAATTCAACTGATGTAGCAGCCCAGAGCAGATTGCTGTTTTTTCCCTGTAGGAAGTATAGTCTGTAAAATGTCTCTTAAACTTGATTTAGATGCATCAGAGACAAATTACTGTTCTGTATTTTCTCGTCCCTTGCATCCATTTCTCTTTTCCAACTTTATTTGTGGGAGCAGTCCTTGTAACATGTATGTGCATAGTTGCATTATGGACTATTTATCAAGGTGGAAAAGCAGCTTGTAACATACATAGATATAGCATTAAATGTGTTGGGAGAAGGCCAAGGAAAACATCTGCTGATTTGTTCTTGTAATCTATCTTGGAATGTCCATGTGTGGTGCATGGATGACTTATTTCTTCTGCTGCACTTATTTTACAGAGCTTAAAACACAATCCCAATGGGAGGTTTGTTGTTGTTTGTGGAGATGGTGAGTACATCATATATACAGCTTTAGCATGGAGAAACAGATCATTTGGTTCTGCACTTGAATTTGTTTGGTCTTCGGATGGTGAATATGCTGTTAGAGAAAGTACATCAAAGATCAAGATTTTCAGCAAAAATTTCCAGGTCTGTGCTCTTTCTTAGCTTATCTTATACTTGCTATTTGGTTAATTTTATTGTTCTGGAGAAGTGGGCATTTTCTCAAGTTGGTTGGGGCAGAGAAAACAAATGTAACATGCCTTGCTAATTTTAGGAAAATTGTTTAACATTTATCTCAGAGTCACTAGTAATGTGTATGCTTTCATCTTGTGACTTGTGTAATCATGCTTTGGCTTATAATTCCTGGATGATAACAGAATTGTTTAGGTTTCTCAACATTCGTTGTTCTAGCTGCTGTGTTAACATCTTAACTATTGTATGTGAAATATGGGGTTAAATGATGGTGATTTCTTTCAGGAAAAGAAGAGTGTCCGGCCAACCTTTTCAGCTGAGCGTATTTATGGAGGAACCCTGTTGGCCATGTGCTCAAATGATTTTATTTGTTTCTATGACTGGGCTGAATGCAGGTTGATAAGGAGAATTGATGTTACTGTGAAAGTAAGTATCATGGGTTTTGTTGCTGTCTTGACAATTTTTCCAGACAACACATTTCTATTCCAAGTTCCTTGTGTAGTAAATGTTAATACTGATCTTCAATATATCAGAATCTCTATTGGGCTGATAGTGGAGATTTAGTGGCCATTGCTAGTGATGCATCATTCTACATCCTCAAATACAATGTGAGTCTCCCTATTGATCTCTTGATTTGTTTATGTATTCACTTGCTGTCTTCATTATGCCTGCATTAATGAATTTTAAATGATGTTTGTTTAATTTTGCAGCGTGACATAGTTTCATCTTATTTAGATAGTGGAAAACCTGTGGATGAACAAGGTGTTGAGGATGCATTTGAGCTTCTCCATGAAACCAATGAGCGTGTCAGAACTGGCTTATGGGTTGGGGATTGTTTTATATACAATAACTCCTCCTGGAGGCTCAATTACTGTGTTGGAGGCGAGGTACCTTGCATCCTTGTGCTTGCTGACTGGATACATTCAAATATGACTCCTTTCCTTGGATTTTAAGTTGCTGTATTTATAGCTAACAAAATTGTTTTAGGTGACCACCATGTATCATTTGGACCACCCCATGTACTTGCTTGGGTACCTTGCTAGTCAAAGTCGGGTTTATTTGATAGACAAAGAATTCAAGTGGGTAGTTTTTCTTTATATGTTTTTGGAATTTATATTATTTTGCTTTTAACCTCTCTTTCGTGTTTTCTTCTTCTGTCCTCGAGCAGTGTCACGGGGTACACTTTACTTCTTAGCTTAATTGAGTACAAGACTCTGGTGATGCGGGGAGATCTGGAGAGGGCCAGTGAACTCTTACCTTCAATTCCTAAAGAACATCATAATAGGTACTCACATTTGCTAGTTTTTAGATATTGGCAAATGGATATTTATATTTGTTCTCCAGAAAATGAGTGATTTGACAGTTGGCTACTTTGAAATATTGTTATTTTTGGGTGTTCAACATCATTATTGCCTCATGCTTGTCAAATTGTAACAAAATAGAATTAGGAGATTCTTTTTAATTTCTTCATATTTATGATAATCTATGTTATATTTTGTTTTTATTGGCTATTTTGACTTCAAGATTCCCTACCTTTTGCTGTAGAAATATTAATTTCACATGCGACAGATTTCTTGAAACTTTTGCTACATTAGCACTGTTTTTTTGTTTTTTATTTTTAATAAAACCATTTCTTTGTCATCATGATTTGTGGTCCTTTTTTATTCTTAGTATAAAGCATCCAGATGTTGTGTTTGTGTTTTGAATGTTCTTGCAATTTCAAATTTGAGAGATTGTTATGTGGTTACAGGGCTGGCTCTTCATTTTTGCGTTCCCTTTCCCTTTGTAAACGTTTCATAGAACTTCATAATTCCCACCATGTGCTTTGCTTCTTGTTGGTTAAACTATGAAGTATGGGTATTGAAGCTCTTGTTTTCTGATGGAATATCAACTTTGATTGCTAGTGTGGCACATTTCTTGGAGTCACGAGGTATGATAGAGGATGCTCTGGAAGTAGCTACTGACCCTGATTATAGATTTGAGCTAGCTATACAGCTTGGTAGATTAGAGGTTGCAAAGGTGAGGCTAGTTGACGTTATTTTTGGTTAGTCTATACAAGCAGTCATGGAAGCTTTTTTCTTAAGTTGCCATCTCCTTTGGATAAAACGACAACCTTGTGTCTGCTCTGAATAGGCATGCCTTTCTTTTACAGGAAATTGCCATTGAAGTGCAGAGTGAGTCAAAATGGAAACAGTTGGGAGAGTTAGCTATGTCCAATGGAAAGGTATAATTATGGTCTGATATACTTATGGCCTTCACTGCAGTAAACTAAAATTCTACGTGCTTATCCTATGTGTCCTGGACATCATATATGCTGAGGTGGAAAACAGAATGCAGAATTATTATCTCACTTAACTGAGAAATGTTCTGGGGTCTTGGAGATAGCTGCTTAAAATAATAATATTGTTTGTATACATTTTTTTGCTTGAGGCCGGGGCAGTTAGAAGAAATAGTTTGATTTAACAATCCTATAGACTAAATGAGCAAACTTCTGTTGGATTTTAGATCAAGTTCATACCTATATGAACTTTGAGTTTTCACATTGTTGCTTATGGTTCCTGTCACATTTCAGGAAGCTTTTCTGGTTACTAGTCTACTCTTATATATCTTATTTTGAGTTGCTACTGCAGTTGGAAATGGCTGAGGAATGCATGAAGCATGCAACAGACTTGAGTGGTTTGCTGCTGCTGTATTCTTCCTTAGGAGATGCTGAAGGGATATCAAAGCTTGGATCCCTGGCAATAGAACAGGGGAAGATTAATGTTGCATTCCTTTGTTTATTCATGTTGGGCAAAGTTGAAGACTGCCTCCAGCTGTTGGTGGAACGGTAATTTTCTCAACTACTTAAGATGAGAACAGCGGTTCTTTTGATTTTAGACATTGAAGCATTATTCTTGCAGCAATCGGATACCGGAGGCTGCTTTGATGGCACGATCTTATCTTCCCAGCAAGGTTTCAGAGATTGTGGCGCTTTGGAGGAAAGACCTGAACAAGGTATCCTGTCATTCTTGTGTTTTTGTTTCACTTAGAATCGCTTGGGTATCTGGCCCTTCTGCTATGATCCTCCTATTCTTGTTTTCTACATGTATCCAATTATGTGAATTCAATTTCTTACATCCTGTTGAGGGGTGCTTTGATTGATTTACATCATCAATAAGCTTCAAGCAAATTAGATTCAGTTTAAACGAAAGTAAACTGTGACTTCAAGTGACATTATACTGTAATTCTAAGGCTGGAATAAATTGTGATAAAGCTAAATTTATTTTATTTCTTTTCCCTGAGCAATGCTTTCTCCCCATCACTGGGCTCTGTAATACAAAGAACTCCAATTACCAGTTAAAAAACTAATATATATTAATCTACTATTATTGATATATATTCCTTGTTATCCTATTTAAAATTTCTAAAGGAATGATTTTTTTTCTTAAATTAAAGTAATAGGTCTGTAGATATTGTTTTGTCCACACATAGCATGAGTCTTATGGTCCTAGTTTGTGTTGTTTTATAGGTTAATCCAAAAGCTGCTGAATCTCTGGCTGATCCTGAAGAATATCCAAATATGTTTGATGATTGGCAAGTTGCTTTATCTGTTGAATCTAGAGCTGCAGAAACAAGGTACTTTTGAAGAGCACTTGTGTACACTCCACAAATTCACGTATGGCTGGCACTGTCCTTGAATGGAATGTAATTTTACACTGGTTTCAATGGATAGCTGATAAGTTTAGAAGAAAAAGAATCTCTTTCAAAATTAATTTCTCTGGATCTAGCTTACAATATGGAGATCCAGTATGTCTAGTTTTCAGTTAACCATTATCCCAAGGCTTACAGCATAACACAGAATTTTAATGTGAATTTTTGAATTTTCTGATAAATAGCTTATTAATGGCTCTGATATTGCTTCTGTAGGGGCGTGTATCCTCCTGCAGAGGACTACCAAACACATGCTGATAAACCTCACATCACCCTTGTGGAGGCTTTCAGAAACATGCAAATAGAAGAGGAGGAACCTCTTGAAAATGGAGACTTTGATCATGAGGTATTTTGTCAATAGGGTTAAATCACTTTTACATTTCAGCTGCCTTTCTTTGTTCCATTTATTTAAAGTTCATTTAGTAGGGTGATGTATGTATGAGATGTGCATTTGTATTTCCTCTCTTGAGAAATCTTCCTCCTAAATGATCGATGGCATGCATGTAGCCTACTTTAATCTCACAAAAGATTGCTTGTGTTATGAGATTACTTGTTCAATGCTCAAGTAGTCCATAAATTTCCCGATTTTCCTTATTATTTGGAGAGCTGCACTAAATGGATGCATTGGTGACTATTCTGCTTTTCAGTTTGTGACTTTTTGTTTTTACATGTATTTATTCTATTTCTCACAGGCCGAAGAAGAGAATGGAGATGAACAGAATGGCGAAGAAGGGAGCCAAGAGGAAGCAGTTGTGGTGGATGCAGAGTCCACGGATGGTGCTGTACTCGTTAATGGAAACGAGCCTGAGGAAGAGTGGGGTACGAATAATGAAGGAACCCCGTCAGCCTAAAAGCAAATTGGTTGGGGCAGTGTGAAAATCCAAATTTTGTCTCTGGTGATTAATTGATTCTGGAATGTCATCTCTAACTCCCAATTTCACATGTTATTTTTCTCTACCACTACCACAACTATGGGGGGAAAAAATCATTTTTCTTTAATGTGCTCTGCCAGCACAATTTTTTATCGGCTCATCAATTGCTGACTCAAAGTTTAGGTCTAGTCAGGATTAGGTTGTGCTAGTTGTCTAACTGATGACATCATCTGAGTCTTACAAATTCTGGCTGTTTCCCTTTATATACATTTGTTTGTAATAACAAGCATGCATCTATCATATAGTTGAGGTTCAAACCAATTCTTCTGACTTCTTACATTGATTTACAACTTAATGGATCTCTAGCAGTGTTAGGCCACTTAATACCATTATTGTTAGAATTGAAGTGTTGGATTTATGCAGCTATCCACTTCTGGTTGTCTCCATGTGCTGTTATATTTATATGTTAAAATACGTTCTTGCATTTTGGCGTCTTTTCTTCTGGAAAATTTTGAATTGTTTTGTCTATGTTTTGAACGGGAGGTTTTTTATTTTCCCCTTAGAGTGGCGCCATTTGCAATTTGAGTGGGTGAGTGGTATATGACATCTTGGTCCTTACTCTATCCTTTTTGTTTGCAGTGCTTACACCACACCACTAGGTCCTGCTTTCAAGACAATCGATCCAGCTGTATTAGTCCCCGATAAGGTGAGACAAGCATGCTTAGATATAATGGATAGGTTTTGAATATGGAGATGAACAAGTTTGAACAGAGTACTGGTGAACGCAACCACCGTGTGGTTTGGTGCAAGTAATGAAGAAACTCCACTAGAAGTGGGATCTAGCAGAAAGTTCTCACTACAAATACATAAATGGAATTTTGTGTACCATTAGGCTGTGACCTTTAACGAATTGTGTTTTGAATAGGGCTCTCCAACATCATTCAAGTTGATTATTTTTTATTTTGTATGATTTTCCATATGCAAATGAATTTGGGCTGACGCATGGCTAGGATTGATGATG
>Ga0325411_1007633_pt1 | contig 11779 bp, 10 predicted proteins | sample PopdelMetagenome_13_FD_206181 | JGI IMG/M metagenome (GOLD analysis project Ga0325411, IMG submission 206181) | Populus deltoides microbial communities from Bellville, Georgia, United States - Xylem-PdIQD-R4 | ecosystem: Host-associated > Plants > Phyllosphere > Stem > Wood/Secondary xylem...
CTACCAACTAATACACGAAACAGAGGAATCTCTCTATGATCCATCAGCATGCTTCGGCAAATCTACTGTTTAATACACAAATATCAGCAATCTCTTTCTCTATTCATTCTGTGTTGTCTAGCTTTCCAATTCTTAGCTACTGTACCAATTCCAGAATTGTCATCCAATTTTTCCTTCTTAACAAAAGCTCCTTTCACCATCGATTGGAAAAACTGGCTGGATATCATGACAACAAAAGCAGGAAACAGTATACTGTTATACTCCCATTTAAGACAAGACTGCACTTTTATGAAGGACACTGGCAGAGAAGTATATGTATTAGCTTTTGAGATAATATATACTGGCGTCCGCTGGCTCCTGTAGAGACCAGGCCAAAGGTACATGCGACTGTGTTCTTCTATTGAAACTCGGGATATAATAGGAGCAGCATAGGTTTGACTTTACAAGGGAATTAACAAATTGGAAACGACCAAAGCTGATTTGAGGTGTCACGATGAAACCCACAAACAAGCTTCTAAAGCATTCAAAATCATGAGAACGCTTATGAGTTGCTTGCCATGAGAGCAACCAGGCAAAGACTTGTGATAGGTGCCACATATCAAAGCTCTTGAACAAGTTTGAACCAAGAAGAATGACACTTTTAACTCTTGAGACATCCTAATTGTTCCAAGGAACTCCTGATAGCAGAGCTTTCTTCGGCTGCTTGAACAACATTTGGGCTCTCTAATGGCATGATGTCTGAGAGAGGGTAGCTTCGGTTCGCATGGAATTGGCTGCTTGCACTGCTACAGACTCCTTTCAATATTACACTTTTGTGCAGCCCACCAAGCAATCCTTCATAATCTGTGTCACCACATTCTCCAACAAAAACGACCATACTTGCCAAGTCCACTCCCCATCGAACATATAGGTACCTGGAGTATAATTTCGAGTCATAAAATTTCAAAAATTATCAGAAGAGGAAAAGGAAAGATTTTGAGTTCGAAGTTCAATCAGGCATGCAAAGCAAGAAAGAAACAAAACCTCAAATGCATTATAAAAATGGTTGTATAAATTCTCAACAGCAGCTCCCAATTTTTGGGCTACATTGCTTTTTCTGTGTGCCTAAGGTTCATTTACCATCCAAATTGCTATATGCAGTTTCTTCATACTTCAAATGAAAATCAATATTATGTAAAACATATATTCACAAAAAACCCTACCTGAGGGCTTGGGAACGGGAAGCCAATACTGGAATTACATTTATCCTGGTCCCATTTTGGCAATAAATAGCATGGCAACGGAGAGCCTGGATTCTCAGAACCTTTTGGAGCTCCTTAACTGGTGGAACCTGCAAAAGACATGGATATAACTCAATGCATGTATATACCATTGTAGTGCAATTCTTAATGTAAAAATAATCCAGGCGCCTACGAAACAAAGTCTAAACAAATAAATTCACCCTTAATTCCAAACAGTAAGAAGTCACTGTAGAGAAGAAAAGTACCGATCCTGGCTTTTTCACTGTAAAAGCATAACAATAGTCAGTCGAAAGTTGTTCGGCTGAAGATACAATCCGTTCCGCATCCTCAGCCTTCTTATCAATAACTGAAGATGACCAGCGAAACAGAGTCTTCCTCAGCCCTTCTCCACCCCAACGGTATTCAATGTGTGAGTGATAATAAAAGTCAATGACAAAGGGACCATCCTCTGGATTGGGAGTTGAATAGTAGAGGTCACTACCACTGTTGCAAATAAAAGCATCAAAATCACTGGGGCTAAACCCCCCTAAGGCCAGAAAGGAGCATATCTCAGATATGGCCAAGGACGTTGACAATATAAACCCTATAGAACCTTCCACCCGTTCCTTTTCAACAGCCTCAAAAATTTTTCTGGTGGCTTCAGCAAGACTGGCAAAAGTATCAAAGTCCACTGCAACAACAAAGATTTGTTTCCTCCTTCTCAATGATGGAAACTTACCAGAACTGCTGTTATGGTCAATAGCCTTTCGTGTGTCCTTTACAACACCCTTGGACCATGCCAATACAGCATTCTCTATTTTACTCTTCTTATCAGCAGCATTTCCTTCAGATCCTAGAGAACTATCATTTCCACTACCTCCAGTCTTTTCCCCATCCAATGAGAACCTTAAGTTCAAAGATAAATCCTGTATATCTCTCAAGGAATCACCAGGAGAATCTGTGTCGGAAGTATCAGCTCCATCATCACTTTTTTGCCATTGCGGATGCCTTGGTTTGCAACCGGCTATTTTGGAAAGATAAGCCTTGCAATGCTCTGGCCATGAAAAATGGTGAATGTTCTTCAAACCATTCTGACGGCATTTTGCCCAAAGATGCTTTTCAGCAACAAGCTTTAGAAGAGCATCAGCAATGGACTGCTGATCATGAGGATCAACAAGGAGACCATTGTCAAGTACCTGAGGAAATGTTTACAATCAATACTGGAAGATTTATGCACACATGCTCATTCACACACGAGCAAAGTGATATCTTTGTTTTTCTTTATGAACATGCATACCCGGTGTATGTCTACTGGGCCTCCATTTTTGGTGGCAACCATAGGCAATCCATGAGCTGCTGCCTGCTCAGCAAAAATACTCGGTCTTAAATAATAATTAATAAATAACCATCAAGAAAAACACTTCATCAGATCAAGAAGAGGCACCTCAATTAAAGTAAGTCCAAATGGCTCAATGAAAGCCGGATTGATGAAAACACCCTGCGCAAAGTTCCAGACAGTTTTTACATATCTAACAACATATACCAACCTCTATTTGTATTTGGAAACAGAAATTGAGGAACAGAGGAACCCGCCTATGTCATGCAGCTGAAGTATGATAGATAATGGAAATTACATCTGATAATGGACCAAAATACAGCAACCAAACACCAAAGAGCATGATAAGATACCCAACCTCACAGGTATACCAGACAAACCACATGAAACTAAAATGCTCGATACGCTTTACAGAAATTTAGATTAGCATCGTAAAAGTTTTGTTAATCATATTTGGATGGATAATCAATTATAAATCGTACTGCACTAGCTAAGAATTAGATGTTATTAGGAGAGCCCCCATCCAGTTATTTATAATGTCAAACACCGGAGAAAAATTGCACTACTGTAAATTAAGTCTGGGCAGTTAAAAAATACATGAAAACTGCAAAACATGGGACACTCATGAAGATGCTTGGTATGCTTTACTGAGATTTAGACTAGCATCATAAAATTTCTGTTAATCATAATTGCATGGTGAGTCAATTATACAGTTGCACTAAACTAGATAACTATAAGGTGTTGCTAGGAGAGCCATCAGTAAATCATTTTGCAACATAAAACACCAAAGCATAATTCCATTCTTCTACATGAAATCTCAGTTTGTTAAGAGACAGTTGTAAAATGCAGAACACGGGTCACTCATGGAGAAGTCTAAAAGGATCAAAAGAAAAGAAGAAATGAGGAAAGGCCAGAGAAAGCTGAATGCTAGATAATGGAGTGGATTATCACCTATGTTACGATTTTTTCATCTCGAGCTCAGGTGATCAAGTCATTTTTTATTTTAATCTGGTAAAATCCAAGGCATACCTTTGTCTTTGCTGCTAGTCGATAAATGTCAGGAACATCAGACTGCTTGTGATGTTTAGGGTATGCGACTTGCCCATACAGATCATACTTGTCAATAAGCTTAAGCACAGAAAGAAGGACAGAAGCACTTGTGCTGGACATTTCATCAATTCCATCTCGATTGCCCATAATTAGAGTCTGTAAAGTGAAGTGCAGAGGGAATAAAAAAGATAGAATGACCTCAACAGAAAGTAAATTCAACCAAGCAGCAATGGAGAACATGTTTGCACCAAACAAGTCTTCTTAGGAAACTTAACATACAAGGTTAGCAAGCTCTCTCAATGGCCGACATTCTCCAAATGCTTTGACCAAAGTTGTGATGTTCTTTTTGGGATCTGGTCTTGCAAGGGCAAGTATCATAGGCTTGTGAGAATTGGTAAAGAAGCGCATGATCTGCAGCATAGCAAGTGTCGAACTAAAATCAATTTTCCAATTACAAGAGCGTAGAAAAGGGTAAAATTAAACATACTGTCCATCCATAACAAAAAATTAAAACCTCTATCCATATCGATGGATGAGAAGAGGGATGGTCTTCATTTCCTTCTATTTCGCCATCCATATCACCATCCTGGGGAACAATGTGATGAAACTCCATTCCAGGAGGAATTATCTGCAGAGCACAACAAGTTATTAATGCATGTTCCCTTCACTAGAATTTTTTTTTTTTTGTTATGGTGCCTCCTGGAACATGACAAGAACAGGAAACATGAACATTTAGCAAAGATTGGGCGCATCCTGCCACATGTTCCAGCAGTGATTCCCAACCATGTCCCTTGGAAAAACTTAGAAATCTAAACACTATTCAAAATCTCGTGCTTAGTGCCATGCTGCATTATGTTTAATGGGCAACACATCAAACTTTCAGTGTCCCAAGTTGACATATACAACCACTAGCATCATTGTTTAAGATGTAGATTAATAAACCCACATATTCAATTGATCTGGAGTGTGAATCTCATTAAAACAACCCTGACCTAGCGGAGATTCATGAGCCAGGCACTAGGGCAGAGCAAGCTTACTTGGCTTCTGGTACTGTAATTGCTACTGAGAAGCAAGGAACTTTAATGAAACCCCAATCAGGAAAAAAAGATGTACTTACAGCCATGCGGGGCATGAACCTTCCATAACAACTCACGTTACGCCTGATTCTTGCTCGCAGTTTACGCTCAAGTATAGGATCAAAACCATCATACAAGCGCCATTGCTCCTCTATCTCTTGTCTAGTGCTAGTTATGACTATCTCTGAAACATCAAGTGATAACTCCTCTGCCTCTATCCGACGCATTATCTTGTATGTTGAGTTGATCTCGTCCCTCGAGAGACGGCCTTGTTTAAGTAGCTGCTCCAATTTATCCCGACCAAGTGAGTGACCAGTAAAAAGCATGGGGACATTTAAAGCACCAGATAGAAGAGCAGCAGAATCGCCTGCATCAGCATAGTGCCCATGGATGGCAACAGGCCAGACAGGCTTCCCCCCACCAATTTGCTCTCCTAGGCTTTTGGACATCCGAATTATGTGGTTAAGTGCGCCATCTACAAACTCAGGTATGTGAGGCCACAGAAGTTCCTTCGGTATATATTTATCCTTCGGTCCAAAAGGTATGCGGACAATATAAGCGCCGCTGCTCTCTCCCATCTCATCCAAGAAATCTTCGTTTCTTATATTCAACATCTCTGTGGGTTCACCATAACTCCAATCTACATCCGGAGCTGATACTTGTCTAGTTAACAAATCAACTCGATACACTCCTGGCATTGAGGCCAAAGCCCTTGCAAGTTCCACTACATATTTAACCTAATAGAAAAAAAATCAAAGATCATTGGTTATCTATTCCTGCAGCTATGAAGCTATCCTATAACCAATAAATGTGAGTGAGAGCCACATATGGCCAATCCAGACAAAAACTTTCACAAAAACATTACCTGACCACCTGTATCAGAATCGCGGCCAAGCTCCATGTTATCACCTCTTAATAGACCATGAAGGCTGCACGAATACTACTTGTTAAATATGTTAAATGATCAGCATGCACATTAATCATGCAGTAAATACTAGTGTGTCGTGATCTGCACAAATACAATATCCTATCAATTTCTCTTCAGCAGCTAGGGAAATGTAAAACTCCATTCATTTTATTGTAATAAACAGTTCTACACCGGCTAAATTCCTTAACAGTCCTCTTCACAAGCACATTCAAGTAATAGAGAACTAAAGTTTAGTCCATGCCTTATTAATATAATGTATAGTTTTTTTCCTTTCTGCTGATTAACCCAAGCCTCCATTGCATCAACAGAATTGATTCTAGGCAGTCTGCCCCGGACGCTATCACCGTGGGCTGATAGATCTCCAACTGTATCTCCTTTCTCTCCCTCTGATAAGTCTTCAGACATATCAGCCACTGCTTCTCTGCGTCCTCTTTCACGTTCAAGACGACGTTTAGCATTTCTTTGGGCCAGCTCTCCCTCGAGCTACGACACAAAATACTATAGTCAATCATTCAGCTCAAAACAAAATGAACCTCAAGCCAGAATATGGCATGTTCTCCTATGCATTGAGAATTTAAAAAATCCAAAGAAAAAAGAAAAGTAGTGCACTGTTCATTGAAAAACTAGACAGTTGGATGTTAAACACTATCCATTCAGACAATTACCCCCTCACACTTCTTAAAAAGGAAAAAGAATGGCCAAAAAATAATCTATTTCAGCACATTTCAAGTATCAACAAGAGAATTTATTACCAGGAGTTAACACTTAACATATTAAACTATATCTTGAAAAAATCATTTCTTGAAAGCTAACCACATCACATGGGACAATTTTTTTTATTTTTTTTTGGAACAAGAGCATATAAATTACCATGTGATTGATCATCTTCTCCACAATGTCCTGTGCCAATTGTGTCTTCCGAGAGAAAATACAAAACCTACCCATTAACTAACACTGACATGTGATCGAACAACCAATTCAAGATTAATCCAATTTAAGAAAAATAATCAACCCCACACGCTCTCATCCCCTCCAAAAATATCCATCCAATCAAGTTCACAACTCTCCAACATAAGAAATTCCACTTAACTCAAGCTTGCAAGCCACGCCCACTACCATTTCCACTGCCAAAAATCAAATTGTAATGAAATCAAGTAAACAGCTACAATAATCTATTTCGGCAACTGTCAACTATCCACAAGAAAATTTATTACCAAAGAGTTTACACTTTGCACATTTCTACCATATCTCAACAAAATCATTTCTCGAAAGCTAACCAAATAGGTAGTGACAATTTTTTGGAATGAGAACATACACGTTACCATATGATCATCGTCTCCAAAAAGGTCTTCTGCCACGTGTTGCTATCGCAGATAGACAAAGCCAAACCAAATTAACTAACAATAACTTGTGATCAAACAAAGAATTCAAGATTAATCCCATTTAGGAACAATAACCAGATCCCCACACCCCCCCCCCCCAGCCCCTCCAAAAATCTCCATCCAATCAAGTTCTCACAACTTTCAAACATTAAAAAATTCCAGTCAACACTCAAATCAACACAAACACATCATCTAAGCTTCCAATAAGCTACACCCACTTACATTTCCAAAAAGAAACATCAAATATCAAATCTTAAACCAAAATCAAGAGAACAACTAAAAGGACCATTAAACTAATCTAAAAAAACACTAAGCAACAACAGAATCAACCTGTTTCTTTTGCCGAGCCAAGTTCCAAATCCTCCAGCACATATTCTCCAACCTCGTATTCCTCTCTTGAGGACTCCTCGTCGCCTGAGCCTATACCAAACAGTACACAGAAAACACAACCAGAATCACACTCATGCATGCAAAAAACACCAACAAAAACACAAAGAAACATAATACAAACATACTCGAACCCATGAGCGATAAAGATCGGTCTCATCAAATCCAGAAACAACTTCTTCAACAAAATAACGAGTTGGGCTAAACCTGCCTCTTTCTCTAAGCAAAAGAGAAGATTTTTTGTCATCTAGGCCAGGACCAACATCAAGAATTGCTTCAAGATAGCTGTTTATCCAATCATTCCCTGCCATTTTTATTTACCAGACCACCAGCAGCAGCAGAAGGAGAGCTGTTTGTCTGTGGTTTTACTAGTACGATTAGAACAGTGTTAACGGTAAGATAGCATATTTAGAGAGAGACAGAGAGGGAAGGGAATGGAGAGAGTGAACTCGGGAGGGAGGATTTTCTCCTTGTTTGTACTGTACGAGATTTTTCTGCCTCCAAGATATTTTTTTATTTAATGTTTTTTAAAGAAAAAGAAAAGGTAAAAGAAATACTATATTAATATATATCAATAATTAATTGTTTTTTAAAATTGTTCATGTAAATTTTATTATTGAAATAATTGATAACCAAGATCTTTATATCACAATAATTTCTTTTCTTTAGTCGGATTTACATAATCCTATGACAATAACGTTTCCTTCTTTCCACCCATTTATGGCAGTACGTATCATTGGACGAGATTTTCACAAACAAAAAAGGATTCTTACAAGCAAGATGGCGACAGCATGTGCATGATGTCACCTTGCTCATAGAGAGGAGAATATTTTATTTTTTTGTCAAATAAAAAAAAAAAATTGTTTCTTTGTAGGAGAAAATACCTTCACTTTGATCTGTGAAAACAAAAATTGAGTGAAAAAAAACGAAATTATTCATATTCCTTTACAAGGGAGCTATCCATAATTAAGAGAAAAAAAGTTTAAATAATGGGTGGCTTTAAATTTTTTATTTTGCCAAAAAAAACAAAAAAAAAATGTTTATGTTTACAAGATTCAAGCGATGGAAAATAAAACTTGAAGATGTGGAACGAAGAGGTTGAAGAAATGGGGTGCGAGCCACGATAAAGCGTGCTGTCATGTCATGCACAAAAGGCCAAAGGAAAGCTTGAGGTGGTGATCAATGGCGGCAGTCATCTACTATTAGAAACGGAATCATTCTGGTAATATGCTTGGTGTGTTTTACTATTACGTGACTGACCGACTGTTTGTGAACAGAGATGTATATTTCATTTCTGGTCACATTTTGACGAGACTTCCGTCTATACATTGATCTATTTATTTATGAAAAATAATAATAATAATAATAAATATGAATAGTAAATTCACTTAGTGTGTGAATCAAGCGTACAAGAAGATGAGCGGATCTACCATTAAACCTTAATTTATTACATGAAACGCAGCAGGCACGACCAGTCCTCAACTATTTCACATGTGAATGTCATAACCTACAATAAGACAAAAAAAAAAACTCATAAAACAATTGCTCCAGTCATTATTAACTCATTATTATAAGAATATTCATGGCTCAACACCCATCACATCTGTTTGTAGACCTTGAGCGTGTTTGGTAGTGTAATTGTGGTTGTTTTTCAAATAATTTTTCGTGCCGAAATATATGTCAATGATGTTTTTTTATTTTTTAAAAATCATTTTTGACATCAGCACATCAAAACGATCTAAAAAGTACAAACCGCACTCAATTTTAATAAAAAAAAATTTTAAATTTAACGAAACATAATTCCAAACACAATGCCAAACGCTGCCATCGTTTACCATTTTTATAGGAATTTTGAGCTGTTGCTCATTGAGACGATTGTTCGTGGAGGTTTCCACAGAAACACCCCTCGGTTCTGGCAAACGGATCACAATTACAGGTACCTGGGAGCATACCGATGGAATGAACAAAATATATCGTTATGTAAATCCATTATCATCCACTTTCAAATTCGTGTAAAAGTTGGAATCCAACTTTCTAATAGAGTTGTTAGTTGGGAGAGAATTCCTAATGTCTTGTTTGTTTTTACATTTAAAAATTGATTTTAAAAAATTTAAAATTTTTTTATTTTAAATTAATATATTTTAATGTTTTTAAATTATTTTAATGTGCTGTGTCAAAAATAATTTTTAAAAAATAAAAAATATATTTTTTAATATATTTCTAAATAAAAAATATTTTAAAAATAACCATAACAACATGGTGTGTAAAGGTTGTTAATATTTAAATAGATAATAGTGTTATTCATAATGGTTTAGTAGAATAATTGATTCTGTATAATGCAAACTAGTACACAAATAGGGATAAAATTTTTAATGTAGTAGAAAAACATATCAATATTATGAATGTGTTTTATTATATTGTATTTTTTTAATTAAAAGTGTGAAAATACTATTTATATTTAATTAAATAAATTTTAAAAATAAATTAATGAATCGGTAAATAATAAGAAATTAAGTTGTTAATTATAACTAAATATTAACTTGTTAGGTTAAGTTAATATTTAACACCAAACTTTTTTTTTAATTTATGTTTTTTTTATTTATTTTAGAGATTAACATTGTTGTGCCGGGTAGTTTAAGCCTAAGTGCTTGGCCAACAAGCCCAGCACAAGTGCTAGGATTTTTTTTTTTTTTAAAAAAAAAACATTCAATATAAGATAAACAATACGTCATTTATTTAAAAAAAATACACATTTAACGTAGGCGATATATTGTCTACTAATTGGATTTAGACACTTTAGGTGCTCGAATACCTGTCAAAAAGTCGAGTCTTAGTGGTTTGACAAGAAAAAACTCATTTTCAACCGGCTGTTCACATAAAAAAAAATATATATTTTAAAAAACCCTCTAAAAACCTCAATAAATTCATATGTGACATTGAAATAAAAAAAATAATTTAAAATCCTTTAAACAACCTAAAATCACAAAACTTTCTAATACTCGATATATCTTTTCAAACAAGAAAAAATCCAAAAATCACCACAATTGAACTTTTTTAGTCGGTGAAACATTTTAACACTAAACTTGATCATTTTTGTTATTAAATTATGATAACTAATAATTTTTTTTTTAATTATATGTTTTAGTGAGTCTCTTTTCTTTTAAATTTAAGAACTAAAAAAAATAAATTTTTAAATTAAAATAAAATATATAGTAAATTTGAGGATTGTCCGAACTTATTTTTATAGTAACGGAGTCCTTCAAAAAGTCGAGTGTTCAATATGCTTTTGAGTCAAATTTTAGCCGGACCAACAAATAAGCATATCTAATGCCAGACTCAACGCATCTTAACGGAGACGCCTTTTTTTCACCAAGCCGGCCTAGAATGACCCGCTTGTATCAAAGCTGTAAAGTTAGCCGGTTTTGCTGGCACATTAATGTCATTAACTTTGTTATTAATCACTGACTTTTTGTCACTAAACCATGTCTTGATTATTAGGTTAAAAAAAAAACCATGTTTTTTTTCACCAAGCCGGCCTAGAATGACCCCCTTAATTGATCCTAAAAATCAACAAAAAAACTATTTAGCCATGTCATCGACTAAAATCAATATTATTGATAAAGAAAAAAAAAAAAGAAATTACCATTTCTTAGAGAATTGATTATGAGAAAAGATTTCTCAAAAAATAAACGCAATTGATTTCCAGATATTTTCTGCCCCCGGTATTGGTTGGATGTCATCTACTTATCCTTGAATTTATCTTCAAAGGACGGGCTTTATTGCTAGGATTTCCGTACATCGGCTTCTTCTGATTTCCACACGTTGTTGAGCTCAAAAAAAAATTTTAGTAATGTTAAAGCGGGTTTTAGTTTAAAATATTTTTTATTTAAAGATATATTAAAATAATTATTATTATTTTTAATATTAATACAAATTAAAAAAATAAAAAAAATGAATTTTTTATTTTAAAAAATTCAACCACGTTAACACTTTAGCCAACCACGAGACAAAAAGTAATTGCTGGCAATGGTTGGATTTAGTGCCGATACGTGGTTCATTATGGTCCCTGAATATGCCAGCCTACCATGTAGCCAGCATTATGTGTGGCTAAATTAAACGAATTATCCATAATATTTATAGAAAATAATTTGAAATTAACTTGATTAAATAATTTCTTGATTTTTATTAGAAAATTTTTATTATTTTTTTTCAAAAAAAATTAGTCTAAAAGCTCATTATATCAAAGCTTGTCATAGTCGAACTAAAAAATATATAAATTAAATCAAACTTACATAATTTTTAAAAATATAAAATTAAATTGATCTGCTTGATCTGGTTACTTGGTTTTCCGTCCAGTTTATTTTTTTGTTTGGATGAATTTTTATCAAAATTAAACTGTT
>Ga0325411_1007635_pt1 | contig 11779 bp, 6 predicted proteins | sample PopdelMetagenome_13_FD_206181 | JGI IMG/M metagenome (GOLD analysis project Ga0325411, IMG submission 206181) | Populus deltoides microbial communities from Bellville, Georgia, United States - Xylem-PdIQD-R4 | ecosystem: Host-associated > Plants > Phyllosphere > Stem > Wood/Secondary xylem...
GTTTTAGATATTAGCCAAGCATAATTACATGGCATAAAAAATACCTATTCAAATTTTTTATTAAATTATTGGAGGCCCCATCAATTAAGGTTGTTATAATTATAAGTTGACTTATAAAATTATATAACACAAGTGATTTTTGGTTTTATGAATATATATATATATATATATATATATATATATATATATATATATATATATATATCTTACTAATTATTTATTTCACATGTTGTCATCTGCTAGTATAAATATATATAAAAAAATACTTCAAATTAAGATTTACCTAGATTGTAATGATACTTCCAATGATACAATCAAAAAGTATAAAATTAAATTATAACTTGAATCATTTAAAAATGTAAAAGGATTGTTTGGTATTAAAGCTGTCAAAACAACAAAAGATTTTTTTAAAAAAAAACTATAGCTTGGTGGTGAGATTTTTATAAAGATGAATGTTTATAACTGTAAAGGTTTGCAATCTGAGTTCTAAACTTGACTTACGCTTCATCTAAATATAAGCGTAGATTAAATGCATTCGAGATAGTGAATTTTTTTATGTTATTATTTTTAATGTTTAAATATTTGATAAGTTTGAATGACTTATTTAGATTCATACAAAATAAAAAAATTGTTTGCACAAAAAAAAACTTGGCATCTGTAATGTGTAATATGAAATTGAATAACAACCAACTCAAAATGCAAGCCAGTGATCTTGGTGTAGTTTTGGATGACCTATCGTTCGATAATGATTTGATAATTCAGGGGAAAAATATGATATTTCATCGAACTTTTTATTTGCTTAGTGTCATTAATAGTGCAACACGAATAAAAAATGATAAAGAAGATGAAAGTGACGAAGAAAAAATTTCTAATAATACTAAAATGAATAACATGGTACTAGAGAGATGATTTGAATATCCAAATAGATGTCAAACGAAATAATTTAAAGAGTTTTGAGTTAAATAATATTGACAACATTGGTGTTGGTACTGGTAGTGACAATAATAGTCATCTAAATAATAACAATATTAGTGAATGCTTAAGGAATAACAAGGAAGATTATGGCAATGAAACTATTTTTAGTGTACATGACACACTAGCAAATTATTTATTTTGAGTTTGTTAATTGTTAGTTAATGAAAATCCATGAACATAAGTTACATGTATTGTATTTTCAAGTTACTTGAACCGTGTATTAATTTTTATTTAAACCATGCATTATTAGGTACTTAAACTATGTATGAAAAAAAAATTATCTTGCAATATTATGATTTTACGATTTGCTTTTGCAACTACAGTTTATATTGCATTTTTAGTTTCCTGTCGAAAATGTATTCTTAACAACCCTACTGTCTATCTTGAATACACTATTATTTAAATTTTACATTAAATTATTAATGTCCAAACAAACTCGAATATACCCATGAATTATCTTTTATTTTTTTTCAATAAAAATCTTGCAGGTTGATATTTTTTTTATTCAGATAAGTTATTATTGTTATCATCGACTTGAATTATTAATTTGCTCCATTAATAAACTCAAGGCTTAATTGTTTTTTTATATCCCAGTTTTCAATGAATTCTAGTTTCACCGTAAAAAGAAACGAGGTATATCATGTACTATCTAGGCACGTCTTGTACATAAATGTTCGAAATTCTTGTGAGGAGAGAATTTGAGATGCCAATGTTTCTTGTGTTCGGTAGGAGTATAAAATTTGAACTAGTGTGTATCTCGCATGTCTCCAAATACTACCACTTCATTTTATAACATGGTAAGTACTTTTTAAATTGTTGTTTGTCTAAAAAAAAAAAACTAACTGTTTTTATAATATTTTTAATATGTTATATATATATATATATATTAAAAAAACATCTTTGATTTTTTTTTTTGTAATTTCGAATTGTTTTAATATTCTAATGTTAAAAATAAATTATAATTAAAAATTAATCACTACCACAATATCAAATATTGTCTAATTAAAAAATTTTACGAGACAAGAAGACATGGATTTATTACTTGGATTGTGTTTTGTATATTGATAATTTTTGTGATTATGATTTAAAAGATATACAATTATATTTTTTAACTAAAATTTCAAGAAAAGAATTTTAATGGGATATAATGTATGTTGATTAATTAAACAGTTTAAAACTAAAACACGTACCACACTAAAAAAAAACCAGTTTTGGGTTGTGTCTGGGAATGCGGTGCAAACCGTATTCCTTATAATTTTGATTTTTTTTGTTTTAAAATATTTTTTTCATGTTTGAAAATTATTTTAATATGCTGATATCAAAAATAAATTTTAAAAATTTTTAAAAAATTATTTTAATATATTTATAAGTAAAAACATTTTAAACTATAATTTCTATCACATTCCTAGTCTAGCCTTTAATATAAAATTATTTAGTGCTCAATATATTATATTGTGATGCATTGCAATTGGGCCTGTGTTTTACTTTTACAAGCAATGATATATTTTCTCATTGAGACGCTTCGCTCTTTCATCAATTCAAAACAGCACGAAAGTTGTCCATTTATTTATTATTCATTCTGAAATTAAAAGGCTTAGGTTATATGATAAGAAAAATAAAAATTCATATTTTTCAGATTTCAGGGTATAAAACTCGAGGGCTCCGACAAGAAGTTCGGAGTTTATCAAGTTCCGGCCAACATAAGAGTCGGGCTCCAATCCATTTTGATCCATAAAGAGCTTCTCAGTCGTCTCCTTACGTCGGATTATAAACTCGTTTTCTCCAAAAAAATTTACGATGTTCAATAGCCTCTCGTTATGTGCTGAACATAAAAACAGCAGTAAGTATTCATAAATTTTTTCAACAATCATTAAATTTTGAGAGAAGAACAATGAATTAACTTGCTAAAATTCTCGGAATTTTATTCTCAGTAATTGTATTTTTAACAATCATATTTATTATTGTTGTTGTTAACATGTACAATGAACAGTAGAATGTTAAGACTTTTCAATGTCAACTTTTTTGTATTTAAATATTTTGATGACTTTATTTATTTATTTATTTTCATTTCAAATCATTTTATTATTATTATTATTTGATTTCATCGCTTTAGGTCGCTAGTTTTATAAGTTAGTCATGCTGACTCAGGTAATTTTTTAATCTTTTTAAATTTTTTTCCTGACTTCATCTTTCAACACTGTATTTATTGAGAATTGAACTTTATAATTACTATTTTATTTGTTTTTTTGGACTTATCATGATTTCATGACTCCGGTCGCGAGTTTATGTTTTTTTCTATCCCTTTTTTAATTGAATATTTTTTTCAATTTCATCTTTTAACTTTTGGTTAATTGAGAATTGAAATTTATATTTTTTACTTTTTATGAAATTATCTTGGTCTCCTGACTTGAGTTTGATGGGTTAACGCCGGTTGATTCGAATAATTTTTTTCTCATTTTTATTTTATTTTTTTATCAATTTAATCATTTAATGTTGGTTTTATTAGGAATCGGACTTCATAAGTTTTATTTATTTATTTATTTTATATATGGTTATCATGGTTTTATGATCCGAGTTGCGGGTTTTGTTGTTTGATTTGAAGATTTTTGTTATTTTTTTTTAATTTTATCATTTTGATATTGGATTGAATGAAAATTGAGATTCATATTTTATTTTGGTCTGCATTCTATGAGATTATTCTGGTCTCGTGACTCGAATCCCAAGTTTAGTTGGTTGATTTATGTGTTTTTTGTGTTAATTTTTTATTTGAGATTTTTTTATTTTATTATTTAATATTAAACTATTAAAAATCATATTAATAGAACCTGAATATATTTTTTTTATATATATAAAAATTGATATAACCCAAAAAGGACAACATTCTAAGTGATTTCTAAGAGTTTATGTACGAGATGCTATTTTGATATTGTTAAATTTGGAAGCAGGGCCAGGGGATTGGACCCAGCGAGTTTAGTTTCTTGTCCATTTTTCTTGTATTTGTAGATCACCACAGTGGGTGACAGAATATTTTTTCAACAAGGATATATTTATCATTATAATCACTGTACGTGACAGAATATGTTTCTCTCGTCGTAAATTACTGTTCATTGGGACATTATAACAAACACTGATTGGAACAGTGATTTGATGTTGTTTTTTTTCTTTATATTTTCTTAGTTTATTTTTATTTTTTATTTTTATCTCTTAATATATAATTTAATTAAAATTTAATATTTATAATTTATTTTGATTTATTTTCTATAGGGTTATCTCAGTCTCGTGATTCGAGCAGGCTAACCAGGTTGACTCAAGTCTATTTTTATTGTTTTTTTCAATCTCGCCACTCAACACTAAGTTAATTAATAATTGAGTTTTATAATTTATTTTGATTTGTTTTCTAATATGTTATTTTAGTCTCATGATATGAGTTTGATATGAGTTTGATGGTTTAATCTTGATCAATTCGAGTTATTTTTTTTCATTTTTTTTTAATTTCATCTATTAAAATTAAGTTGTTTTATGTAGAGTTATCCCAACTTTAATTTTATTTTTTAATTATTTTTTAAAAAAACTTCATAGTCTTCTAAATTTATTTTTAATTGGGTTATTATGGTTCTGTGAACCAAATTATAGATTTGTTAGGTTAACTTGGATTGACCCGAATCGACTTAATATATTATCATCTTAATATTAAAAAAAAAAACCTGACTTGATTTTCAAGTAAATCAAATTATATTTTTATTAATCATTTTAAATTATTTCTAGATATAACAAATTAATTGGGCTATATCAAGTTAGTCTGTGCATGACCTTAACAGTTTCTTCACTAAAAAAATAATGTGACCAGTAACAAAGGCAGTAGCCACTATTCCAGTATTACCACTAGTATGCTAGACAACGACGGGGTTTTACAGTTCATTTAATAATATAAGGTCCTGTTTTCAACGATGCGTAGTTTTTGGCACTCAATTTTTTTTTATATTTGATTCATAGAGTTTCAAGTATTTATGTTTCACTCTAAACTTTATTTTTATCGTGTACCGGCTTAATCCCTGTGAGTCCAGGGAGGAGTGCGGGAGACGTCGAAAAAAGCCAGGAAAGAGAAAGCTTTGAAAATTTTGAAGAAAATAGAGTCGCAAATAAACAGATCCTAAAGAATGCATAAATCAATGAAATTCGCAGGAGATAAGTGGAGAAATTTGAATCTCAAAAGAATATTAAACAACCAGTTGAGTGCAGTGAAAAGAATGTATCACCTCGATTTATATGTAAATTCGGTGCGATTCTTTTTTTCATACAACAACAATTCTCCAACTTAACAACCTCGTCGGCGAACTGTCTTCATTTTCTTTATGCCTTTGCGTCGTTTATTTAAAGTCACCGGCTAGCACTTGGCATGTTGAATGGATGCCGTTGAGTTTGTTTTCTGGTAGCTTGAAACTTCGTCAAAAATAATTAAAGCTAGTTAGTGCAATTAATTCGTCGTCGTTCCTTCTTGATCCTTGCTGCAACGATAAGTAAGTCAATTAGGTGGGTCAAACTAGAGAAGTGGATAACATCTTCACCCTCCGGCCTAACTACAAGACCCCACTCCACGGCACAGTGGAGATGCAACCACCGAATTGACAGGGCCGCGGAAAGGATACTATTTTTGTGCGATATGCTCCCTGCCAAGATTTACAACTGCGATTTTGAAATTGTAGAGTTCCCAGGTGATGTTTATTTCATCAAAAATGTTTATATGAAAATCATTTTTCAAAGAGTTTGTTTATTTTTATGAAAGTTGATTAATGAAAATATTTTTTAAATAAAGAAAAATTTATGTTAGTTTTTTTTTTAATTTTAGATAAAAAATACTTTTTAGAAGTTGTGAGAAATTAAAATAAATATCATATTATTTGTAAATTATATTAAATTTATACTCAATCTTTAAATTGATATATTTTTTATATTTTTTTTATTATTTGAAATTTAATTTTTATACAAACTTTGGTTCTCGTTTTTTTTATTTGTTTTTCTCTTATCCTTTTATTAATTAAATTTTTTTATCTGTTAGATTTAGTCTCTATTTTTTATTGTTATTTATTTTATTTAAAATAATTTATGATTTTTTTTATTTTATTATCTTTTTATTTTTTTATCTGTCACATTTTGTCTCTATTTTTTTTATTGTTATTTGTTTTGTTTGAAATAATTTATAAAATTATATTTTTTTCAATTTTATCATTCTTTAATTTTTTTTATTTATCAGATCTAGTCTCAATTCTTTTAATAAAGTTGAAAAAAAACTAGAAAAAATAAATAAAAAGTTATTTTTAATTTTATTTTTCACCAAACACTATAAAATATTTTAACTTATTTTTTTACAATACTACTAAATATTACAAAAAAATATTTATTTTTATAAATTTATTTTTCATTGAAATCACTTTCAAAGAAGCGTGACTAGTTGACTGTTATATAACTCGAAGGGGTTTGCCTAATTGTTAAAAAAAGCGTGAAATCATTGCTCGATATCCTACAATGGTGGTGGTTTTGGTATCCTATAGATGGAAAACTAATATATATATATATATTCATCTTTTAAAAAAGTAAAAAACAGGTTGAGTTCTAAAACTGTTTACAGGGAGAAATAAATGAACATAGCAGTTAGAAATACAAACCTGAAATTGAGCTCTAAACAGGCCCGTCGTCTTAAATATATTTTCCCTACTGTTGGGCCCAAAGAAGCAATGCCATCTACAAGCGAGGGCAGAGTTGACTGACTGTCTGCACCCGTGGCCAATGGCCATGGCACGCGCGTCCCTTGAACTTCTCATCTTCATCTGTCCATTTTCGTTGGATTCTATAATCAGGTGAAAAGATGCAATATAACGCAGACAGTGATGTTAGAGTATAAGAAGATCACCGCCAAGTCAAAAAGGCATTTTTTTACCGGCTATATAAAATATAATATAAATTTGGATTGCAAATCATTTTTTTAATTAGTTATATATTAATAATTATAATAAAAAAAATTAATTTATATTAAAATCTAGTGAAATGAGTCAGCAATATTTAATGAATTAGTTATCTAAATAAAATTAGAGAGATAGATAGTGTGAATCAATAAATTAATGATAAGAAAAAATAAAAAGTCTCATAACAAAAATTTTCAACACAAGAAAATCATTGAAATATAAAAAACACACATAAATCTAGTGACAACCTGGTTGTTCTCATCATAGTAAGTCTTGATAGACCCCTTTTGAGTTGCAAGCTAATGAGTTTAAATTAATAATTAACTAATATAAATTTAATGATAAAATAAACCCCTAAACAATATCTAATTCTCTATAAAAAATTCAAATTAAAAATAGTCATTTAAAATTAAATAAATAAAAAAAGTCTTCATATTAAAATTCTTCAATGTAACTTGAATCTTCTATTTTTGCATATTTTTTTGCAGATTTGAGTAATGATTTCAAACTTGTCATTCTCTTCTGATTTCAAACATGTCGTTCTCTTTCTTTTGGATGAATTATTAGGCCTATTATATATAGTTGAAAAGTTTCAGATGTCTAGTTTCTATCCTAACTTTAATTGAAGCAAAATTTAACCGGTGGCTCTAGATATATCTCATACAGTACACGAAGGTCTTGTTTGATATATTTGCAACATTAGTTTACTAATTTTAACCCTCTAAAATATTATGTTTCATAACTCCATTTGACTTGAAAATTTACTATAATATATTTTCATGTTTATAATATTTCCTTATAAAATTTCAACTTTATCTAATATACAGTTTGAAAAATATGTTTAATCTCGCAAAATCAATTAACAGATATTTTAGATTAAATTTAAACTTCACTTGATTTATATTATAAATTTAATAAATTTATAAAATCAAACTATATTTATTGAATTTACTAATTTTATTAATTTTGTATGAATTAACTCGTGATTTTAATAATTTCATGTGACTCTTAAAGTCAGCGTTTCGCGGGCTAATCCCTCCTCGTTTCCATCCATAGCCTTGTTGTCGCATGTGAACTTGACGTGGCGTAATCAGCCAGCGAGTCCGCTGGCTGGGCATGCCGCTTGCGTTTGCGTCCTGCAAGACAGAAGGAGATGATATGCGTCCTCTGACCTGTTTCTGATTTCCATGCCACGTATCAACCTCCTATCATGTATCCGTGCGTTTCTACTCCTGTAACTCACAATTTGACAGGTAACTACTGAAGGCAATCCATCTGTAGCATTTTCTTTTCCTTACGATCAACTGGTATTTTTGTACGATCGCGAGATCCTCTTGGCTTGGTAAGAAACAAGAAGATCAATTTCTTTGTATTGGATCGACAATTGAAATTTCAAGAATTTCTTTATTGCTGGGCTTGAAGCATGAATAATCCCTTTAGTAAAACACTAGTTAATGACCCTCACAACATTGCGGTCAGATAAAAAATTTGTCAAAGAGAAAAAATTATATTTAGATAATATAAAACTATATATTATTGTTATTAAACTTAATTTCATGAGTCGGTTTTAAAACTTCTTGATTATATTTTTGTTTGGGTTATTTGTAATTTGGATTATAAACCCCACTAAGTTTAACTTTGTTTTTTTTTCTTTACATTATGATATAATAACAAAAATAATAAGTTGCAAAATTGAACATCAATGAAGTATATAAATATTTATTTGAGATTACAATAACTTTATAAAAAACAAATAAAAACAAGTTATAAATACTAATTTAGAGATAATGAAATATTAAAGTATAAAGTTGAAGAAAAAATAACTAAAATCGAAGGGAAAAAAATTGAAAGACAAGATTTAAAAAAAAAAAGGAAAAAAAGGTTTTACCCTAGTTTCTCTTAGTATATAAACTAGTTCCTTAGCTTGCACTGCATTGCGGGTTTGATTAAAATTTTCTTTAACTTGAAAAAACATATAGAGTACCTGGAATTCTCTTGCTTTGTTATCAAACATGACCCAGGAAGTCAAATTTAAAGATTCTATATTTAGACTCCTTACCTGACTCAAGTTTCATGGTTTAATATGTCAAACTCTCGATTTTGATCATAGACCCTATTAGGTTTACATACTTTGTTTTTAAAAATAAATAAATAACTTTTTACTTAGCTACCCTCGTCTTGTAATAAGAGATGTCATGCTCATAATCTATATGCGTACTAACTTGAATATTTTCAACATTCATATTTATATTAGCTTTTACAATTATCAACATCACCTTGTCAATAAGATCATAATAAGAGACGTCATGCTCATAATCTATATGCGTACTAACTTGAATATTTGCAACATTCATACTTATATTAGCTTTCACAATTATCAACATCACCTCGTTAATAAGATTATAGTCAATCAGAAAGTGGTGTTGCAAAATCAATGGATTTTAACATGCGTGTGCCCCTTTCAATCTTGAAATTTCAAATGAATCATGCATCTGGCAATACCCCTATGCAAATATCATGTACATGTTGGTCCATGAATGCATTACAACTACATATAAGTTTTAGTTGAATGTTGAATTTTATATCACAGTGAATTATTGATGTGTCACTGTTTAACTATGATGGTACATTTAACCACGTTTTTAATTTTTGTCAAGCCCTGATTCATTATATGATAAGCCTGAATTCCCATTAATCAAAACTCAATCATTGTATGCATTTTGGACATGCCTACCTACACCTTCAAACCCAGGAGCATGATGTCTCGTGAATTGGTTTGGTGGCTCAGTTAACTCATTGTCCTTATCTTCACCGTCTTCTTCATCTTTCCCGTCTTCATTGACTTTATTAATGTGATGGTTGTCTTTGCCATCACATGTTTTGGGTTCCCTGTAATAATATGGAGTAGTTGTCATATCCAGTTGAGCTTTTATGTCAATAATTTACTGTGTCGACATGAGGTTATTTACATTAACATCTAAACCAGAGGGACTAGTTGCTCATAATACTTGTGTGGTTCTTTAATTGTAACTTGGCACCCGAGTGAACTCCATATCAAAGGAGTTTGTTTGTTTAAGTCTACTATTAAAGCAAAGCTTTATAATATGCAACCTGTTATTGTTAACGAACCCATCAAACTTGCGGTCAGAATCATAATGTTGAGATAACCTAATAAAATAATAAATTATAAAGCCCAAACCATAATATACCTAATGTTGAAAAATAGGATCTGAATTGAAAAAAAAAAACAAAATACCATGCAAAAATACAGTAAAAAAAAAAGATTTTACTGTACCCCTCCTCTCAACACAGCACAGAGGGAATGATATTTTGCAAGTAGTAGTATAATAAAATCCTCTCTTTTTAAATGGTATTTTACAAGGAAAGATTTTTTTTAATAGTATTTTATAAGGAGAAGTAAATAAAAATATTTATTCTTTTAGGTTTTTCTTGTTAATTTTCTTGCTCTCTTTCATCTCGGAACTTTCCCATCCAAATCACAATTTTAATGCTATTGAACTTGTGATTTTTATCTTAAATCATGAACAAATTTGCGATGAGATGATCAATGTCATCATAAAGTTGATTTTCTATCCATGACAATCATTTTTATAAAATGACATTGATCGACTACGTTGAAAAAAATCATAGCTACGTGCAATGACTATAGTAATATCGGGATTGTTCTGATCATATATAACTGCAATTACCCAACCATTTGATGATTGATGATCTATCGTTCCAATGTTTGAATTAACCTTGCTCCCAAGAAAATAATTCAAATCAATTATCCTCTAAACAATAAAAACATTGCTAAACAAAATGTTTTAAATAATAAAAAAATAACCAAGAATCAAAACACTGCATCATTTTTTATTCTCTACATCAATAAATACTGATTGATTTAATTGACACTCACGTATACATTTTTTTATGGTTATCTATAAAAGCATCATCACTTTCCATATATTTTATAAGTGAAATTCAATAAAACTTCAAGCTGAATTACTTCTGTTTATTTTTGTGTTTGAAAAACGTTTTTTTTAAAAATTATTTTTTTTAATTTTTTTATTTTAAATTGATATTTTTTTATATTTTTAGATAATTTTAATGTGCTGATTTTAAAAATAATTTTTAAAAAATAAAAAAAATATTATTTTAATATATTTTTAAATAAAAAACATTTTAAAAAGCAATCAATGCACATTCCAAAAACAAAATTATGCTTGAAAGATAGTAGTTAATCATTTTTAGACACCTTCACATCTTTCATTTTTAGATCTGTGTTTAATCTATATTACCTTCCCCTACTCCTAAAAAACAAACGAATCTGTTCACGTTCCTGAAAAAAAACGTTTTTTTCACTGTATCTTCCCCAACTGCTAAAAAAGAAGGTGTTGTTACAATGCTAATAGCACCTTAAAAATAATAAAAAAAAAAGCATGCTGCCAGCTGCATTTCTAGAAATATTCCTGCGGGTATTTAGAAATTTGGTTGTAATTATTTTTTAAATGAATTACAATAATATTTTTTAAAAATTATTTTTAATATTAATACAAATTTGAAAATATCAAAAAAATTAATTTAAAGTAAATAGAAAATAAAAAAATTAATTTTTTTCAAAACAGAAAAACAAAAATAACTTTAACTGTACATGCAGACCAAACCTATCCATGAGTAGCCGTGGCGCCCTCTTTTCCTGGACAATGCACTTATATAAAGTGCCATTCTTCTGTCGATTCTCGAAGAAAGCTTTAGAAACAGTATCATACTCTGATATCTTGCAAGACAAGTGAACCATGGCATTGCAGAAAATAAAAGCCATAAACATTGCCAGCAGCCTT
>Ga0325411_1007639_pt1 | contig 11777 bp, 8 predicted proteins | sample PopdelMetagenome_13_FD_206181 | JGI IMG/M metagenome (GOLD analysis project Ga0325411, IMG submission 206181) | Populus deltoides microbial communities from Bellville, Georgia, United States - Xylem-PdIQD-R4 | ecosystem: Host-associated > Plants > Phyllosphere > Stem > Wood/Secondary xylem...
CTAGGTGTTAACTAACCATCATTATTGGATAGCTTGCTGGATATTAATTGAATAAGAGGTTGATGTGCATTTGCAGGCAATTGATTTGGATCCCACTAATGCTACCGTGCTTTCGAATAGAAGCCTGAGCTGGATGCGCTTGGGGCAACCTGACCAAGCATTAGCTGATGCAAGGGCCTGTAAAGAGCTAAAACCGGATTGGTCAAAAGCTTGGTATCGGGAAGGCTCAGCTCTCCGCTTGTTGCAGGCATGCCTTCTTTTTCCTTTTGTTCCATGGGTGTTACGGTGATTTACGTTGTCTAGCATTTCTTGATTGTCTTTTACTTGCAGAGGTTTGAAGAAGCCGCAAATTCCTTTTACGAGGGTGTGAGGCTTGACCCTGAAAATAAGGAGCTTGTGAAATCCTTTAGGTATGTGATAAAGAGCTTCATTACAAATCATTGCTTCTCTGACTCTTTAAACTTTGTATTCTTTCCATTCAAGTCAAGATATTAGTGTATCAACTTATGGAATCTGAATCCTTAACTGAGAAAGTTAACTCGGGAACTTACAGAGATGCAAGTTACTTGGCAAAAACTGCATTAGGACGGGGTAAAAAACTGTTTGAAAACCAATTAAAATTTCAGCTCCTTCGTGTGATCAGTGAGGGATGGAGGGATGAATTTGTATGATGAACATAGAATACAAGCACTTCTGGTTGTGAATCAAATGGTGTCTCTACAGTATATTTTTTTACTATTTGGGATTTGATAATTGTTTGTACTTATCTGGTTAAATTTATTCGTAACCATGCAACTTGCCTCTTCATTCAGGGAAGCAGTTGATGCTGGGAGAAAGTTTCATGGTACAGACCAGGGAAAATCATAATGTGTGCCCATAGCAAATACATTAGTACTGTGAAGGACTGGAAAAGTAGTTGATGAAAGCTTTGCTGGAATTTCTCTTGCCTGAATATTCTGCAAGAAGCTGCAAAATTAAATTAGTTGTATTACTGTGGGGGAGGAAGCAAAACGAAAAGTAAAGAAAGAGTAGAAATGGTATCCCCAGACAAACTGATACTTGGGGCATAAATTTCTTATGTTGAATTCTTTCCGGTTTTGTTATGAATCCATGCGATTTTGGTGGGGTTTTTCTTTGTAGTTGTACGAGTTTTTTCTAGCTGAAATTCAAAACTATCAGAATTTTCTTTTACCCTTTCTTTTGCAGACAATTTTCTTCTCCTTGATTTTCTCCAGAAAAAAAAAAATTCTCTTTCCCGATATTATGTAGCTGACGACAAAGAATAAAAAAGTGCCACCTTGATGCTTGGTTTTTTCCGGTGCTCCGGAGTAACTATTTTTTGAAGTGATTTTATGAGTCTTGGATTTGATTTTTTTTTTTTAAGTGAGTTTGGAGAGTAATTATTCATGTTTACTCAATTGAACTGTAAGTTTCCAAAACTTAAAAGTACGAAACTGAAAACTAAGTAGTAAAAGAAGAAGCAACTTGTCAATTTCCACAAAATTTGGAGTCCATGCTCGATGGTGGATTAAGCTCAAATCCTGGACCTTCCACGAAACTAATTATTGGGTCACAACTGTAATTAAATAAAACCATCGTTTTGAACATGATATTCTTAATTTCTTTTTCCCTGTAAGAAAGGAAATTCATTTTCTCTCTCCACTTTCTCAATTGTCTTCCCAGAAATTTAGAATTCTACAGAGGCCCTAACCCTAAAAAATATGCTGTTTTACCATAAAGTTGTCACCTTTCTATCTCTAAATTAAAACCCATCTTTAATTTCTCTCATAAAGTTTCAAACTTTCTTTCGGTCCTCAAGATCCAAACAAAAACCCTCCACCAAAAGGATGTCACGAAAAGCACAAGCAGGTTATGGCACCATCCCCACCACCATCAGCGCAACCACAACCACCACCACAAAATCCCCACAATCACCAACCACCCTGACATTCATCTCACGCGTCAGCACTTCAACTCAAACCCTCATAGCCACGCGCCGTCCATGGCAAGAACTTATGAAGTTATCATCTTTCATTCGCCCTAACAATTATAATGAAGCCATTTCACGCATCAAAATCAACGTCAATTACTTTCGTGTGAATTATGCAATGATATTTCTTGCAATCTTGTTTTTAAGTCTTTTGTGGCATCCAATTTCAATGATTGTGTTTATTGTGATATTTGTGGCGTGGTTGTTTCTTTATTTCGGACGTGATGGTCCGGTGGTGATGTTTAATAAAAGTCTTGATGACAGAGTTGTTTTGTGTGTGCTTGGATTGGTTACTATATTGGCGTTGGTGTTTACTCATGTGGGTTTGAATGTTTTGATTGCTTTGATTATTGGGGTGGTGATTGTTGGAGTTCATGCCGCGTTTAGGGGCACCGAGGATTTGTTTCTTGATGAGGAAAGTGCTATTGAAGGTGGATTGCTTTCGGTTGTTGGTAGTCAGCCTTTGCGACCCACAATGGGTTATACTCGGATTTGAGTGTTGGTTTTGGTAAGTTTTGGTCTGATTTGAAGCATATATTGTATTGGTGGCTCTTGATCTGAATCGAGGTTTTTTTGTACAAGACGTGGAGGATGTAACAGTGGAATTGGGGATCAGAGACTCGGTTTTTGTAGTTTGAGATTTTTGATTTGTTGTAACTTCAATATTGTGTGGCATTGTTGGTTGTTAAAGATCAAATTGGGAACGTGTTGGTTGGTTCCGTTTACAGGGAGGTGGTTTTTGTGTGTTTCTGGTAGAATTTTTATACTTTGGTAATTAACTTTGTTGTAGTCATTCAAGTGTGATTACTGATTTGTATGTTTCAATTACTGTTAATGGAAACTTCTATTTCTTCCTCTAGCACATTGTGAATCATCGAGATGATTAACCAGCTTAAAAATTCTTGTCTCTTGTTCTTATATTGGAGTATTTGCTTAGACTTGTTATATCTGATTGTGGCCAGTTGCAGTGCTGTGATAGTTTCTTGATTTCTTTGTATGTTGGTCATTCTGCAAGATTGTCATGGCTTCTGCTCAAAAACATTATAAGAGCAAGATCTCTTTGAGTAGCATAACCAGGTCTTTACTACATCTTTAACCTCTTCATATTAGTAGTCCCTGTATCTTCTTTTGAATTTGATACGTTTTTACAACCTTTTGAATTATTTAATTGAACCTTTTTGTAATTTATGGTAGGAGTTATATTGTTAGGGTCATGCATTGGTACTTGCATTTCCACGGTTTGTGATGCAACAGTGCAGCACTCATAATACTGGGTTTTAATGCTTTTATTGAGCTAGAGGGAAAGCCAGTTTACTTCCCTATATTATTTTTCACGGTTCTAATTTCCAGGGGATTCTTGTTCTTGCAACTTGATCCACAGGGACCAGAACCTGTGGTTTGAGGGCCCATTTGTCAACGTGGCCAACCACATTTTAAACTGCTGCAGTTGGCAATATAAAAAGCATCGATTCTTTTTGCTTTTTGCGCAGGCAACACGGCTCAGAAGTTCTGTTCTTTGGCTGAGGTCTAGGCGCATTAGCCCATGCCACTTGCAACAGACTTTACAATCCAGATGAGCAGAAAGTGGTCCCCGCCGGATCAAGTTTTCCCTCTGAAAGGTTCAAATTTATAAAAGTTAGTAAATTCCTTCCCCGCCCAAAGTGGTCGGCATGTCTGTATCCGCCGTAATAATTCCATGTTGTGGTACAGGTTGGCTTCGAGTTGACCTCTTCTGAGATGGTCTAGGTTGAGACGTGGGGGCATGATGATTCTCCGGCTATTTCTAGCTCACAACGTGAGAGGGGCCACTTAAATAGCCCAATTAGCTTCATCCTATTCCATTTCTATCTCCACCCTTTGATAACTTAAAGAACAAAGCATATCATCCCAAGCAAGTTTTCTATGTTGAGTTGCTAATTGCTATCCTTACGAGGTTATTTGCTAAGGATAGGCAAATTCAAAGGGGGTAAATATGTGGATCCTTATTGCATTTTCTGCCACTTGGAGCTAAATTGAGGGGTCAGCTTTCTTTAGTTGTTCTGTGTTAAGACTAACCTGGAACTTAAATAGAGAAAAAAAATTTAAAGGGGGGAAGGATGCCTTGGCTTCCTGTAATATATACGGAGATATGATGGTTGGCATCAAGAACTTAAAAAGATAACTTTTCTCTTTGCTATCTTACACGTGCTCTTATGTTCACTGTTATTAAATTCAGTTTGACAGGTTGATACTGAAGCTGGTGGAAAAAAAATCAATTCAGAATTGATTGATTAACTTAAGATTTGATAAAAATCTAGTTTGATTTTCTTTGATTGACTTGGATCAATTTGAACGAGCCTAACCCATAACCTAAATTTTATGTCAAGTCGATTCATGAGTTAAGTTTAATATCTTTGTTTATGTCAACCATGTTTGGGTTGAGGAAAACAAAAGGGCATGGGGAGAAAAGAACAGTCCTTTTTAAGTTTTTATCTGCTCTGAGGTTGATTTGAAGGTAATATAGTATTTACCCAACAATTTCATCATGTTCAACTTTTGTAACATAAAATATGACAATGGGATTCTCTTTTATCAAAGTAATCTTGAAGTCTGCAACAGTTTGATTGGTGCTTCAGCTGTGAATGATATTTGATACAGGTTGGGGTGTGGGTGCAGATATTCCTCCAGCTATTTCTTAGCTCACAGTGATGATTGTTTGCTGGGAGGGAATGTGGGCCCAATTAGCTCGATCCTGTCCCATCTCGTACCTCGAAAAACTTGAAGAACGAAGTTGTCACTCGGGCGTTGGAGCCATTGCTAACCACTAATGTCTTAGGATTAGTAGCTCGAGCTTCTGAGGCAAATAGGGTGTCCTTGTTAATTAGTAATTACTATAAATATTTTTTTATTATTATGAATATAGTTATTCAAATTAATTTACGAGTATTTTAATTAATTTTATAAATTTTAAAATTAATAATAATTTAAAACTTTTAATGGAATTAAAAAAATTCAAATTTATAATTATTAAAAATTAAATTTAAAGCCTAACAGTTAAGTTAACCCTAATAATTAAATTCTGCTTGTGCAGGGAGTTGTAGTAGCAAGTTGTCTGAATTGGGACAAGGATGGCTCTCTCTGGATAGAAAGACCAATCACTTGGTAGCAAATCTTAAACGCCACGTGGTTGGCTCAGGTACTTCCACATGTAATATACTTGTATGGTTCCAAGCAAACAAGCTCTTATAACCAATCGTGACTCTATGGCTCTATTTTTCCTTCTTTTTGCGACCGCTTTCTCTTTCTCTACACAAATGAACAAAAATGGCTAATTTGCGCCTTTGCTATTTGCAGATTTCAAACAGTCTATGTACTGAACCTTGGTATGCCGGTAAAGGGTCCAGGTTTTATCATGGAAGTTGGAAAACTGTAAGCAACAGAAAGAAAGTCAGCCAACCGATCGAAAGACCTGTGGGCTGGAGTGGTCGTTGTATTGTGCAATGCTGTAGTACATCTTCAACTACATCAGCTGCGGAAGCAACTGAGCAAGTGTTTCTTGAAGATAGGAGTAGTATTGAAGAGAAGGAGGAGCAGTTTGAGTATTTGACGAGTGAGTTTGAATGGAAAGTAAGGAGGTTAGCTGAGAATCGAGATGAGATGAAGGAAGTAGCTCAAATCCAAGCTGAAGCATTTCACACACCAGTGGCTCTCTTTGATGACCTTTTCTTCGAGTTCTTCAAGGTTTTTCCTGTCCTTTTAATTATCATTAGAAGTACGAGAAAAGGAGAGAGAGATTGTTATTTTCCTTTTAATAACTGCTGTGTTCATTGCTGTACCGCGCAGGCTGAAGTGCTCTCTGGGCTTCTTTACAAGCTTAAGAACTCGCCTCCAGACAGGTAAAACCACTGAATCAAGAAATGATAATTACATAGAACAATATGTATAAGTTTGTAATGATGAAACATTGCTAAGAAAGGATTTTAAGCCCTGAGAATGTGATATCCATTTTTAGCATGTGAACCACTCAAGCCTTGCAGGTGGTTAAAGAATTAAAACCTTTCTTTAATTTTTCTTTTATAGGTCAGATTGGTGCTTTGGCTGATTGATCGCCAGAAAACATGATGATTATCTTAACATTAACAGATATGCATGTTTGGTCGCTGAGCCTGCAGCTGAAAGGAAACTGGTGGGCATTGTGGATGTCGCAGCTTTAAGAGATGAAGATGTCCTACAGCACCTTGAGGGAGCAGATGAATACCTTTATATATCAGGGATAGCTGTTTCCAAAAGTTTCAGGTTCTAACATTCAATCCCGTCAGGGATCTTATCATCTAATAACTGCTTTTTCATGTTATGGCAGCGGCTAACAATTTCTTATAATAACAGGCGGCGGAAAATAGGAAGTGTATTGCTAAAAGCCTGTGATGTACTCTCCCATCTATGGGGTTTCGAATGTCTTGCCCTCAGGGCATATGAAGATGATATGGGTGCTCGAAAGCTATACACAAATGCAGGTTACAAAGTGGTATCAACCGATCCCCAATGGGTGACTTGGATAGGAAGAAAACGCCGTGTTCTTATGATCAAACGGTCCAATATGCTTGATTAGCATTTTCTAATATTTTCTGTTGCGGATGTAATCTAAGCATGGGCATACATCAAGCAATGTAAAGGAAGATTCTGCAAGTCTCCTACGGATTGCCTAGCAAGTCCCTAGTCAATAGTTTGTTGCTAGAAGGATTCTTGAACTTCAAATTTGTTGGACTTGTACTACGCTTGAGCAGCCCAACGACTAGCAAAATACGAACCAACTTAACATAAAGGAGACATAAATATCAAAATTTGAGGAGAATGGATCACTTCATAACAGATGCATCCGAGTAAGAAAAATACAGCATCTATATTCAAGAAGCTTACACAGCAATCTGAAATATCCAACAAAACCACGAACAAGAGACTTCTTCCATGGATAACATAGTAAATCAGTACGAAAGCTGCTGAGGAAGAAAAAGGAAAGAAAATAAAAACCTACCTCATTAATCCTCCTCCAAGTTGATGGATTCCCCAAACTTTCCATACAAAATCTTCTTTAACTCAGTCATTTGTGCAAGCACAGAATTTTTCTCTTCCTCAAGTTTTTCCAAGTTCTTCCCAGTCACCTCTTTCATCTGCTCTATCCTGGTCTCAACCTCATCCTTTGGAACATGAGCAAAGACTTCTCCAATTTGGAACCGAACCACCTCCTCATCAGTAAGAATCAACTCATTGCTTGCATCCTCCAGATTATCATTGGTTTCCTGAAGAAAAGGAGCTATTGTATTAGTAAATAAACTCAGAATGGAAGAGACTAGGATACAAAAACGAAATTATACATCCACAAATGCGTTTATAGAACAGGTGCGATGTGGGGCAACTTAGGTCCACAAGGTGGGTTACACAACAAGACACATCATTTCCTCCCTTCAATCCCTCCCATCCCAGATTACATGGGTTTCAATTCCAGGTATTTCGAGACTATGGCAAGTAAATTTACCAACTAGGCTAACTGGAACCCACAAGGCCAACATGGATAGCTTTTCTCCCAGTTGCTAATGATGGCCTCACTCTCTATTATCCGTGCTGTTGCACTACTAATGGCAACTTGACTGCAAGGAAAAACAATGCTAGCACTTGTGTTTTGTTTATTTACAATAAATTTCAACAGCTACATGTATAATTAAGTCAAGGAGATGGGTAAAGGATAAAAAAATCTGCGAGGGGAAATGATATAATCTTTTTTTGCACAAAGCATATTAGATTGGATGGACCTTGGTGGTAAAGTATTTGAACAGCCAATATTTGAGGAAGAGTTTCTGGAGTTCAGCGTTTCTTAAATCTTATGACAGCGTGTTATGTTTAATTTCAGAAACAGGGAGCAAATGAAAGAGGCATGTTGGGGAAAGAGTCAAGAAATTTTAATATTTTCTCGGCTTGTTTATGAAGAGAAATCTGTTACAAAGGTGCAAATCAGAACATAGAGAATGAACCTTAAATTCCAATGTTGAGTTTACCTTTCCTTAAAAAATTTCCACAAAATCTAATGCATGTTGGATGGAAAATTTTTGCACAGCCAGAAAATTATAACAAGAAAATAATTATTCCAACTTTTCTTCCTTTCCCTCCTCGATTTTAAAATAAATTATGGAACAAAGAGGAAGATTGGAATTTAACTTTACTGTTTCACTAACTTTGGTTTTGGCCTGGAAGAACAAGAGTCCGCTTGCTCCAACTTAATTTTCTAAGAACACAGTCCATTGGCATGCTCAACAAATCAAAGAAAACTGAACCAAAAGAGATTCAACAACTTGCCTGTAATACATATTTCGATGCTATGACAAACCAAACCACTCAAGCTCAGATATGATAAATAAGAACAAATAATTCCTTAAGAATCTTCACAAGCTTAGTCTTAACTTCAATTCCCATTAAAAGCACGCGCGAGCGCACAAAGAGGGAGAGGAAAAAAACCCGAACCCACAACCTTCATGCATCCATCAGTGTAGAATTTACCAACCTTAACAATCTTTAGTCAAAATAACACATTCAAGTCCATTCATTGCAAGATAAACGAGGCAACCCCAACACTCATTAACATTCAGCACAAGCTCAAGTAGCTCACTTTAGGTTGCAAGCACAAGATTTTTTTGACCTGACATTTGCATAATCCCTTCTACTGTAACAAGCAAACACCACTCTAAAACATGAAAACACCAAGACAGAAAATCGGGCTTACAATTCATATTCAAATCAATCATATTTACCCTTTTAAACACAAACTCCATTTGCTGGCCACTATAATTAGCCAAAATCAACAATCTTTCTTTTCTCTTTTTATCTACCAATAATATTCAGTAAAAATATTAACCTTTTATTCAAAACAAAAAACAACTAACCCAAAAACAATGATAAAACAAACCCATCAATTGAAAACACAAAACCAAAGCTGCCCTTGATAATAATTCTGAAAACCCATCTCCATATAAATGAAAAAAGTTAATCAGAGTAAAATTAGAGGCATATAAATATACAAAAAAGATGGTACCTTGGCAATCTTAATTTCGTCTTCAAGCTCGTGGAATCTGTTGTTTAATCTGCCAAATTTGTTGATATTCTGTTGATCCTCCCAAGTCACCTCCTTGCCAGATCCACCACCCTTTAACCATTCAACTCATTCTTATTTACTTATTTATTAAACCAAAAAAAAAGATAATTAAAAAAAAGGGGGCTGTGTAGGGTTTTGTAGGGGGTTTTCGATTGATTACCTGTTGCATGTTTTGATTTTGAGGAAAGGTTCCAACTTGCAAGCAGACAGACAAAGGTTTGATGAAGTCACTTGTTGCCCTTCAATCTCTCAACAGCTGCAGTCTGCAGACAACACACTGAGTTTGAACTTTGAAGATTATTGGTCGCTTTTTTTTATACATTTTTTAACTTAGTACTTATAATTTCGCAAATGATGAATTAATCCCTTTACCAGAATTGATTGCTAACTTTTATTTTTTTTTATTTTTTTTTTTACAATCCTCAAATATACATGCAAAAATATTGTGGGTAGTCTAGTAAAATTATTTTTTACATTAATTGGACTATTTTTATTTTTCAATAAAAACTCCGTCAAAATCATTTGATAAAAAATATTAAGGTTTTTACCAAATAATATTGTTTTTTTATATATAAAAAAAGGGCACAGTTTGAATGGAAATATGAATGAGAATTCTTCAAAATAAATAAAATTCCTTAATTGATATTTTTGAGAATTTAAGAGTAAAATCAATATAAAAAAGGTCATTAATAATAAATTTGAGACTACCTATATAGATGGATGGTATCTTTAAGATACGTTCTTTATTACGTTTGAATTTCCCTTGTTTTATTGTATTTTATTTCGGTAGTTGATGATATAAGGTATAGAAAAAATTAATTAGAGATAAGTAAGATTTAAGAATAAAAAAAATATTAAATAAAGGACTAAGTTGCAAAAAAAAATATAAAAACATAGGAATTCAATATTGGTTTTTTTTTTTTTTAATGAAAGGACTCACTAATGTTTCTTATTAAAAATACTAGATTAAATAACAGTTTGATGTTATGAAAGCTTAAACTACCGAATTAATAAGCTGGAGCAGCAAAGCAGTGTCACTAGCAGCATAAGCTTGCAAGCAGTAGCAGTTCGAGGTGGTTAGCTGCTGGAATGAATTGTACAAAACATTACAAAGAATAACATGTTCATTAGGCAATAAGATTGAACAATTTTTCTGTACAAATTGTTAACTCTGTCCCTCTCAATTTCTTCACCTCTCTTCCACAAATCTTCTTAAAACCCACTATTTATTAAGGCTTAACAATTAGTATCGGAGCCAACAATCCCCGGCCAATCTTTAAGAATCTATGTTTATCAAAGAAATAGCATGGTGGAAAATTAACAACATGAAGGCTATGGAAGAACACAACAAGATATTTGAAGAACTAATGCGAGACATGTGTCATGAGCTTCGAGAAATCAATGTTGTTATTAAGAAAGTAGAAGCCGATCATCAAGACTAACGAAGTCCAACTTCCTTCAAGGAAGGTTGCTCGGAAATGATTGAACTTTTCAAAGTTATCCATGCTCGCAATGTAGGGCATAAGATTTCTGAAAAATGATATACTTCAGTTATTCTGTCCCTTCAGAGTTATAAAAGAAACTTGTTATGTTTCGTGCTGAAAATTAGACTCTTCTCCAAATGCAAGATATTCTCCAGCTATCAATGCTCTCGAATATCATTCAAACGTTCATCCAACTATAAGAAAAATGAATGTTAATGTTTAGTTCTCATTATATCAAGAACTTACTATAATGGATCAAAATACTTTCAAGGAGGTAAATTGTTTCTTTTTAAATGAGTTTTGGAGAGAGACAAGAAGGGGGTTTTGAAAAAAACAAGGTAAAGCTTGATTCTTTGAATGAAAAAGAATATTGCTTATTATTAATTGGTTTATGGATCTTCTAAAAATGGAGAGTTTGATGAAAAGATTGAGAATTCTGGCGTGATGGTGCAGTAAGTTGACAATTATATGGATAATAGATCAAAGAAAGAAGAGGAGGGTGATGCTGAGGAAGTTGAGAGGTAAAGGAGATTGGATCCAAGAAGAAGAAGAAGATCAAGGAGGATTCTCACCGGTGACAATTCCATAACAAATATAAGTTTATCTGGTTGTGCATGCACGAGAAGATCACCAAGAAAGAGTATATTTATAGTTTTACATAGATTTTATAGGACAATAATCTCTTAAGAAAAGGGGTATTGTTACGAAAGCTCAAACTACTGGAATAAAAAACAAAGGTAAGGGAACAAGCTCGAGCCATTTTGTGTCTCCCTCAAATCTTCTTAAAACTTACTGTTAGTTAAGGAAGATATTTAATGGGGTCTGAGCTCATTTTGTGTTTGTTTTTAGTGAGGAGAATTCTCGTGTTGGTTTTTGTATATCGAAATTGTGCCTTGTTTGGCTGGAATTTTAGATGATATATCCACTCCTCCACTGGTGTTTCTGCTAAAGATTTCTTTAACATTCCCTTGATGATCAAACCCACTTAATTATCCAACATCTCTAAACTAGACTTACTTTTGAGATGGTTGAATATATGTTGGATTAATTCTTACACATTTACACATGAATAAATTCTTGACAGGAGAAAGAATTTAGAATGTTTCATCCAAATAAATAAAACATCGAACGCTAATAATGTGTTGGTTTTTGTAAATTGAAGTGTTTGATATTGATTTTCAAC
>Ga0325411_1007640_pt1 | contig 11776 bp, 5 predicted proteins | sample PopdelMetagenome_13_FD_206181 | JGI IMG/M metagenome (GOLD analysis project Ga0325411, IMG submission 206181) | Populus deltoides microbial communities from Bellville, Georgia, United States - Xylem-PdIQD-R4 | ecosystem: Host-associated > Plants > Phyllosphere > Stem > Wood/Secondary xylem...
ATTAAAGGTATCTTATATTATTAGATATGTTATTATAAAACATGCTTTAGTTAAGGAGTTATTGATACTTCAAGTGCAAAATGATGATATAAAACCTTGATAAAAATGCACTTTTAAGTACTAATCTCATATCATTATGTCTTTATACTTATAAATCCACAACCCTGTTTCTAGATAGTTTTCGTTACAAGTCTTTTACAAAATGTCGATCGGCAAATACCTAGTCATTATATTGTTATACAAAATACAAATCACCTAAGTACATGATTACATAATTTATAACAAAACATGTGGAATAGAGTTCCATGCGCTTTGCATGTTTGATGTACCTATTACAATTGAATTGCAATATAAGAATAAAAGAATGATTCTTGAAATAGTAGTAGTAATAATGAACAACATTACATTTTACTATTAACTTGGATAAATAAATTCTTATTGTGAATTTCATAAAGCAAGGTCATTAATGATTCCATTGTCTGATATTAATCTTATATGTGCATCTCAATCATTCAACTTGTGATCTAAAATCCGAGGTCAACCCTTTTGATTAGTAATTAAACGTGCATTCTCACTAAGGCTTTATATCATCATATTGCACTTAAAGTATCATTAAATTCCCTAACTTAAGCATGTTTTATAATAACAAGTCTGATAATATAAGATAAATTTAATTTATGGTAAATGCTCATTTTAAATGCAGGCCTATCACATAAATCAAATGATTGATTGATGAGTTCAATTGCTGAAATTTAGAAGATAAAGAGACGGTTAAGCTTAGAAAAGAGATGTTGGTTCAGTACAAACTGGAACACTGTTCAGTCATTGGGTCATATATGGAGCTGTAGATCTTGGATTTCAATTTAGACTACTACTGACTGAGAAACCGTTGACGAAAACTGAGTCCTTATTGTCCTAAAAATCATCTTTGAAACCCAGTTCTATGGCTGACGTTGAAATCTTCAATGGACATAGATCACGACTGACTCAGAAACCGTTGACAAAAACTGAGTCCCTAGTGTCCCAAAAATCATCCTCGAAACCCAGTTCTACGGATGACGTTGAAATTTTCAGTCTACATAGACTACTACTACCTCAAAAACTGTTGACAAAAACTGAGTCCCTGCGGACCAAAAAATCATCCAAGAAGCCCAATTCTACAGTCGACGCTGACATCTTCAGCGCACATAGACTACTGTTGACTGAGAAACCGGTGACGAAAAATGAGTCCCAGTTGTCGCAAATATCATCCTCGAAACCCAGTTATACGTCTCATGCTGACATTTTTAGGGCATATAGACTACTACTAGCTTAGAAACCGTTGACGAAAACTGGGTCTTGGGACCCAAAAATCATCTAAGAAGCCTAGTTCTACGGCTGCCGCTGACATCTTCAGAGCATATATAGACTACTGTGCCTAAGAAACTGTTGTCGAAAACTGAGCCCTTGCTATCCTAAAAATCATCCCGAAACCCAGTTCTACGGCTGACGTTGAAATCTTCAACGCACATAGACTATAGCTGGATTAAAAACCATTGACGAAAACTAGGTCTTTGGGACCCAAAAATCATTTTAAGAAGCCCAGTTTTACGGTTGACACTGACATCTTCAGCGCATATAGACTATTGCTTCCTGAGAAACTATTGTTGAAAACAGAGTCCCTGCTGTCCTAAAAATCATCCTCGAAATCCAGTTCTATGGCTGACGCTGAAATCTTCAGTGGACATAAACTATTGCTGACTCAAAAACCATTTACAAAAACGGCGTCCCTGGGGACCAAAAAATCATCCAAGAACCGAGTTCTACATCTAACACTGACATCTTCAGTGAATATAGACTAATGCTGACTCAGAAAACGTTGACAAAAACTGAGTCCTTGCGGTCCGAAAAATCATCATCGAAACCTAGTTCTATGGTTGACGCTGAAATCTTCAATGTGCATAGACTATTGTTGGCTTAGAAATCGTTGAGGAAAACTGGGTCCCTAGGGACCCAAAAATCATCCAAAAAGCCTAGTTTTACGGTTGACACTGAAATCTTCAGGGCACATAGACTGCTGCTGGCTCAAAAACCGTTGATGAAAACTCGGTCCCTCGGAACCCAAAAATCATCCAAGAAGCCTAGTTCTACGGCTGCCGCTGACATCTTTAGCGCATGTAGATTACTGCTGACTAAGAAACCATTGACAAAAACTTGGTCCTTGCTGTCCCAAAATCATTCACGAAACACAGTTCTACGGATAACGCTGAAATCTTCAGCGTAAGTAGACTACTGCTGCATTAAAAGCCATTGATGAAAACTGGGCCCCTGCTGTCGCAAATATCATTCTCGAAACCCAGTTATACGGCTGATGCTAACATCTTCAGGGCATATAGACTACTAGTGGCTAAGAAACCGTTGACAAAAGCTGCGTCCCTAGGAACCCAAAAATCACCTAAGAAGCCTAGTTTTATGGCTGCCACTTACATCTTCAACGCATGTAGACTACTGCTGTCTTAGAAACCATTGAAAAAAACTGGGCCCCTACAGTCGCAAATATCATCCTCTAAACCCATTTATATGGCTCACGCTGATATCTTCAGGGAATATAGACTACTAGTGGCTCAGAAACAGTTGACAAAAACTGCATCCCTGGAACCCAAAAATCATCCAAGAAGCCTAGTTTTACGGCTGCCGCTGACATTTTCAGCGCATCTAGACTACTGCTGACTCAGAAATCATTGATGAAAATTGTGTCCCTGCTGTCCCAAAAGGATCCTCGAAACCTAGTTATACGGCTCACACTGACATCTTCAAGGCATATAGACTACTACTGGCTCAGAAACCGTTGTTGAAAACTGGGTCACTAGGAACCCAAAAATCATCCAAGAAGCCTAGTTCTACGGCTACCGCTGACATCTTTAGCGCATATAGACTACTGTTGACTGAGAAACCGTTGACGAAAACTGGGTCCCTACGGACCAAAAAATCATAAAAAGAAGCCCAGTTCAACGGCTGTCGCTGACATCTTCAGCGCATATAGACTACTGTTGATTAAGAAACTGTTGCCGAAAATTGAGTCTCGATTGTCCCGAAAGTCATCCTCGAAACCTAGTTATACGGCTGTTGCTGAAATTTTCAGGGCACATAGACTACTGCTGGCTCAGAAACTGTTGATGAAAACTAGGTGCCTAGGACCCAATATCATCTAAAAAGCCAAGTTCTACGGCTGATGCTGAAATCTTCTGTGCTCATAGACTACTGGAGACTGAGAAACCATTGAAGAAAATTTAATCCCTAGTGTCCTTAAATCATTCTCGAAACCCAGTTCTATGGGTGACGCTGAAATCTTCAGGGAATATAGACTACCGCTGACTTAGAAACTATTGATGAAAACTGTGTGCTTGCTGTCCCAAAATCATCCACGAAACCCAGTTATACGGCTCACACTAACATCTTCAGGGCATATAGACTACTACAGGCTCAGAAACCGTTGATGAAAACTGGGTCCCTAGGAACCCAAAAATCATCCAAGAAGCCTAGTTCTACAGCAGCCGTTGACATCTTCAGCGCATATAGACTATTGCTGACTGAGAAATCGTTGCCGAAAATTAAATCTCTAATGTCCCAAAAGTCATCCTTGAAATCCAGTTATACGGTGATGTTGAAATTTTCAGGGCACATAGACTACTGCTGGCTCAGAAACCGTTGACAAAAACTAGGTGCCTAGGACCCAAAAATCATCCAAAAAACCAAGTTCTACGACTGACGCTGACATCTTCTGCGCACATAGACTACTGCAAACTGAGACACCGTTGAAGAAAACCGAGTCTCTGCTATCCCGAAAGTCATCCTCGAAACCCAATTATATGGCTGATGCTGAAATTTTCAGGGCACATAGACTACTACTTGCTTAGAAACCATCGACCAAAACTAGGTGCCTAGGATCTAAAAATCATCCAAAAAGCCAAGTTCTACGGCTGACGCTGACATTTTTTGCGCATATAGACTACTAGAGACTAAGAAACCGTTAAAGAAAACTAAGTCCCTGTTGTCCCTAGATCATTCTCGAAACCCAGTTATACGGGTGACGTTGAAATCTTTAGGGCATATAGACTACTACTGACTTAGAAACCGTTGATGAAAACTGTGTCCCTGTTGTCCCAAAATCATCCTGGAAACCTAGTTATACGGCTCACGCTGACATCTTCAAGGCATATAGACTACTACTGACTCAGAAACCGTTGATGAAAACTGGGTCCCAGGGAACCCAAAAATCATCCAATAAGCCTAGTTCTACGACTGCCACTAACATCTTCAGCATATATAGACTACTGCTGACTGAGAAACCGATGCCGAAAACTAAGTCTCTATTGTCCCAAAAGTCTTCCTCGAAACCCAGTTATATGGCTGAAGCTGAAATTTTTAGGGCACATAGACTACTGCTAGCTCAGAAACCTTTGACGGAAACTTGGTCCCTAGGACCCAAAAACATCCAAGAAGCCTAGTTCTACGACTGACACTGACATCTTCTGCGCACATAGACTACTGAAGACTGAGAAACCGTTGAAGAAAATTGAGTCCCTAGTGTCCTTAAATCATCCTCGAAACCAATTCTATGGGTGACGCTGAAATCTTCAAAGCATAAAGACATCTGCTGACTGAGAAACCGTTGATGAAAACTGTGTCCCTGCTGTCCCAAAATCATCCATGAAACCCAGTTATACGGCTCACGCTGACATCTTCAGAGCATATAAACTACTCCAGGCTCAAAAACCATTGACGAAAACTGGGTCCCTAGGAACCCAAAAATCATAAGCCTAGTTCTACGGCTGCCGCTGACATCTTCAGCGCATATAGACTACTATTGACTGAGAAACCGTGGCTGAAAACTGAGTCTCTGCTATCCCGAAAGTCATCCCCGAAACCAAGTTATACGGTTGACGCTGAAATTTTCAGGCACATAGACTACTGCTGGCTCAGAAACCGTTGACTAAAATTAGATGCCCAGGACCCAAATATCATCCAAAAAGCCAAGTTCTACGGCTGACGCTGACATCTTCTGCGCACATAAACTACTAGAGACTGAGAAACCGTTGAAGAAAACTACGTCCCTGCGGATCCAAAAATCATCGAAGAAGCCTTGTTCTACGGCTGCCGCAGACATCTTCAACGCATATAGACTACTGCTGACTGAGAAACCGTTGACAAAAACTGAGTCCCAAATATCCAATAAATCATTCTCGAAACCCAATTCTACGGGTGACACTGAAATCTTCAATGTAAGTACTGCTTCCTCAAACACTATTGACAAAAACTGGGTCCTTACGGACCAAAAAAACATAAAAAGAAGCCCAGTTCTATGGCTGACACTGACATCTTCAGCGCATATAGAATACTGCTGACTAATAAACCGTTGACAAAAATTGAGTCTCTGCAGTCCCGAAAGTCATCCTCAAAACCTAGTTATACAGCGGACGCAAAAATCTTCAGAGCATATAGACAACGGCTAGCTCAGAAACCATTGACAAAAACTGGGTCCTTAGGGACCCAAAAATCATCAAAGAAGCCCAGTTCTACGGTTGCCACTAACATTTTCAGTGCATGTAGATTACTGCTGACTGAGAAACCGTTGTCAAAAACTGAGTCCTTGTTGTCCTAAGATCATCCTCAAAACCCAGTTCAACGGCTGACACTTAAATTTTCAAGGCACATAGACTAGTGTTGGCTCAGAAACTGTTGCTGAAAACTAGGTCCCTAGGACCAAAAAACCATCGAAGAAGCCTAGTTCCACGGCTGACGCTGATATCTTCATCGTACATAGACTACTGGTGCCTAAGAAACCATTGACGAAACTGAGTCCCTGCTGTCCCAAAATCATCCTAGAAACCAAGTTCTATGGTTGACACTGAAATCTTCAGGGAATATAGACTACTGTTGGCTTAGAAACCGTTGATGAAAACTGGGTCCCCTAGACCTAAAAATCATCCAAGAAACCTAGTTTTACGGCTGCCGCTGAAATCTTCAGTCTACAGAGACTACTACTGACTCAAAAACTGTAGACGAAAACTTAGTCCCTATGACCCAAAAATCATCAAGAAGTCTAGTTCTATGGCTGACGCTGACATCTTCTGCGCCCATATATTACGAGAGACTATGAAACTGTTGATAAAAACTGAGTCTCTGCTGTACCGAAAGTCATCCTTGAAACCCAGTTATACGGCTGACGTTGAAATCTTCAAAGCATATAGACTACTGCTGGCTCAGAAATCACTGACGAAAAGTTAGTCCTCAAGGACCCAAAAATCATCCAAGAAGCCTAGTTCTATAGCTGCCGCTGACATCTTCAACCCAGATATACTACTGCTAACTGAGAAATCGTTGTCAAAAACTAAGTCCTTGCTGTCGCAAAAATAATCCTTGAAACACAATTATACGGCTGGCGCTGTAATCTTCAGTCTATATAGACTACTGGTGCAACAAAAACTGTTAATAAAAACTAAGTCCCTGCGGACCAAAAAATCATCCAAGAAGATCAGTTCTACAGCCGACACTGATATCTTCAGCCCACATAGACTACTGCTGACTGAGAAACCGTTGACAAAAACTGAGTCCCTGCTGTCCCAAAAATCATCCTTGAAACCCAGTTATGCGGCTGATGCTTAAATTTTCAAGGCACATAGACTAGTGCTGGCTCAGAAATTGTTGACAAAAACTATGTCCCTAGGACCATAAAACCATCGAAGAAGCCTAGTTCTACGGCTGACGCTGACATCTTCTGCACACATAGACTACTAGTGCCTCAGAAACCGTTCATGAAAACTAGGTCCATTGGATCTAAAAGTTTTCCAAGAAACCTAGTTCTATGGCTGTCGCTAACATCTTCAGCACATATAGACTACTACTGCCTTAGAAACCATTATCAAAAACTGAGTCCCTGCTGTCCCAAAAATCATCCTCGAAACCTAATTCTACGGTTGACGCTGAAATCTTCAGTCTACATAGACTACTGCTGACTCAAAAACCGTAGACAAAAACTAGGTCCTTAGGACCAAAACATTATACAAGAAGCCCAGTTCTATGACTGACGCTAACATCTTCTGCGCACATAGACTACTGGAGACTGAGAAATCATTGATGAAAACTAAGTCCTTGTTGTCCCGAAAGTCATCCTCAAAACTCAGTTATACGGCTGACGCCGAAATCTTCATAGCATGTAGACTACTGCTGGCTTAGAAAACGTTGATGAAAATTAGGTCCCTAGGACCTAAAAATCATCCAAGAAGCCAAGTTCAACGACCAACGGTGACATCTTCAGCTCATTTAGACTAATGCTAACTGAGAAACCGTTGATGAAAACTGAGTCCCTGTTGTCCCAAAAATCATCCTCGAAACCCAGCTATACAGCTGATGCTGAAATCTTCAGGGCATATCGACTACTATTGTCTCAGAAACCATTGATGAAAACTGGGTCCCTAGGGACCCAAAAGTCATCCAAGAAGCGTAGTTCTACGGCTGCCGCTGACATGTTCAGCGCATCTAAACTACTGTTGATGAAAACTAAGTCCAATCTGTCTTAAAAATCATCATCGAAACCCAGTTCTATGGCTGAAGTGGGGTGGAACCATGAAGAAATTGAAATGAAAGAAATTTGAAAAATAAAATAGATTTAAAGCTAGCCATAAATATTTTTGGCAAATTGATTAGTTAATGAAGATTGTCATGGATTCCAATTAGTAGGGTGAAATTGTTGTTGTGATAATGATCTAATAATATTAATTGTTAAGGTTTGTCGCCTATGTTTAATAACACGAGGAGAAAGCGAAAGAAAATGAATGGTTCATCATTTTGTTGTATTAATCATAATAATAGGAGAAATCCTAAAAGGAATGAGTTTGAATTTGTGATTTAATGATGCCAAATGACCTTGGATGATGTTGTTTTTGCATGAAAATAAGTTGGAAATTGAAAAGGATTTCTAAGGAATGAAAGTCTCATTTCCAAAATTTTAGCTATAAAGGAGGGGCTATTGTGATTGTTGATTTTGAACCTCAAAACAAAATAATTTGGAGTTGGTTTCTTCATAAAAGTTGTATTTCCATGGTTTAGCCTTTCATAGAGATAAATCACGCCCAAAACTGAGTTTTACAGCTTTAGTTATGACTAAGACACTAGATGGTGTTCTGTGTTGGTTAAGCTAAATTGATTGTGGCAACCAAGATGGGTTAGCCGGATTTCTTGGGTAATTAAGAGAATTACCGGGCTTATTGGTTAACAAGGAAGTTAACCGAATGTGAGGTAATTTGTATGGAATTACCGGATTGATTGGCTAACAAAAGAGGTTAGCTGGAGGCTAGGTAATTCGTATGGAATTGCCAGATTTATTGGTAACCAAGGAAGGTTAACCAAATGTGTGGGTAATTATATGAAATTACTAGAATTATTGGCAATCGAGATGAGTTAGCCGGATAGTTAAGTTTTGAAGAGATTATGTGAATTAATTGATTGAAGTTAGAAGTAGTAAATTCTAAATGTTATGAGTAAAATAATTAATATATAAGTAAGATATTGAGTAAACTAATTAATATGGTTATTGGGTAGACACAATGACTTGGATATTGGAAGGGAATTGATAGATAATTGGTTACCATAGTGTTGGTGGCTAAGGATACATTACAATGATATTTAACACCATAATGTCGGTGGCTAAGGGCATAAATTGATACATGGCACTGTGATGATGGTGACCAAAGTTATGTGAAGGATGCTTAGTGACCATAGTGTCGATAACTAAGATTTTGTGTGAATGATACTTGGCAACCGTGGTTACAATGCATATGATGTTAATAAGAAAAATGAAAGGGGCTCGGTACGAATGGAAGAATCAAATGGCATTGATTAACTATTCCAGGTCGAGAATAATTAATTATATCAATAGGTCACGTTGGTATCGACAACCATTTCTGGTGTGATTAGCTACTCCAGGTAAGGAGGCTAATCATGTCAAGGGTTCTTAACATCAACAACTTTGATGGTAAACCAGATATGAATAATATTTGATTAACTATTCTAAGAAAGGAATAGTTAATGATACTAATCGGTTGTATTGATATCGGTATGTGAATGTAATTGATTAGTCTAGCCCAATATTAGAAGACTAATGATACTAATGAGATTTATTAGTTTCGGCGATTACCTTTTAGCAACAAATTCAGAAAGGGAAAATATTAATTAGTATTCCAAAAGAATGAGATAAGCTAATGATACCAAGAGAGGAATATCTTGGTATCAAGTGAGAATTGATTTAAAAGGAGACGGTGTTCGCAACCCATTGAGTTGTGTTGAGATTTTCAAGATGAAATTATTCTTGGAAAATGAGATAGGATATTAGATGGATATTGGTAATAGATGAAAAATATATGTTGTAAAAGAGATTTATGCCTAATTTTATATATCAAAAGAAATTCCGTAGAGATTATTGTCTGCCATTGTTATTGCTTGTTACTATCTCTTATAATTATGTGTACATGTTAATTTCTATTTTCAAGTCCATCAGGGTCGCGTCAAGAGTGATACTAGTTTAGTTGTCTTTTGCTTTTAACCATGTAAATTATTTATAAATTAAAAGACTTATCTCCTAAAGCTTAAACTTGAGATGTAATATCAATCCATAAATTTGTATGTATGTCTTTAATCTAATGGTTGAAACTCTAAGTACCTGTTTAACTATGCATGTTTATAGTTGAAATTGAATCTTTCATTTGAACTACATTATATGATGTTATTGAATAAGATGTGTTGTGTTGATGATAATGAGTTGGGTTGAGACCCAGGATGATTGGGTTGTAATTGAGTTATGAGATGTGAGATATTAGAAGTGTAAATAGGGTATATGTCGATAACTTGGGACCTCCTAGTATAGGGGAGACTCTGTCGAAATTGGTAGAAATTTTGGTGGAACCTATATATATATATATATATATATATATATATATATATATATATATAAAAGAATTTACTTTTCCAATGTATCGTGAAAAAGAATGTAGAAAATCGAGGTTTTTACAACTGCTGACTGAGAAACCGTTGATGAAAAATGTTGTCCCAAAAATAATCCTCGAAACCCAGTTCTATGCCTGACGCTGAAATCTTTGGAGCACATAGACTATTGCTGAGGCAAAAATCGTTGAAGAAAAATGTGTCGCTGCCGACCCAAAAATCCTCATGGAAACCTAGTTCTGCGACTGACATTGAAATCTTTAAAGCACTTAAACTTCTGCTGCCTCAGAAACAATTGACGAAAACTGGGTCCCTGGGAACCCAAAAATCATCCAAGAAGCCTACTTCTACGACTGACGCTGACATCTTCTATGCACATAGACTTTTGCTGACTGAGAAACCGTTAGTGAAAACCGAGTCCCTCCTGTCTCAAAAATCATCCAAGAAGCACAGTTCTACGGTTGAAGCTGATATCTTCAAGGCACATAGACTATTGCCGACTAAAAAATCATTAATGAAAACTGGGTCCCTAGGACCCAAAAATCATCCAAGAAGCCTAGTTTTACGGCCGACGTTGACATCTTCAGCGCACATAAACTATTGCTGAATGAGAAACCGTTGATGAAAACTGCGTCCCTGTTGTCCCAAAAATAATCCTCGAAACCCAGTTCTACGCCTGACGCTGAAATCTTTGGAGCACATAGACTATTGCTGAGGCAGAAATCGTTGATGAAAAATGTGTCGCTGCCGACCCAGAAATCCTCACGGGAACCTAGTTCTGCGGCTGACGTTGAAATCTTTAAAGCAGTTAGACTTCTGCTGCCTCAGAAATAGTTCATGAAAACTGGGTCCCTGGGAACCCAAAAATCATCCAAGAAGCCCACTTCTACAGCTGACGCTGACATCTTCTGTGCACATAGACTTTTGCTGACTGAGAAACTGTTAGTGAAATCCGAGTCCCTCCTGTCTCAAAAATCATCCAAGAAGTACAGTTCTACGGCTGAAGCTGATATCTTCAAGGCACATAGACTATTGACGACTAAAAAATCATTAACGAAAACTGGCTCCCTAGGACCCAAAAATCATCCAAGAAGCCCAGTTTTACGGCCGACGTTGACATCTTCAGTGCACATAGACTACTGCTGAATGAGAAACCGTTGATGAAAACTGCGTCCCTGTTGTCCCAAAAATAATCCTCGAAACCCAGTTCTACGCCTGACGCTGAAATCTTTGGAGCACATAGACTATTGTTGAGGCAGAAATCGTTGATGAAAAATGTGTCATTGTTGACCCAGAAATCTTCATGGGAACCTAGTTCTCATCTTATGTTTTGAAATTTTTGCATTTTCAAATGCATCATTTCTCAACTCCTCTAATTCATCCAATTGAAGCTTTCTATTTTTGCCAACCTCATTTTCATTGTCATTGAATTACCGGATGACCCAATATGCACGGTGCTCAATCTCAACAGGGAGATGACAAGGCTTTCCATAAACTAGCCTATAAGGAGACATTCCTAAAGAGGTCTTGTAAGCAGTGCGATATGCCCACAAAGCATCAACTAATCGTAGGGACCAATCTTTACGGTTTGGATTGACTGTTTTCTCTAAAATGTTCTTGATCTCCCTATTTGCCAACTCAGCTTGGCCACTAGTCTGTGGGTGATAGGGGGTTGATTAGTACTTAAAAGTGCATTTTTATCAAGGTTCTATATCATTATTTTGCACTTGAAGTATCAATAACTCCTTAACTAAAGCATGTTTTATACTAACATATCTAATAATATAAGATACCTTTA
>Ga0325411_1007641_pt1 | contig 11776 bp, 4 predicted proteins | sample PopdelMetagenome_13_FD_206181 | JGI IMG/M metagenome (GOLD analysis project Ga0325411, IMG submission 206181) | Populus deltoides microbial communities from Bellville, Georgia, United States - Xylem-PdIQD-R4 | ecosystem: Host-associated > Plants > Phyllosphere > Stem > Wood/Secondary xylem...
TTATTTTTGCGTGTGAAATTATATTTTAAAAGTAAAGAAATTTTTTCAGTTTCTTAATTAATTTTAAAAATATAATCGATGATTTATTTAATTAATTTGAATGCACAATTTGATTTCTATGGACTAACGTGAAATTTCTTTCTTTTAAGATATTCCAGAAGGAGTTTTAATCTTTATTAATATACTAGGAGATATTTTTTATCATCAAATAAAATTTTTTTAAACATATAGTTTAAGATACTGCTATATCCTCGCAGGGATGAGAATATAAGTTAGATTTTTAAAAATTATATTTATTAAAAGAGACAGTTACGAACTCCGAACGAGATTAGTTTCACCTTTTAAAAGGATGTGAAGATATCCGGGTAAGAAAAAAATATATAAACATATAAGTTTTTAATAAAAAAAAATTGCAAACGAACTACTATTTTTATTTTTATTTTTTAATAAGGTAAAATGGATGCTTTTCATGTAAATAAAACTCTAAGAATTGAGGAATACGAGGGATGGGTTTTAATAATCAAGAAATCTCTTGGTTAAGAGTTAGATATACGTTCCAATACTAATCAACTAAGCTGTTATTTTCTCACTTGAAATCATATTAGCTTGAAATTTCTTTTATTGTGAATACTATAATACATGATTTTAATGCACGCAAATACTATCATCCATCATCAAGAGTAAATTATAAATTAATCTTTATGGTTTTGCAAAATAAATTAAATCATCCCTCTATTCTTAAACATAATTAATTAGTTTCTACATTTTAAAATCTATTTGTAATTGATATCTTCATTCATTTCATGAATTTTTTATTTTTAAAAAATAGAAGAAAATATGGAAAGATTATGAGAAAAGAAGATATCTTCTAAAAGTTTTTAAAAAATCAATTGTGGTTAACACTAATTAAACATTAATTATTTATTCTTAAAACTAAAACAATATTTAACTCATTTTATAAAATAAAAAAAAAACCTTAATTTATAATTTACTCTACATCATGAAAATCAATAATATTTGCAGTACTTCAACCATTAATTTAATGAACACAATGACATATTAAATCTAAAAACAAAGAATTAGATAGGATTCTCATTTGACATGTACTAGACTAAACAGAAAAACAATTTGATTTCTATGGTTATTACAATTATTTAAAGGAAAATTACTCTAATCATCCTATAATTTAATTTTTCATTTCGCTTTACAACTGATTTTTCAAATATTACACTTTTCATCATAAACTTTTAAAAACATGTAACATTCTGCATCCTCGAGAATTGATGAAAAAAATAATAAAAAAATCTATTTATTTATAAGACTGTCATTATATTTTAAATAACACTTGAAGTCTGAGAATAACAAAAATAAAACTAAATTAATTTCTTTTAAATAACAAGTTAAACCCTAACTACTATAATCTCATATGTTACTAACCATATCAAAGATATGTTAAGCTTTTGCAATGAAGATGAGAATGTAGAATTGAAAGGTGTTTTCAGACGAGGTGTGTTGTAATAGGAGAGACATCTTCCAATAACCGCAACAAATATAGTGAAGTCTCCATCTTCTCATGTCACATTTGATAACTGCTTTTTGTGGTGATGAAAATATAAAAATGAATGGTGTTTTAGCTGCTTCTGAAAGGGTGATGAAGCTCGGAACTCACTACATTGAATCTGAGCTTCTTTTGAGGATGATTGTTATATGGATGAAATTGTTACCTGTAAAAAACCCTTCAATGCCAAAATTAGTTTAGGTTTGTAGGTGGTAATCATAGAAAAAAATGAATAGAGAGAGAGAGAGAGAGTTTGATACTTTTCTGTGTTTTATCTTGAGAGAGAACCCTCTACTCTTGCTAAAACCTGACATTTTTCATCTTCTTGAATCTTTACCCGCTTCTCACTTGTAAAACAAACTCAAATATTGACTTAAACATTAAAATGTCTTTTATTTTCATGAAAGACTTGTTTTACAGGTACAATTTAGGCTCAGATTTCATTAGCCAGGGAAAGTTAACATTTTTCTGTGAAGTTTTTCCTCGACTTCATCAGTGGCGTCATTTGTGGGAACCTAAACAAAAAGATTCTCCATTCCTTTTTAATTTCTACAAAAAAAAATTTTCTATAACTGATAAAACTCAAATATACAGGAGAATGACTAATCTCTATACAACAGGGACTCTAGCTCATCTAGGTATCCAACAACTCTTCAAACACTAAAAGTACTCTACAATGTTGTTTTAGTCATATATGAACAACATTGTTCTCTTCAACACAACCAATAACAAAGCCAACCCATAATGCTAGGCGTACAAAGACAACTTCCATTTCAAAAAGAAACTATACAAAACAACATGTTAAGTAGACAGCATACTCCAACTTTCCAAATGAGCCAACACTCCACAACATATCCAAACTACAAATGTGGTTATCTCCATCAATTCTCTTTTAAGTCTCGGTCTTCTCTTATGGACATCCGTTTTCTTATGCTGCCTTTGAAGTTCAGGTGACATACAAGCTAACATCAAACATTCATTCTGTTCATCGTCATCAACATTCCTAACTTTATTTTTAGTATCCTCGGCAAGGGCATTTTGAATTAGATTTTTAAGAATATACAACCTATTTTCTTGCTTGAGAACACTTCTTAAATTTCGGTTTCAATTCAAGAAATTAGGTCCAGTCAATTTGTTAGTATCAAGTATGTTTCGTAGGGATATGTTACTACTCATTTTGATCCATAAACCTATTTATATAAGATAAAGAGTATTAGTTTCATGCATACATATAAAATTGAAAGACAACTATTCATGTTCTTAACATGTACTTAATATATTAATGAGAGATTTATTATCAATTAATTAGGTCTCATATTTATAACATGGTATAACATACATACATACATTTCAGATATAACAATTTATATATAAACATACTCCCCTAGTATACTATTTTAATTGGATGATTATGAACATATTTAAACTAATTCCCTCGAGCCAAATTTTTTTTGAAGGGAATTAGATGGTCAAATCCTAGGTAGCTATAGTAAGTTTTCATAAGTCCATTGCAAGCACTTCAATTATAGCCTTCATTGCCATTTCTTTCTTTGTCCTGGATTATAAAATAATTTCCTATCTAAATCTAAATTACATAATATTTACATAATTAATTAAGAAATCTCAAGTTACATTCAAGAAAAATTAGATGAGAAAATAATTACAACCCAAAATAAAAAATAGAGATAAGGTAAGATACGCAGGCTCTATTTAATAAAATTACAATCACCATCAAATAAAAGTACAATCACATTGGTCTTTAATTTTCATAATCATCCATCATGCATAGTAACATATTAATATGCATAATCCAATTATTGCATGTTTCAATTCTAATTATTGACTTTATGTTTAATTTTTAAAATAATATTTCTAACATTTAGAAATATGAAATAAAATCGAATTTAATAGTTTCCCAAATATGATAAATTTTATTTAATATAAATTTTCTTAATTTTTTTTAAAAATTTAATAAGAAAATTAATCACATTAAAATTCTTATTAATATCATAGAGTATTTTAGGATTAATTAAATAAAATTCTCCAGCTTAAAAAACTCTCCTTCTTTTAGAAAAACTATTTTCAAAATATTATATAATTAAATAAATCTTAATCCCACTTGGATATCATAAAACTAAAAAAAATTGAATTAAACATTTTAATTCAATTCTAATCTAATTAGGAAAATTAATTTTATAATTAATTTAATATAAGATTTCAATTTTAATATAAAATCATTATTTTATATATGAATGTTTAAAATCATAATTTCAGCTCTAAAGTACTTAAAGTAATTAGATATTAATTGCAATGGTAGAATCATAATTTTGCCCTTCAAAAACCCAAAAGAAGCTGCACAGGCAGAATCGTAAATCCTGCCTCTTCTTTTTCTTCTTGTTGGAGCTGCTGGCAGGGGCACACTACCATCGTCGACATGATCATGCCTAGAGCGGCAACCAAGGCTGTCGCTGCACTAGGTGGAGCACAGCAGCGCGAGGCTGCTGGGACTGTGCTTGGCTAGGCAGCAACCCATGGTTGCTGTCTCTCATGCCATCAACGAGTGCCAACAAATCTGGTGTCCCTGCTGGTGGCGCAACAACGCTCCAGGTGCTGCACCTGGTGAGGCAGCAGCCATAACTGCTGTCTATCACACAGCAGCGTGCACTAGCATATTTGGTGCCGCCGTTGGAGGCATTGCCAATTTTTGTTTTTTGAATTTCCAGGCAGATCTGGAAAAATTTCAGCCAGATTTGACCAGAACAATAACCATATTATTTTTGAAAAGAAAAAAAAATCATAAGAGAAAAATTACGTTTGGAAAAATTAATTTTTGAACATAAAATTAATAAAAATTAATTTGAAATTAACACTAATAATAATTAAAACATATAATCAACGATCCTAATTGTCTAACGATGGCTCTGATATATATCACTGTTGGGTTCCCGAATATCATATACACAATAGAAACTATGAAACAAAATTATTCAGGAGTCCCTGAGATCCCGTTAGATAGATCTAGAGTTGTTTAGGGATTTATTATCTGAAGATCTAATTGTTTTTGGTTTTGAATAATTTCTTAAAGGCTGAGTTGTCACAAATCATAAGCCATCCAATCTTCCAGCCTCCAGTGATAATCCACACGAACCACCTGTGAGAAATCTCTTACATCCCTATTTAGGAAGGATTTAGGAGAGAGGGATTGCTATGCCTAAAGTACTAGTTTTAATATTGTATTTACTTAGTTTTTCTATCTAACACACAACCAGTCCTCATTATTAAAATAAGAGGCATAACTTACTATTTATAGAAAAATTTGAAAAACCCTATAAATTGATAAAATATCAATTTGCTCCGTGAATAATATCCATATATATTAATTTAGGATAATTTTAGAAATTAACTCAATTAAGTCCTTACTTGATTTTTCTAGGTTTAGAAATATAATCTTTGTTTTAATTATATTCTAGTCCTTAAGTTCTAAAATATATTTCTAATCAAGTCATACTTAATTAAATCATCTTATTTTAATTTCTGATAATGTTTTTTAATATATGTGACCCATTAGATTCCTAATATGTTGATCCAAATATAAATTCTAATTCTAATTAAATAAATTAAATAATTTAATTTATTATCAATTTAACAACTGATTAATTTATATTTGAAGATCACGTGCATCGTCTAACAATGTGTCATGATCCCTCAAATATTAGAAAAGTCATTAGTGGTTTGATTTAACCTTTCAGTGACCAATTTCCTAGTGGAATTAATATCTTTTCATCAATAATGTTTCGATTTAACATGAAAACACGAAGTATGTTTGTCATGTTAAATCATATTTGTTCTCTACATAATAGTAATTGATCGTTTGAATAAGATTTGAAACTTTTTCAAATCTCATTCCACCTTGGCCAACGATTTCTTGATCAATACTATTTGAGAATAGATGAAACATTCTCCTTAATTCATCTAGAATGATGAATCATTTCTTGATCACTCAAGTACCTTCACATAGTTTATGCTATACCTAGTGTCTGCCCTTTCATTACCTCAATTAAGATAACATATAATAAGATCAAAGTATAACATTCTTTATATAAGATGACTTAATGATCTCAAGTTTAAAGATCACTGATACAACCGTTACGTGAGTCTTTCCATAAACATAAGTGATCTCGCCATATGAAATTCTCATGCGGGTCAGTTTAATGTATATATCTTATAACAAAAACATATATATTAGTTTTAGGTATCAGTTATACCTCAGCTTATAAGAACAATTACTTCATTTCATAAAGAAAATAACATAATATGTACCAGTCTTTATAACTTTAATGAATGTCCAATATTTAAGGTAACATCGACCAAGAACATTTTAGAAACAATGTTTTGATGCAATAAGAATTTTATAATTAGAACAACTTTATAATTTTATCTGCAAAACATTTTTGTCCTATAAACTTTATTTTTATTCTAGATAAATTTATTGATCTAATATTATAAGAATATTAAAGATAAATTAAGTTTTTATTAATAAAAAATATAAAATTACATGAATATAATAATATCATATATAATCAACGATAAATACCATACTAACAATCAGATGAGATGATTCTGATTAATGTCGGTTTTCTTTTGAATGTTTGATAGAAAGAAAGCTAATCGGAGTTATCAAAAGGATGCTGGAGTTTCAAGGAGGCGAGTAGTCTTGGTGTGGTGGAGAGGATAGGATTTTCAAGAGGAGAGTAGGTAGAAAGAATAAAGAATATGCAACTTAATAACAAGTTAGAAATGGATGTGCATCAGTATTATACACCATATTCTAGTTTACTGTAGTTTAGCGAGTTTAGCAGCATTATGTCATTTAACAAATGGTTTGGGACTCAAGCCTGAGTCCTTGCACATCCAGCTTTGTTAGAGTGTTATAGAGTTTTGATTTGATATCACCGGCAGATTCCATAGACTGCCATAAATGTCTGATCTCTGTAATTCATAGAGCCCAGTAGAATATTTACGTAATTTCTTTTCCATCTCTCCGCGCAGATTCTTTCTTTCCAAAGGAAATTGGCCACCAGGTGCTTCATTTTTTCAGGTAATATAACGTGCGTGTGTGCGTGTATCGGAGTGCAACACAAAGATCGTACACAAAATACTTCCATATACGTGCTCCCTCTTTGGTGTGAGTTGCAAGCATGAGCTGGATATGAATAGAATAAAGGTTGTGTTGGCTCCCAATATTTTCCCTAGACAACAACTTTCTTGTTGGCAAACCAATTTGCGACTCAAACTCTGCAAATTTTAATCTATTAATTCCAGCAGTGAATAATCAGTAGTAAAGATCTGTCAACAATTGAATCAACCAGACTTTCTTGTGCTGTCATTACTGCTAATATATATTCAGCTTCATTGGTTAACAATGAAGCTGTTGGTTATCTCTTGCTACACTGGGAGACTACTTCTGAACCAATATTATTGGAGACATACTGTTGTTGATCTGTGATGTCGTGATCAACAACATAGTTGACATCACTAGAGAATTGCCGTTGAGAGTCAACTCCCGAGAAAAAACTGATTTGACTTATTGTAAAGCTAGTTGTTGAGCCATTTTCTGCAGCCAAGCCAGCAATGACAGGGATAAAAGCCACCCAAGAAGTCCAGTCTTGACCAATAGTATTAGAATCCATGTGACTATAAACTAGTAGATTCTCACATCCAGCTGTTACTTGCAAATGGACCTAAGAGAAGTGGCATCTGTGACCAGCTATGCACTGGTATAGAAAGAAACAGTGACTCATTTTGCTACACTACTTCCTTGAATGTGTTAAATGGCTGGTCAGAGGAGAGAACGCCTTATAAGCTGGCGAGAATTGCGTGCAATTTACAGTTAGCATTTTACTTTATTTTGTTGAGGATATTCCCAATGTTTGGTTGTGTGAGGTACTTGTATTTTTGCTAAATAGACTAGCAGTATGCTTTGTTGTGGTTGTTGTCACACCCATCTGATACGTTGTGTGAGGTAATTGTATGTTTGCTGCAACGTACTAGTATTGTGCTTTATCTGGTTGTTCGCACACCCGTCTGATGTTTCATTCAGCAATTTTCCCAATAGCAGCTTTTGAAATTTCATTGTCTTGATTGTTTTAGTGTTCAAATTGATACAGCTTTGAATGATGACAGAGTGGGAGTATAACAGCACTTCAGGCTATTACTACAATCAAAGCAATGGCTTACACTATGATCCAAACTCACGCTTTTACTATTCTGATGCTATAGTCACAGGGTTATATAATGGAATTCTACTTGGTCTTCTCTGGTTTCCCCTTCTGTCCTCATCATCATTTTAAGATGTTTGCTAGTTATGTATATTAACTCAGAATTTATGTGACAGGCCAGTGAGTGACACAGGAAGAGGCTTATGCTGCAGTACTTCAGGTTCCATCGGGCTCCAAGAATAAAGAATCCAATTTGAAAAAGCCTTTGCCAGCATCAGCTGTCGGCTCGGTAAAAGATAATAAAGTAGCTGCTGCTCAAATGGCCCTCCACCTGGTCCTGTTATTTCAGCTTCTTTAAATCCTGCGAGATCTGTTAAAGGTACAACCCAAGTAAGGGAGATTAACCTGCACATTGGCAGTTTTGTCGTGCATCTAAACCAAGTGCTAGCATGCAGGTCCATGTCACTGTCCTTCTCGAAGTTGTTTTGTTGATTTTACGAGTCATTCTTTGCATGAACATTCTTAGACACTGCATATGAAAGAATATCTAGTTGTAATTAGAACACCGAATAGTTGATGAGCTTGGATTATTCTGTTTCAATTGCTTTTTTTATGCAGATACGGAGTTTTAGGCTACAGAAAATTACACACTCTGGAAAACTTCATTCTCAACCACATAAAGTGATCGTCCATAGTGTTTCAGGTTCTAATCCGGTCTCTTATCGCCATTTGCTCTGTAACAAGGAATGCTAGGTTTCTAAAAACGTGGGAAATGAGGAAACTCGAATAACATAATTTCTGCAGCCTTGTAATCAAAATGTCTGCTCTGTATTTTTCCTGATAAGCAAATTGACTGCTCGGTTAAGAAACATCATTGTTTCATTCTGTAGAACGGTGGGAATGAAGACATGCGACTCCTGTGCTATTTGAACGGAAGCCCTATTGGAACTGGATGTTGCAACGAAGTAGAGAGTTCTTTTTTCCCTATTATGTTGATGAATTTACGTCGTCTAGGGCCCATGGTTTAAAAAATACGAAGCAATTTAGGGCATGTTGAATGGCTGATATCTCTCTGAAACTTGATTCATAAAGTTTCTTAGCGTGCATGTGCTTTAGGGACAGGCATCATGTACTTGCCATGGGCACAACACATGAAAATTTAAGCAACTTTGAGTGACAAAGTTAAATGCAGAAAGAGGAATGGCGACATTTCATTGCTCTTGACATCATTACAAACGCCATCTTTCTTAGCTGTCTTCCCTGTGATCCAATATGATAAAATTATGCAATTGTTTGTGTTCTTGAGAATTGGATTCATGAATTATGTTGGGCTTTCCTGCGTCTAGCTTTTTATATTATTTAGATAAATCCAATGACGTAAAAAAAAAAAAAGAGTTAAGCACGAAGCATTTCTTTTGATTTTTTTTTTAAATTAGCAAAGTTAATTAAAAATGTTGATGAAACATCACAATATTTGAAAGAAAAATAGGTGAAATAACATAAATTATATATGTCACGATTTAAAATTGTGATTTTTATAGTTTACTATTATTCAAAATAATGATATTCTTTTAAAAAATATTAAATGAGTAGGAAAAAAGAAGAGAGAAAAAGAAAAAGAAAAAGAAAAAAAAAAGATCTTGGTGAAATAACGAAACTCCGATTATAACATCACTAATACCATCGAAAAGATTTCGATGAGATAAATCCAACGACATCACTAATACCATCGAAAAGATTTCGATGAGATAAATTCAACGACATCAAAACAGAGTTAAACACGAAGCATTTCTTTTGATTTTTTTTAAATTAGCAAAGTTAATTAAAAATGTTGATGAAATATCACAATTGAAAGAAAAATAGGTGAAATAACATAAATTATATATATGTCATGATTTAAAAATGTGATTTTTATAGTTTACTATTATTCATAATAATGATATTCTTTTAAACAATATTAAATGAGTAGGAGAAACAAGAGACAAAAATAAAAAGAAAGAAATAAAAAGATCTTAGTGAAATAACGAAACTCCGATTACAATATTACTAATATCATCGAAAAGATTTCGACGATATAAATCCAATGACATAAAAAAAGAGTTAAGCATGAAGCATTTCTTTTGATTTTTTTAAAAAATTAGCAAAGTTAATTAAAAATGTTGATGAAATATCACAATTGAAAGAAAAATAGGTGAAATAACATACATTATGTGTCACGATTTAAATTTTTGATTTTTATAGTTTACTATTATTCAGAATAATGGTATTCTCTTAAAAAATATTAAAGGAGTAGAAAAAAAAAAGAGAAAAAAAAAGATCTCAGTGATATAATGAAAATCCGATTACGACATCACTAATTCCATTAAAAAAACTTCAACGACATAAATCAAACGACATAAAAAAAGAGTTAAGCACGAAGCATTTCTTTTGATTTTTTTTTTAAATTAGCAAAGTTAATTAAAAATGTTGATGAAATATCAGAATTGAAAGAAAAATAAGTGAAATAGCATAAATTATATATCTCACGATTTAAAAATGTGATTTTTATAGTTTATTATTATTCAGAATAATAATGATATTCTTTTAAAAAATATGAAATGAGTAGAAAAAAAAGAAAAAAAAATAAATAAATAAATAAAAGATCTCAATGATAAAAAAAACTTCAATTACGATATTATTAATATAATAAAAAATATTTCGATAAGATAAATTCAACAATATTAAAGAAGATCGCCAACAAATATTCTTTTTTTTTTCTCCTATCTATTTAATATGTTTTAAAATTATCACTATTATAGATTAACGATGATGAACGATAGAAGTTATGTTTTTAATCACGACATGTAAAAAACTATGCTAATCAACTTTTTTTTAAAAATAAAAATTGTGTTATTTCATGAATTATTTTTTAAATTATGTTAAAAACCAAAAATAGCCCTTTCTTTCACACAATAATCTCTGTCGGCGGTTGACTTGGTCGGTCCTTGGATTTCAACAAGTCATGGAAATCGGCTGTCAGAATGTATAGAGAAAAGAAGAATAATAAATGCCGGTCAGTCAACACTGTGGGCTCGTGTCGTTGGTGACCATATGGTGCACCACTAACATCTGTGGTATTAGAACTTGATACACCTACCAAATTTCACGACTTATTAATTAAATATGACCAGTCCTAGAAAAATACATTGATTCTAGTGTTTTTATTTTACAATATTTTTTTTTAAATGAGATTCGATTTCAAATTGCATGATATGATGCTGAATGATTTTACCAGCTTAAACAATCTTCACTTAAATTTTCAGGAATAGATTATATTTTTAAATAAAAAATATTTTAATCTCAGATACTACTGTAATTTTATTATTTTTTATTAACATGAGTATTCAAATTAGCTTAATTATATTTTAATTAATTTTACAGCTATTCGTTGTTCTTGTTTTGGTTATCATAGAAACACAAATATTCTCCATGGAAAGCCAGTCAAAAGGTTTGGACCAAGATAGTAATTTTTATTGTAGCGGAGATCTTGATTAATTTTTATTTTAGTTATTGTAAATTTTTAAAAAAATTATTTTAGTCCCGTCTGGAGTTTTTTTTTATTGTCATTGTATTTAATAAAAGATTCAGCTTGGTTTAATGATGATAAAACCTTTAGCAATTAACTTCTTACATGATTACTCTTAATTATAAAAATATTTTATTACATTGTTTTTTTGTTTTTTAATGTTTTTAGATAATTTTAATCCTTTGATATAAAAATAATTTTTAAAAAATAAAAAAATATTATTTTAATATATTTTTAAATAAAAAATATTTTTTAAAAAAAGCCGTAAGAAAATTAAGTGAAAATAACAATCCTGCCGGTAAAAGTGGTGACAACGACTGTGCAAGAAAACCCAGAAAAGTAGAGTGGAAGTCGCCGTTTAAAATGATATAAATGCAAGCAAGTTGATGAGTTGTCTTCTTCAAAGGCACGAGCTATGGAAAAAGCTGTAGCATG
>Ga0325411_1007642_pt1 | contig 11775 bp, 7 predicted proteins | sample PopdelMetagenome_13_FD_206181 | JGI IMG/M metagenome (GOLD analysis project Ga0325411, IMG submission 206181) | Populus deltoides microbial communities from Bellville, Georgia, United States - Xylem-PdIQD-R4 | ecosystem: Host-associated > Plants > Phyllosphere > Stem > Wood/Secondary xylem...
TGTTTTTTTTTATTGTTGCTCTACCTTTTGGTGCCTTGGAGTTTTTTTTTTTCTTTTTCTCTTTGAAGTCTGTCGTTACCTTGTTTTGTATGTGGTTGTTGTGTAGTCAATATTTATGTGGTTAAGCGTGGTTGCTTTTGTATGTAGAATGACTGGTTGATTCAAGCTTTTGATTCTAATTCCTTTTTTTAATCTCTTAAATGTCCAGGTCTGCAGGGGTGTTGTCTTGCTATTAATGGTCTTTAAAAGATTTGTGAAGGTTGTGGTTGGCCTACGCGTGTTTTCCTTCTTCTTCTTCTTCTTTTTTTGCTATATTCGCCTCCTTATGCTGGCAATATTGTTAAGGCATAGGGTTATGTGTTATATTTTGATAAATGTTTTTGGGTCACAAATTGACATGTTTAACTTTTTCTTTTTTTTTTACATGCTTGGTTTTGATCATGGTGTTATTTACTGTGTTTATGAATGCTGTAATTTTTGCTTGATTTATGAATATATGGATTGTTCTTGGAGTCAGGTTAGGCCTTCATGTGGGTATGATATCAGATTGGATGGTGTTGTAGTTATTCATTTTTCTGTTGACTTGTGTATTGGCGTTCACTTTCTGTAGAAGTAGGCTTGCCTTCCCTGTGATGTTTTCTCTTTGCGAGGTATGGGGATTTCATATACAGGTATTGGACCGCACTTATGTGGTTGCCTTTAGTTTGTTACAACACCTAAAGTGACTAAATAAATAGTTATATTATAGAAACGACACCTAAAGTTATAACTTTTAACCTAAAGATTTTGTAGAGGGTTAAGACAAAAAGAAAATAGTGGTGATTTCATCATAAATAGAGGTCAGGGGAGAGGAAAATTAAGGAGAGAAGTTTTAGTTTTGGAGAGAGATGAGGCTAGAATTTCTTGTGGGAGAAAAGTTAGGAAAGATGAATAGTATTACTCTTAAGGTTTATTTGCCTAAATTTCAGCTCACTTTCTCTCAATTTTTTTTGCAATGGTGGCTAGGGTTTTGCTTAAGGTTTTGTAACTACCCAATGCTTGAAACAGCTGACTAGGAGAGCAAGGCTTCGTTAGATATAATTAATATGATGCAGTGTTTTTTTAAGTCAAACCAGCAACGTTCTTTCATTCGATGAAATGACAAGAGATTTACAACCCTAATCTATATTAGACGAGCAGCTTTCGGTATCAGATACATCTTTCATTCGATGAAATGACAATGGATTTACTTGCTATATCTTTATTTACGATGAATGATCAAGTTGATAATGGCTATACCCTCCGAGGATATAGAGACCGAGACTCGATATGAAAATAATCTAATTTGCTTGCTTATCCAAAATTTAAACCAATAAGAGGCGCTAAGAAATTACAGAGTAAAAAAAACTATTATTATGGCCTGAAATTAGAGCCCATGGCAGTACTAATCAAGCACAATAGCCCAAAATTAACCAACAGAAGGTGAACTCCGTCTTCGAATGTGTTTTTATGTGGAATGACCACCTAGATAACATGTGTGTGAACAGAGGGCTAGCTTCTTATGGCTTTTCAACAAGGCAATGGTCAGATGAATATTGCTATCAAATATATATATATATTTTAAGCAAAATCAGTATAGATACAGTAAAGATGCCGGAGGGGTTCCAACAATTTGTTAAGAAAAAAAATAAAAATCAAGAATCTTCGATGTTAAGATGGCTACCCGCAGTGGAGCGCGGGCAAGCGTCTTCTGGACTGGAACTGCTTGTGATGAATTATAAGTTGCGTATCTAATAAAACAAGAGTCGTAGATGGAAATTCGAAGTGAAAGGTGTTTGTGTCTTCGATATCCACAATTAGGGGTAGAGAGAAACAAAAACTAGAGGTCTCATTTCAATCCTGTCCCATCACAAAAACAAGACTTGAACAGATATTTTGCACAATGACAAGTGGCGATTGGCTCACCTAACAAAACTAAACGGTCACTGTTCTTCATTAAACTTGTGAAGACGACTTGACCAATTGGCTCACTAAACCATTGAATTGCACTCACAACCTGACAAAGGACGACAAATCTGTGAAGACAAGCCCAGTGGGCAGTGGCTAAGTGGGGTTCACGAGGTCAAAACCAGCATGTTAAAGTGTGGGCCGACATAAAAAAAAAAAAAGCTTTGGGTGCACGCGCTGGAGAAAAACTTTGATTACCGACTCCCTGGGGCATTGCGAAGTAGGATTAGTTACCCCACATGGAATGCCTAATCATTTGTGCTCACTCCACTCACCACAAATACGGATTCATATCCAAGTCGACACTTGGCTAGAAAAGACTCTTCAGATATTTCGTCCACCCAGTTTGTTCACCACACTCTCTCTCTTGATCTTTTTAGCTGTATGGTAGTAAATTCCTACAGTAGACGCGTTTGGCACACGAACTCGACAAAGTATATACTTTCGGTCCTTGATAAGGTTGATTAACCTCGAGATACATTATATTAGAGTGATGTCTCAATAGTTGAGATCTACAATTGATATTATAAGTTCTTCAATTCAAAATAGAAACGGACTGTTCATGTTATGTGCTTCCAAATATCTATTAGAATTTAAGGAAGCTCAAGAATCCAACCCGAGTTATGCGGGTTATAATGAAAATCTTGCAAGGAATGAATCAGGAATAGAGACAACGACATTCATAACAGAAACAATCCAACTCTAACTAACATATGCTGGAACTAAATAATGGCTAAGGAAGCTGATGATGTTTGAAAATCTAATATGCTTGATGTTCAATTTTATATATTTTTGGCACTTCTTAACCTATTTTGTTACAATTTTCGGGGAGTTTGGACAAGTTCTTCTCAATCTTATAGATACTTTTTTTATTTTTCTTTTGTTATTTTGTTTTTGTATTTTTTATTTTGGATTTATGTAGAGCTCCAAAATCGGGTAACAATAACTATCATAATGAATTTTGTGAGGGTATTTGGACGGCAATAAACAAGTCAATCTTTCAATTGACTTTAAGAATTAATTTTTCTTATAATTAAATCTCTAATAAATTCAATTAAACCTTGAAAATATCCAATTGAGTCCTTAAACAATAATTTTAAATTTTCCTCCTCAAAAATTGAACTCTCTTTGTTAATAGGGTCAGATTTTTCAATTTTATATATTTGAACACTCCACAACCCATCTTTTGCCAATTTTTTAGGAGTTTTGATATGTTCTTTTTAACTGAAAAATTCTTTTTATTTTCCTTTCGTTATTTTTTTTAATGTAGAGCCCTAAAATAAATAGGTAACAACAACTATCCCAAGGAATTTTATGTGGGGTATTTGGACAACAAGAAATAAGTTAATATTTAAAAATAAAAGTCTGGTTGGAATACACAACCCATTTTTCATCGCCTTGCACTTTGATTAAAGACATGCAACAATAATTTCTCGTACACGTTGAATATTTTAATTAGAAATCCTGAAAACATTTTAACATGGTCATATAAATAAAGTGTTTTTGTTTATAAAAGCTTGGTAGTGCTCGTCTTCTTTGTAATTAGAAGTCTTCTTGTTTATAAAGTCCTTTAATTTGTTCTTTGACTTCTAGTTTATGACATATTGGTCTTATCAATAAATTACTCTATTATTAAAAAAAAAAAAAAAAACCATACATTCATTGTATGGACAGGAGATTGTGTAAATGTGATGCGTGTGTTTTATTCTCGAACCCGCCGACCTTTATTTCTCGCCATGTGGTTTTGCTATGGACCTACTTGAACAATCCATAGAATCTACAATGTTATGCCACGTTTGTCATACATGTATTACGTGGAGGACAGTGGAAAAAGAGAAAGAGATGCCTCGTAAATCACACGTGCGGTGTCGCATGGAACCCCTACAGAGCTCGTGGCTCTTGTCCCTATATCTTAAGGCTATGTCTGTGAAGAGTTCATGCTAGCATTTTTCACCCTCATTTTGTAACGTTGAGGAGAAGAAAAGAGTGCTTGCTTTTTTTTGTCAGTACAATTTTTGTAAGATGGTGGAAGCTTTTGGTAAAAGTAATTATTTTGTCGTTTTTTAATCCGAGTAAAAGTAAAACTTTAATATTTTAATTCTACTATACTTTAAAATGGTAAAAATTATTGTGTACGTAGAATATTTGAATTATGAAACATATTATAGATGTTTAGAGAATTATGAAAAATATTATCTTTTTATTTTTTATTTTAAAAGTTATTAACACATGTTAAATCAAGGTATGATTATCTAACCCAAAACTATGAGGTTAAATATTGATATCTTTCTGTTATGTTAAATTAATTTTATACATATATTTTTAAATCTTTTATCTGATCTAATAAGTATGATTTATGCCTCTATTACTTTGAAACCAAGATATAAAGAAGTTGAGATTAATTATTTACCGAAAATATCATATTAAAATCTTCGTTCTCATGCATGTTTAATGAATCAGCTTAAGTTTCTTCCGGTTAGGGCAGTGACATCCTCTTTCTACCTCCATTGATTATAACGTAGTACCAAATTCAATTTTATGCTGAGAAATTTGAAAGATTACTACTTTTTTTTTTTCATCAGGGACTTATTGGATCTCAAACTACACAAAAAAAAGATGACTCTTCTCCATTATATAATAATTATATAAATTTTATTCATTACAACTTGAATCTTGAATTAAAACTAATCCAAAAGGAAAAAAAATTGTTTATTTTGCCTAACTAGATTAATTTGCTAACTAATACTTTTAGTGGATTAACTATGTTTCTTTTTCTTGACGTGGTTTGCATATTCTTAGGTGATTGTATTGTGGGATGTCATGGATTTCTCTTAGGGAGTAACAAACTAGAAGCTAACAAATTAAGCATGATGGAATTGCGAGTAACTAAGAAAAAAGAAAGAGGTTAAAAGCCTAGATTTATAGGGTGTTTGGTAGTGTGATAGTAATTACGGTTCAAGGTGTTTTTTTCTCGGAAATATATCAAAATAATATTTTTTTTTATTTTAAAAAAATTATTTTTGACACCAGCAAATCAAGACAATCTGAAAATATATAAAAATTAATTTTAAGCAAAACAAATTCAAATTTTTGAGAAACGTGATTTATACTGCATTCTCAAACATTGTCTTAGGTGAAGAAAGTAGAATTACTTTTTTTTTTGTGAAATTAAGGGCTTAACGGTCAGAAAACTAGATTAAATGAGGAAAAATAAATCCAATAAAATTATAATATAAGATTGAACACAATCATGAAGATGGGTCATTAATATACCAATTGTCTATAATTTGCTTTGTAATGAGTTTTACCACTAGTGAAGAGTCTTTAGAGTCGAAATATCCCAAGCGACCAACCTAGCTCCAAACCAGTGACAATAACCTATAATTTTACTTTGAATGACGAACATGTACATGTGTTGATGACAAATCCCTTGTACCATGATCCCAAGATGTCTTTTAGGATCCCTCCAGCTCCAGTGTTGCCTTTATTACAACCATTTACATTTAATTGCATTCAATCTTGAGGAGGATACTTCCACCCCCACAAAGCTCATCTTCTTGTTGATCCCTCCTTAACTTTTTTTAGCAAAATTTACATGTTCAATGTCAGCCACCATGCATTTAGACACAACAACCATGTTATTCATGAGCTGAGCTTTATCATTGAATATCATGTTATTTCTTGCTTTCCATATACTTCATGTTGTCACCCTAAAATAATAGACCATTGCCATCTTTCCCTGGTGGTCTCCTTGCTTAACAAGTTATTAATGAGCCAAAGAGTTAGTGTTGGATTAAAAAACTCATGCTTGTTATGGTGTTGAACAAATTACCTCAAGATGTTTGTTGCTGCTAGAAAATCCCAAAGAGTGTGCATGAGATCTTCTACACGAGATGGGCAAAGATGACAGTGATGATTGCCAGTCCAATGCCTTGATGCTCTTCGTTCATTTGTCAATAGACCATCGTGTGTCTCTAGCCACAAAAAAAACTTCTTATTCTTTCAGGACCGTGCCATTTCCAAATTGAACTCCAAATTTGATCCCTGGACCCTTGTTGCATGGCATTGAACTCTCGTTCCTTATAAGTTGATTTAATTGTAAAGCTGTCAGTACATAGATCCCTTTCCACCCTATTACTTGGCACGAGAGGACTAGCTATTATTGGAAAATTTCACTCAGAAACAGAGAAAAAACAAAAGTACACTTACAAGAAAGATTTTGCTTACACATACAGTTTTGGTGGAATACAAGAAGTACTCTCACGCCTTAATTAACAAAAGTTTTACAAAATATATAGTCATTTAAGAATGTCTTTTATAAAATTTAAACAACTTAAATAGATTTTGACTCAATTAATCTAACACTGACTTCATGACATTACTGATTTTCATGTCATTTTATCCTAATACTAACTTCAATATACTAGGTTTTTCCATAAAAAAAAGTTTAAACTTCAACATTCTCCCCTCTTAAACTTTATTCCATACTCATCTGGATTATCTACAGGTTGACAATCTTTCATGGCAAACTTCTTCAACACCTTTGTTACATGCTTGGCTTATGAAATGAAAATCTCATTGCTACACTACAATTCACTTATATTTCTAGGAAGGAGGTCATAAGATCTAAATCTATCATTTCAAATTCCTTCACCATGGATTGCTTGAATTCCTGAATTATAATGAAGTCATCACCTGTAAAAATTAGATCATCGACATACAAATAAACAAACATCACATTGCCTTGTAAATTATTTTTCATATATAAGGTATGCTCATAAAGACATCTAACAAATCTATTTTGTGTAAGATAGCCATTGATTCTAGAATTCTATGTTTTTTATGTTTGGTAAAGCCTATAAAAAGCTTTCTTCAGCTTGTAAATCTTCTCTTATTCTTTTTTAATCATAAAACTAGGTGGTTGTTCTACATATACTTCCTCTTCAAGACTGTCATTTAAAAAGGTTGACTTAATATTCATCTGGTACAATTTCCATTTTTTCTAAGTTACCATTCTGATTATTTCCACCATTGCAACTAGAGCAAATATATATTTATAATCAACTCCATGTTGTTGTTTGTACCTTTTTGCTACTAATTTGACTTTGTACTTTTAAACTTCTTCTTTTGCATTCCTTTTAGTTTTGAAAATCCATTTCACTCATATCACCTTGTGCCATGTTAGAAATGATATCAACTCTCATATGTTGTTCTTGTTGATAGAATTGATCTCCTCTTTCATTGTTTTTTTCCATTTAGCTTCTTGGTAAGACTTAATTTGAAGTCTTCGCTGGTACCACTATTTCAAAAGCTGTTTCATCAAGACCTTCATATATAGATTGTAAAAAGGCTTTATTATCCTTTTTTCTGGATTCTCTTGGAACCTGTTTTTCTATATTGTTCATAGCCACCTCTTCTCTTTATTGATTCTGGTTTAGTATAGTTATCTTCAACTAACTCTTATAATTCTTATTATGTGAACAATATTTTATAGTGCATGCACCACAAATCATAATTTTGTTTTATAAGGTGGGGAATGTGAATTTGAGTACTATTATTGCTGGAAGCCATAGTTACTCTCAAGCTATAATAAGAATTCTATTGAAAAATTATACTTATAAACAAATAAAAAAAACAATAATATACTCACAAGAAAGATTTTGCTTACACACAGTTTTGGTGGAATACAAGAAGTTGAATATTGATACTCTCATGCGAAGTTTTACAATATATATATAAAAGAATGTCTTTCGTATTGACTCAATTAATCTAACACTGACTTCATGAAATTACTGATTTTCATGTCATTTTATTCTAATTCTAACTTCAATATACTTGGTTTTTCCTAAAACAAGCTTAAACTTAATTAATAGCTATAACCATAACCACAGTTATGGGAAGAAGATGTGCAACAGCTTCCCATTTCTATGTGGTATTTGTCGTCATCATATGTTGCTCTTCTCATCTGCATGGGATATCCTGTAAAGAATGCTGAATCAGTGGTTCGAAGCTATTCCTGTAACAACTTGAGACAGCACCTTGCACATAGCTTTCCAGTTTCCATAGCCTGCAACTGGGAATCAAGTGTACCTAATCTCTTACATAATGGAAATGTTACTACTTTGTACACTTTACTAATTATGACATAACTTTTACTATTTGATCAACTCTTCGAACTTGAAAGCCAATAGTTCTTCATTAGCATCTTCAAAGGATCCCTGTTTTGACTAGTAAAGTATAATTTATAAAAATTCAGATACTACCAAAAGCTTTGGTTAATTAAAGAAGGAAATACGGAGCCATGCATGTGAAATATTCTGAACGTGATGACCATATATATAATTATTACAAGAATCTGTTACTTTTGTTAATTAATTAACAAAATATGTAAAATATGAGATTCAAATCTTCAAATAGTCGGTTTCTCCGGTCAATTGTGAATTTTTTTTTCTTTTTTCTTATTCTTATTCTTGGCATACAAGTCATCTTGGTTGGTTTTTATTTTTTTTCGTTATTGTATTTGTTTTTTTCTAGATGGGGCTTGAACTTTTTAAAGGTAGGGGCCGGACATTGATACCATTAAGCTAGAGGTTCATTGTCCATTACATGATAGGTAACCATTGCATTATTTGTTAAGAATTCGGATATGAATTGTTCAGCTTATATCGTACGAAATAACATTATTTTAAATAAAGTATTATTGTTATTTTATTTTAAAATATTAATGTATAAATAGACTGACTATACATTAAATATAAAATATTATATATTTCAAAAACCAATGTGTGCATGCAGGTGTTATATCAATATTCTCATAAACATGGAAAAGAAAACAGAAGTATATTTGTGCATGCATGATATACGGTGACCTTACCGTAGTATATTCTCAATAACACCTCTCTCCATCTCTCTCGACAATAGTAGAGATCTGGAAAGTAGAGAAGAATATATATAATACAAAGAAAACATTCCAGACTCAGTGAGTGGCTGTTGGGTACAGAGAAGAGAACCAAGAGAGTAAGGACGAACTGTCCATTCTATCCTAACAACATCTGTATCACCCGCCAGAGTCTGTCCCCTCTCTTGCTTGTTTGCGATCTCCCATGCCCTCCATTTTCTTTTTTTCTTGTTTGACATTTGACTGATGACCAATTGGAGAAGGGACCTAACTATCTTTTCTTGGACTTTCTGGTCTCTGTCTTGTTTCCTAAATAACTTTCTACACAATTTACCATAAAATTACTAAATACAAATTACCATCGGTCCACCCTAGGTAAATAGGCTAGGTGGCAATTCCATGCTGGTATACTATTTCAAATTATGGGTCCAAGAAAACAGAAATAGTAGGAAAATTCAAAGGAAAAATGCTTGGGAAACACTGTAACGCTTTTCGTTTCTTGTTTGAAGCAACATACACAGTCTTTGTAGTAAACGTTTCTAATTAATTTATTGAAAGGAAGCTCACCATCAATTTGAATACGGTGCCTTGGCTATTAAAAGGATGTTCACCATCAATTTGAAGTAACGTACTACCATCCCCATTCTTATCAATTAAATTAAATTAAATTAAATTTTATCATAACATAAACTATTCATGGAACTTTAACTACTCATTAAACTTTTGGTAAATCCAGTCAAGGTCAAGAAAATATAATATTATATTAATTTTTTAGGTTTGTGATGGGAATCCTCCCAACGCAACCTTAAAAGAGGCAATGTTTTGTTGTGCGAGCGTGATGCCAACCAAATCTTTTTCTTAGCTTTTTTTTTTAAGAAGGTCTGTTAGTCAATGATATTCGATTCGTTTGTTGTAAAGTCAACATTTAAGTTTGAACTATACAAGACTCTCCTGAAAAATCTTGCCCCACAAATTAAATGTTACCAAGTCACAAGACCAAAAACTTAAGCTACCCATCGAATAAATTACTAATAAATACCTGTTAAAATCAAATTTTCTGGAAAATAATTAGTGCTTGTTTTAATGTTATAATTAGTCTATTGGCCCACTCTACATCACAAGTTTGACCAAAATTTTTTAAACAAAAAAAAAATATTGTCAATGTCGAGGGAATATTTTGATAATATGCTAATCTTGAAACCTTTTGATATAATTTTTTTTTCTAACTTGAGTTTTAAATTAAATGATGTGAGAGTTGTCTTAATATGAATATGCCAACTTCACAGGTTCAGATATATACAAGAAGTAAAAACATGGTTTATCTTTTAAAAAAAATTTGTGATTTTGTTCGAAAACAAATATTAAGACGATGACATTTTAGATCGATCTCGGTCACCATATGCTCCAGGTCATGGACTTTATTGGGTTTAATAAATTTTTTCAAAAAATTATTTTTATTTAGTTATGAAAAAAACGATGCTCGTAAAATTAAGCACCAACACAATATCAGGCGCTTGTTTGAGACCACAATAACTCTATAGAAAGCATATAAAAAAAATCACGAAAACTATTTCTGAATCAACTTAATATTAAATGATGAAATTAAAAACAAATAAAAAATTAAATGAAGAAAAAAACTAAAAAAAAACATATTGGGTTTGATGGGTAAACCTACAACACTTGTGAACCGGGTCACCTGGGTCAACCCAACAAACCCGTGAACAAAGTCGCTTAGGTAAACATGTTGAATTGTGAACCAGGTCATGGTATCCATTGAGACCAATAACTTGGTTTTTTTTTCCGAAACTATTATTTAGTTAACTATAAAATAAAAAAAATTGATAATCACAAAACGAAGTACTAACCCAATACCGGAATGTTTTAAAAAATCTACGATAATTCCATAGAAAGAAAAATAAAACAAATTATAAACCTTAATTTTCAATTAACCCAATATTGAAGAATGAAATAAAAAACAATAATTAAAAAAAAGAAAAAGTTTAACTCATCAAACTCGTGAATCGAGTTAACTCGCTAAACTTGCAAACCATATCATGGACTCTTCAAAGTTTAATAACTTGATTTTTTTTAAAAAAAACCATTTTTTATTTAATTATATGTTAAGAAATAAATGATCACAAAATCAAGCATCAACTCAATACTTAATTTTTTTAAAACCACAAAACCCTATAGAAAGCAAAACAAAACGAAACAAATTATAAGTACAATTCCCAATCAACTCATTATTGAAAAATAAAATAAAAAGATCTAGAAAAATTTGATAAAAAAAATATCAGGATTTAATCCAATAAGTTTTAAAAAATGCAGGACTATAATGAAAGAAGAAGATAAAAGAGCCTTACACGTGTGAAACACACGCCAGAACATAAGGAAGGTTTGCATCATTTGGGCAGTGCATAAGCATTCCTTCGAGCTTTGATCATGTTGTTTTTTTTTTCGTTTGAATTGTCATAGGGTCCTCTTTCTTATATGGTAGCGTGTGTTGCAGGAGGAGGTTCGTTGTGACTCCATCAACCATTATTCTTTCCTTTCTCTTTCTCTTTCTTTTCGTTTTTCCTTGCCTTGTTTTCTATGATCGCTTATGCTATTATAATTCCCTTCAAGCTTCAATGTTTTCCTATTTTAGTCTCTTTACTCTTAGTCTTTAGGAAAATAAAGAATCTGAATAATATCTCGCAAAATCAATTACCAACCTTATATCAGGACAGTTCTTTTAATTTTGGTCAAACTATATAATCATAAGAAACATATCGAAATAAATTATCAACCAAAAATCATAATCAACACAACATCAAAGAATAAAATTGAAATAAAAAAATAAAGGGTCAAACTTGAAAGCACCTTAAAAAATAACTATAAAAGGGTTGTTC
>Ga0325411_1007644_pt1 | contig 11774 bp, 14 predicted proteins | sample PopdelMetagenome_13_FD_206181 | JGI IMG/M metagenome (GOLD analysis project Ga0325411, IMG submission 206181) | Populus deltoides microbial communities from Bellville, Georgia, United States - Xylem-PdIQD-R4 | ecosystem: Host-associated > Plants > Phyllosphere > Stem > Wood/Secondary xylem...
CTATCGTGCCCTCCATTGTTGGGCTTGGGCTCTTTCTCTTTGTTTTTGTTTTCTTCATATGGTTTTGAGCATCATCATATTTTATTTTTTTTGCTCAAAATTTTTTAGATCCTTTGGATTTTTCTTCATAGCCCCATCTTTGTTTGGGTACCTTTGATGATTTGAGAATTTTCTTTTATGCCCCCTAGTGTTGCTTGGACACTTTCAATCATTAAGGCTTTTTCTATGTCATCACACTTGCCCCTAGTGTGGGGTGTGATCTAGCCAATGTTATTTATCTCAAGAAAAGCAATAAGCTCAAAAGGGGACTACAAATGATATAATTTAGCCTCGTGAAAGGATTATCAAAGAAAGCCTTTCTTCATTTCAAACTCATGCACTTAGGATCGGTAAGCTTTATTTTCATGCGAGTATGCAACGTGATTTCTCATTATTCATTCAAATACAACTCAACTTTGTAGTCACTTTATGGTGTTTTTTTTTTTTAGGTTTTTTAGGTGTATGGTTACCTTTCTAAGGAATCACCTGAATTTCCAAAACTCGTTTGTTTTGGACAAACACCAACATGATTTCTATTTTTGTACTAAACTTTGAATTCCTAAAAATTCTTGTGAATATGCGAGATCATGCATAATTTAGGAAGAAAGGGGAAACACACCAAAAGATTTTCGACGCAATGGTTTCATGTTTAAAGGTTATGCTCAATGTGTTATTTGCATGAAACCACAACAAAAATGAAGGCATGTCATGAATACAGGAAAACACATGATCTTATTAACAAGAAAGGCTCATTGGACAGGGAAAGTCTTGTGGAATTTTGAGCCAAATTACCAACAAAAACTGGAACAGGTTAAAACAAAAAATCAAGAAGTTTTGCAGGCATGATCTAACATAGGTAATTTTTTTTTCGACAGAGCAAGAACAGGCTCCATTCTGCAACTGTGGTGCAATTCCCCTTCGGTCAGCTTTCCCATAAAAGCTTTTATGGAAATGTTGTATTGTGTTGGGGCTCTTGACCGTGTTTGCCCCCAATTTCTTCAGGCTGAGTCAATGTTGGGGTTTGAACAAAGATGATAGATTAGTCGGAAGGAACTTCCCTAGAGTTATTTCTATGTATTTACTTGAGTAAGCCAGACACGAGTTAAGCTTTTCTTCAGAGACTCCAACTTTTCTTGAAAATGGACGTTACGACGAGCACAATCTTCATCTTCTGGGTTTTTCGCTCAAAGTCGGGTGTTGTAAACTCGTAAGGGACCTACTTTTCATCCCGGTGCATGCATGACAAATGTATGAACATGTAATCTATATGATGAACTCGCCCTTTGAGGGGTGACATATGGTCGTAACTCTTGTATGATGAAACAAGGATCGTGATTCTTGCCCAAACTCTACAATGAAAATTTTCTGAGTGACGACCATTATGTCACCCACAAGTCTTGAGTTCAAGATGCTTCAAGAAGGGTTTGCCCTGATGCAAATAACAATAGCACATATAACCTAAGGATAGGTTCTATTCATTATGTGAACATGGATAGGTTTTCTATTTGGTCTCAAAAGGGTCTCATATCTGTCCAGTGACGATCTTCGTAAAGACAGTGTAGGGGCGTTGCAGGAAATGGTTAAGTACGTATACCCACCATTATCAAGCAGGCACTCAGATATGAGTTGGGTTTTCACGCATCTGAACCCTGACCAATAGTCTTAGGGCAGATCGCTAGTTCCCCACCTAACCTAGAAGCTTATGTGTGCTTTAAAAAATAAAGGCATGTGATGCATGAGACAATTCTACAAAATGCATGGATAAAACAAAAATAAAACAAGACAAAAGTGCAAAAATTTAAACATATCAAAAACACAAAACTTAGTCCAATATTGTCAGAAACAGTACCTTCCCTAGTGGAATCGCCATTCTATCGTACGTCACCCGCATGGCATCAGTTTGGCGATTTTTTGTTAATTCGTTTGCTTTGGTTCGTTGGTTGGGAGTCGCCACCTAGTAATTATGAAGGCTACTAGGAAACCGGATGTACTGGCCTTGTCAGAGATTCGCGGGTAGGGACTGGTTATGGTTAAGGAAGGTATTAGCAACCCTAACGCACCTTACCTAAGGTAAGCTGCTTCGTGGCTTTGACGTGTTAAAGAAGTTTTAAAATTTTGTCTTTTAATCAGATATTAGAAATACAAGTTACGTATAAGTTAATAATTCTAGACCGTGAGCAAATCAAAATATTAAATTCTTCTTTAATCTTTGCAATTTTATGATAAAAAAATATATTCATAAAAAATACAAACAACATATTCACTTTCACTATATTTTTTTTTCTCTTTTCCCTTTTTTCTTTTTTCTTTTCTTTTTTACATCCACATTACAAATTATAAAAATTCAAAACTAAACAAAAATAATTACATTAAACAATTTAAAAATTACAAAATAGCCCCTAAAAACTCCAGCAATTGCAGGGAAGTCCTTTTGGAACTACAGGAACAGTGGCGGCGCGTCTTCCCACGCACCATCGCCACTGGCGGCGTGTGGGTTCACGCGCTGCCGCGAGAAAGGTCGGAAAGCAGGTGGGTCTGGCTCAGCTTCCTTTCCTTTTCCCTTCTCTGCCGGTGGTGACACCCAACGTCACCTGCAAAAGAACAAAAACCCAGCAAACAGTCGATTTCAATCCATTTTAGTCTAGATTTGCTTCTCTCCCTTCTCATTTTCAGATCTGCTCCTCTCTGCATATTGTTTTTGTTTCCTTTTCTTCTGTTTTAGATGGCTAGTGGTTGTGGGGGGGAGCTGTCGGTGGTGGTCGCTGCGTTGACGGTCTTCACTCCTGTTGGTGGCAGCGGTGGTCGGCTAGTTCTCGGTCTTCTCCTTCCTCTGATCTGGTGGCTGTCATTCATGGCCGCTAAAGCCACGATGGAGATGATCTTGCTGGCGGTGTTGAGGCGGAGGAATGGACAAATCGGTGGGTGTCGGTGCTGGTGCTGTTGCTAAGGGAAAGAAATGCTGAAGGCGGCTGTTCACGATGGCTGATAAGGCGATCGTGAGTTTGTGGCCGATTGAAGAGAAGCTAGGAGTTGCCGGGTCTGTGAGGTGGCGGCTGTTGTTGGGGTTGTCTAGGGTGAGAGAATGGCTGAGGGGGGCGGCGTTCTGGTTTGTAGGAAAAAGGAGATGAGGGATTGGCTAAGAGAGGGGAAAGTGTAGGTGGTGGCTGGGAGAGGAGAAGGGGAGCTCTGGTTTCTGTCGTGTGTGTGGCTGAGGGAAGAAGGAGTTGGAGACAATGTGGAGGAGGGAAAGGAGGGATAACTGTCGGTCGGGAAAAGGCTAGGGGGAAAGGGCTTGAACGGTTGGTTTCGGAGAGAAAAAAAATCCAGCCGGGTAGGGGGCGGCTCTTTGGGTAGATAGGTTTAGGGTTAGGTTTTCCCTTTCAAAATTGCCCCCCCTTTGAGTTTGTTGAGGAGACTAGTATTTATAGGTAAAAATGTTGCTAGGTTTTCAAACTTGGTCCCTCAACTTCCTTCTTTTTTTGTAAATTTGATTTTTCTTGATATTTTTGTATTTTTTTGAAAACGAGCAATATCAACATCGACTCGATGAGGAAAATCAATGATTTTAAAAATAACACGTGAAAAGTCAAACGCGTTCGAAAGACCCTTAAAAATTTAAATTCTTTTTAGACGACGTTGAAAATGCTAAAATGATGAAAATATATTAAAAACATATTTTTTTGGATTTTCGTTGTTTTTCTCTATTTTTGGATTTTTTCTGAAAATTTATCAAAACATGGATAAAAAATTGGGTAGCAACAAGGTAAATTACCCGATTCATGACCTAGAACTTGCAGCGGTGGTGTTTGCCTTAATAGTATGGAGACATTATTTGTGTGGGACACAAATTCAAATCTTTGCAGACCATAAAAGTTTGAAGTATTTGATGTCACAGAAGGAGCTGAACATACGACAGAGAAGATGGGTAGAGTTAATCAAAGATTATGATTTTGTTATTGACTACCATCCTGGTAAGGCTAATGTAGTAGCCAATGCCTTGAGTAGGAAGGGAAAAGTAGTGATGAGTGAGATGGAGCTTAAGGAACAGGAAAGTATAGTGGAATTAAAGAAAATGGGCTTGCAGCCAAGTGTAGGGCTCGAGGGATCATTGTTAGCTCAGTTAAAGGTCTGATCTGTGCTTCGAGACAAGGTCTTGGTGGCTCAACAGGCAGATGGGAAGGTAAAAGAGATCAAGGTGAGGTTAACCAAGGGTATGGAGACATCATTTCAAATGTTATCCGATGAGCTAATAGCTATGGGTAGACAAATTTATTTACCTGAGGATAAGACTTTGAAAGATGAAGTATTAAGAGAAGCTTATGAATATCGATTTGCTACTCATCTTGGGAGTACAAAGATGTATAGGGATTTAAAGGAATACTATTGGTGGCCAAATATGAAGAGGGAAATAATAGAATTTGTGTCAAACTATGGGATATGTCAACAAGTAAAGATAGAACACCAGAAACCTGCAGGGGAATTTCAATCATTATCAATTCTAGAATGGAAATGGGAGGATATTTCTATGGATTTTGTGACAGGATTGCCTAGGGGAAAGAAGGGGAATGATGCCATATGGGTGATTGTGGATCGACTAACGAAATCTGGTTTGTTTTTGCCTATGAAGATGACTGACTTGGTGGATAAGCTGGCAAAACTGTATGTAAATGAAGTAATTAGACTTCACAGAGTGCTAGTTTCAATTATATTGAATCAGGATCCAAGGTTCACATCCAGATTGTGGCCTAGCTTATAACGGGCAATGGGGACAAGGTTAAATGTGAGCATAACATTTCATCCTTAGACGGATGGTCAATCTGAAAGGATCATTCAAAATCTTGAGGATCTCCTAAGGTCCTGTGTGCTAGAGTTTGTAAGAAATTGGGAGGATCTCCTGCCCTTGGTGGAGTTTACTTATAATAATAGCCATCAAGCTACTATTGGTATGGCTCTATATGAAGCATTGTATGGGAGGAAATGTCGTACCCCAATTTGTTGGGAGGAAGTAGGAGAAAGGAAGCTTTTGGGACTTGAAATGGTACAACTGACAACTGATAAGGTGAGGGTGATAAAAAAGAGGATGAAGGAAGCCCAAGATAGACAAAAACGTTACGCAGATAACCGAAGAAGGCCTTTGGAATTCCAAGTGGGGGATAAGGTATTTTTGAAGGTGGCGCCTTGGAAAGGCATCATTCGATTTAGAGTAAAAGGGAAATTAGCCCCAAGATATATTGGCCCTTTTGAGATTAAGGAGAGAATCGGGCTAGTTGCCTATCGATTAGAATTGCCTGTATATTTAGATAAGATTCACAATATGTTCCATGTGTCATTGTTTTTTTGATCAAATGTAAGAATATTATAAATCAAAAAGAGCAAGACAAGCTTGCAGTACAAGCTGGAAATCAGCAATACAAAAGGACATACAAATCCAGGCAAAGGGAACATACTCCCTTGCAAAAACCACAGTAAGATCAGCGGGAACAGACTCCCTTGAAAAAGGGAACAAGATCCCATATACAAATAGCATGAACATCCTTCATGCAGGGAACAAAATTAAAAAGCCTTGAGGGCCATGTCCCCACTAAGCCGAACCAGAAGCCATCAAACAGCAAACCAGCGCCAAGACAGCCTGGGCCAACTAATTTCTAAGTGGCAGCACCAAAGGGAACAGATTCCCTAGAGCCAGCAACAAGCGTGGACCACAAACTTCAAGCCAATTGCATGAACCAAAGCCCCACAACAGGGCACACCAGGACCTGCAGGAGACCCCACAACAGAGCTCAAACAGAACAGAGTATACCAACAAAGACTAACCAACCCAACCAGCTGGGCCACAAGCACAACTGTACAATAACCTGCCAAGCAACAGCAGCAAGCAAGAGGACCCCACAACAGGGCATATACACACCCAACAGCAACAATTCCGGCCAGCAGGCCACAAAGCCAACAGGCCCCAGCCATCAAAGCAGCAGGCAAGAAAACATCTAGTAGAATGAGCAGCAACATCCTGCAACCCAAACCAGCAATACAAAACAACACAGCAATATGACTGCACCAATAGGAAGACATGCCTGTAAAGGCAACACTAGAATACAAAACTAAAAAACCTAAATAGACACAAGGATATAGTCCTTGGCCACCATTCTGCAATATCATAAAATATATCAAAGGGAGGAGGATGGGGTTGAAGCTGTGCCTCTCTGGATTCTAGAATCAGTCGAGGAGGAGCTGTTGGAAGGACCAATCTTTCCAAACAATCCTAATCTGCCAAAAGCAGAGGCAGCGACTTTGCTCCTTGTCAAGTATTGCCTCCTTGGAGGTAATGTGGTAACAGTGTCACGGCGATCTTTAGAGACTAGAACAACCTGAGGAGAGTCAGCAGAAACATCAGGGGATCTAGGCTGAGAAGCCATTTTTGCCCGTTTGCGCACAGAACAATCAGCTCGCTCTTCAACAGCTACAGCTGCCTCAGCAGCCATTGGATCAACCTCCGGTTCTCCTTGAGGTTCCTCCCTAAAGGACTGCTTTTCAACAGCCTATGTATCAGCTGAGGGAGAAGTGTATCCGGAGGGAGCAAAAGCTGTGGGAGGGGGCTTTTTGCGCTTGTAGCTGGAAGATTTAGTGCAAGCATAATTGGAATGTCCTAGAGTTTAACATTGCTTGCAAAACTGTGGCAAAGATTCATATGACACTACCTGGGATATGGAAACACCATTGGGGAGGGTGATGTTGATCAATGATGGTAAGTCAGCAAGTAAATCAACCTCAACCAGCACTCGGGCATAAGAGAGCCGAGTTATAGAGGCTGTTGGAGAATCAACATGCACTGGCTTCCCTATCACACTTGCTAGCTTAGAAAGACACAATGATGACCAGCACTGAAGAGGCAAATTAGGGAATTTGACCCAAACTGATAGCCGAATCATATCAGAAGTATCAAAATCAAAATAAACAGGCATATGTTTTAATATCAAGAGCCGGCCAAACACATGGTAAGGCCCTCTATTAAGCACAGCAAGCATGTCCAATTCAGAAGTGAACTTGAAAATAAGCCACCCAGAATCGTGCATGGAGAAATTCACATTACATTTCTAGGTAGAATGAACATATTTAGAGATGGACGTATATCCTGGGAACTTCCCAGCTATGAACCCAATTAAACTAAACTGCCACAATTCTTTATATCCTCCCAAATCAGAGTCTAGGAAATGACAGGACGATGTAGCAATAAACTCAGTGAAATGCATCAAAGAGGAAGACGATGGAACTGTGGTACTTGGATGGTGCTTGGCCTTATGCTGGGGGAGTCAGCGAAGGAGCAACTCCAACCATCGGGTTACCAGCGCCAAACCGTGAGCTCAAAGAACCAAACTCAACAGAGGGACCACGTTGTGGTCTAATAGGGACAGGGTAGGTTGAAGGATGTGCACAGGGCTTAGAGGAAGATGATGGAGGAGCAGCTGGGGGTGTGCACTGGATATCCCTCTTTCGATTCTTCATGCGAACCCTAGCTTCACAATTGGAAATAACATCTGCAAGAGTAATTGTTGTTCGTGGAGGGACAGAGGGGGGTGAGATGGACCGAGATGGACCTGAGGAGTGATGTCCACGTGGGGAAACACTTCGACTCAAAGTTCGCTGGGCATTTGATGAAGAAGGGTGCGTCTTGCAGGAATCATAATCTCGCTGGGCAAACTGCAGCACCGATGATTTTTTCATAGACTTGGCCATGAACTAATTATGCCAAAAGACTATGAGAAGAGCCAAAGAGAGTGCAGAGAACAAGAGATCAAACGTTGCACGAGAAAATGGAGAACGTGAACAGTAGCGAATTTTCCACTTCCTGCAACCGAGAGCTTCTCTCTCTTCTTTCTCACTCCGACTGAGAGTTCTTTCTTGTTCCATGTGTCATTGTTGTGAAAGGCCAAGATAGACCCTTCACAGGTATTGCCACAAGTTCCAATGAAGATTAAAGGGGATCTGACCATGAAAACTAAGCTCGTCATGATCTTAGATCGAGATGAGAAGTTATTGAGGAATAAGAGAGTTCCCTTGGTAAGAGTATTGTGGAGAAGCTCCCGAATAGAAGAAGACACATGGGAAAGAGAATTCGAGATGAAGGAGAAGTTTCTGCATTTATTCTCCGATATAGGTACGTAACTTGAATTTTGAGGATGAAATTTTTATTAGGAGGGGAGAATGTAAATCCCGGGAAAATCAAGGCTGGATTAAATTAAAGAAATAAACTAAACTAAAAGAAATGGGGTCAAAATGAATACACTTAAATAAAATGAGGTCTAAATAATAATAATAATAATAATAATAATAATAATGATGATGATGATGATGATGATGATAATGAATAAAGATTTTCAGCTATCATAAAGAGAGGAAAGAGGGAGTTTTTGTATCCATTTTTACAAACCAAGAGAAAGACAAAAAAAATTAAAATTAAAATTCTAAGAACCCATCCAAGATTAAGGGTTATACGTAAAATAAACACTGGTGGGCAAGGAATTAACAAGAAATTTTGAACAAAAAGAGAAGAGGGGAGGGCCAGCTGTCATTAGAAAGAAAAGGAGGGAGTTTAAGATCAAAACCTTGATTCGTACCGGGTAAGGTGTTCTAAACATGGTTTTATGAGTCGTTTTAAAGTCAATTATAAATTGATGTCAGGATGTTGAATTATAGTTCTTAGACTTGGATTGAGGGAAAAGTATGAGTCGCTAAATTTAAATAACTTCATGCGTTGTGTGTAAATGGAAAGGCTGATGAATCTGGACAGTTTTGTCTCTTCACTTTCAGAGGGATTTCGGGTAGGAGGATGAAGGAATTTAGGATCAGGTTCCTCCATAGAAATTGTAGTTTAGATGTTGACTAACTAAGAAAAATTGGTTTTGCTCAATTTAGAGTTATAGAACTCCAGCTATGGGTCACCAACCGAGACTGGGTCATGAAAGACCATGTAAGGTAATAGGTCTGGTTTGTTGATAAACAATTTTGACTGCCTTGGAGGCAGATCTGGGTTCTCTTTTCTTAGAGAACTTGTAGCTTCTGTCTTAGCTTTCCAACGAGACTAATCTCGCTTGAAATAGAGTTCTATAACTCTAGATATAGTTGAACATCTGAGGAGAAGTTGGACACTAACAGTTCAATGTCTAGACAGTAACAGTTTACTGTCTACACAGTAACGGTTTAAAAACAAGACAGTACCAATTCACTGTCTAGACAGTAATGGTTCAAAAACAAGACAGTAACAGTTCAATGTCTAGACAGTAACAGTTCAATGTTAGACAGTAATGGTTCAAAAACAAGACAGTAACAGTTCAATGTCTAGACAGTAACAGTTTAATGTTTAAATAGTAATAGTTCAAAAACTAGACAGTAATAGTTCAAAAACAAGACAGTAACAGTTCAATGTCTAGACAATAACGGTTCAATGTCTAGACAGTAACGGTTCAAAAATAAGACAGTAACAATCCAAATATAAAAAGAGGAATGATAACTATGGTCGGACAAATAACAACAATATTAATGGGTGAAATGAAAAAAAAACATAAAATAATAAGAAATGACTGAAAGAAAGACTTATTGGCTGTTGATATGGTTACTATAAAACATATCCTTGGCCAAGAAAAATTTATGAGATAAACCTATGATTTGCAGGAGGGACCACAGGTGTGGTGCAACAGCAGCAGCAAGGGAGCACGAGTAGAGCTTCTATTGCAGGTAGGTGAATCGCACCTATACTTTCTAAGTTAAATTCCATGATTTTATATATATTACCGATGTGAAATGTGAATTACTGAATGTATGTGTATTCAAGGTGAAAGGTTGTTGTGTAAATTGTTGGGTGGTGAAATCATCATGGACAAAAGAAATATGAGAAGAGTGATTTGAGGCATGAACTAATATACATTTAGTGTATGTTAGGATCCCGGGTAAGGGGATCCAGCATGTATCGACTGGCATGCATTTAGTGTATGTTAGGATCCCGGGTAAAGGGATCCAGTATGCATTGACTGGCATACATTTAGTGTATGTTAGGATCTCGAGTAAGGTGATCAAGCATGCATTGACTGGCATACATTTAGTGTATGTTAGGATCTCGGGTAAGGGGATCACCATGTAACAACTAGCATACATTTTGTGTATGTTAGGATCTCGGGTAAAGGGATCAAGCATGCATTGACTGGCATACATTTAGTGTATGTTAGGATCTCGGGTAAGGGGATCACCATGTAACAACTAGCATACATTTAGTGTATGTTAGGATCTCGGGTAAGGGGATCACCATGTAACAACTAGCATACATTTAGTGTATGTTAGGATCCCAGATAAGGGGATCACCTTGCATCGACTCCTATAGGGTGATGATGGTTGATACTAGTGGAAATCATGTTTGATTTTATAAAGTCTGGAATGGAGGTTGATGATGGAAGAGGGAACGATTATTAATAGTTGAATAAGGAAGAGATTCTAATGAAAAACCAGAAGGGAGAAGTGAACAAAATATGAATGCATGTTACTTTTTGTTAAATTGTTAGATATCCATGTTGTTATATTTATTGTGATATTCACATTTCAATAATATGTATTTGTTTCAGGATCATCACATGCACGACAGGAGTAGATTCTAGTTTGTGTTCCCTTCTTGTAATCTAGGTTCTAGGGAGTATACCCTTACATTTTGTAAACATGAAAATGTTTGTATAATTGAATTTGTATAATTAATGTTTAAATTTGAATGAATGAACTTAACCCCGTAGTTCATATAACCATATTTAATATCTACGTGCTTATATTTTATTCATCCATGATAATAGTTTGTTATATAATGTATACCTTAAATATTAGGGTTGCTAGGTGTGATAATATTATGGAATTGAAAACCTAGGATGATTGATTCGGGATCGAGTTATGTGATGCGAGTTATTAGAAGTGTAAACAGGTTACATGTCGATAACTTGGAACCTTCCGGTATAGGGGGGACCTTGTTGAAATTTTGGTAGATGTTAATACGCAGACCATGAATATATATATATAAAAATAAGAAATGTTTTTGAATTACTCTGTTTTTCGGGTGGCGTGAGATTGTTGTTTTTATCTCGGTATAGGGGGGCTATTACAGTTGGTATCAGAGCTTTAGTTGCTATTCCAGGGGGCAAGAATAATCATATGATTTTGAAATGTGTTTCAGGATGGTGAGAACAAGGCAAGGAGCCAGGATTGATCCATCCCCAGTTCGGGAAAGTGACTAGAGTTTTCGTAATGAAAATGATCCAGATTGGGATCCCTTGGCAAACACCTTCTCTCATATACCTGTAGCATCAATGTACTTAGAAGGGGACGAGCCAGTGAGACTTCGAGATGATTCCATGTTGTACCAAGTGTTATTCTAAAAGCCCTTTTTGATCAAGTAAGCAATTTGAACCGATAAATGGCGCTCTCAAAACTGGAAGAGTTTTCCTATAAAGGTCATGGCTTCATGGATTAAGCTACTTGTTATTATGCATGTTGATAAAATTGATGCTAAAAGAGGGAAACAATTTTTTTTTTTATAAAGCCTCAAGTTTTGACTTGCATATTTTTGTTTTTTGAAATATATACAGAAGGTCACTTCATTACAAACCATCAAAAAGATATACCCAAAATCAGAATCTAAAATCGATACAAAGAAACATAAAAAAGCCATTGTAATCTTACAACGGGTCAATTTTTGTTTTCAAAGTGCC
>Ga0325411_1007647_pt1 | contig 11769 bp, 6 predicted proteins | sample PopdelMetagenome_13_FD_206181 | JGI IMG/M metagenome (GOLD analysis project Ga0325411, IMG submission 206181) | Populus deltoides microbial communities from Bellville, Georgia, United States - Xylem-PdIQD-R4 | ecosystem: Host-associated > Plants > Phyllosphere > Stem > Wood/Secondary xylem...
CCGTTTAGCTACTAAAAAATCCAACTCAGTCAGTTGTACAATATAAATGGAAGGATTGCATTTTGTACTAAATGCTATCTTTATTTGTATTTTTCTCATTGTAAGCTTTAGTATTTGTTTGGTAATGCATTTTGGAATATTTTTGTAAAAATATTTTTTAATTTATAATATATTAAAATAATATTTTTTAAATATTTTTATTTTTAATATTAGTGTATAGAAATTATCAAAAAATACATAAAAAATTTAATTTAATATTTTTCAAATAAAAAACAATTTAAAACATATTTTTTAAAAACATATGCAACCTTATAATCCAACTTTTTTGTTGGCTTGCATGGCTTGATTGAGGTTGCCTCTTTTTACTCGTACAATTCCTTATAATCCAACATTCAATAACTCCATGGTATAAATACAATTTGATAGATCAATATATTTTATACACAACTCATTTGTTTAAAAGGCTCATGAATAGAAGGGTCAAACATAGGGTGATGACTCAACATGATAAACTTAACAAAAATATCAGATCCAACATCATTGAGTTTAGCTACGTGCTAAGATCAAATGCTTATATGCCTGGCAAGATGTTAGTCTCAACACCCTTGAGCTCAATTATGTGTAGAACCTAAATGTCTATGGGTCTGGCAAGATGCAAACTCAACCTCCTTGGACTCGGCTACACATTGAGCCAAAGCACATGTGAGTCTAATAAGATGTCATACCCAAACTCCTTGAGCTCAACTACATGCTGAACCTAAATGTTTGTAGGTATGGCAAGGTGTCAGACATAACTCCCTTGGGCTTGGTTACATGTTGAGCTCAAACGCATGTGAGTCTAGAAAAATGCTAGACTCAAATCCCTCCGGCTCAGCTACATATTAAGCTCAAACACATGTGGGTCTGGAAAGATATCGAACCTAAAATCATTGGCTTTATAATCATTCTAGATCCAAACATATAGTTGATGGTTTTTATTGACCTTATATTGGGTCGCAAGGCTATCCCTAAGACCCTTATTAAAGCTTAGGGTAGTTATTGCCCTACACCTTTAGGTGCATAAAAGTCCTCTAAGAGCCGATTATATTTCAATCAACATTAATGCTATAAAAAGGTTATTCTCATCAACATTATTATTGTGTACGCAATAATGTATAAGGTTTTTTATAACTCTATTTTTATCCATCAGTACTAATAATATGTAAGGGTAATTTGCATCAACATTGATGTTGTGTAATAAAACATTTCCATCAACATTAATGTTGATGTAAAGGACTTTTTCCTTACTAATATATTCAATAGGAAAAGACTTTCAGTTCCTTGAGCAAAATAACAATGTTCAAAGTATAAAGGCTATAAATACCCTTTGAACCACTCAGGTAAAGGATTAACGATCTTTATTCTCTTATCATACATTCTCAAAGTATTTATCACACAAAAGCTAAGAGCAAACATTCTTATTCTTAGAGTTTAATGCTCTTCTCCTCATTTATTACAATCTTTTACTATAAAGTCACAAACTTAATCATTGTAAAGTCCTTAAACCTCACAAAAGGAATTGAGAGTCCATCATCCATTTGCTCTTCTTATTCCTAGAAATGGAATATTGACATGAACGTGTGATCATCCAATTTCAAAACACTCAAATCTTATTTTTTAGCATATTGGATCCTAGAAAATCATCAATTAGTGTCGTATATGGGGAATAATCAAAAGCCATCAACTGTTTTTCCAAAGTTGGTTTTTGACACACTTACTGATATTAATGGCAGACAATCAAGAAGCCCCTGGGATAGGACATGTTACGAACCTCCCTGCAGCAGCTAGCACGTCTACTTCACCAACTCCTTTAAAGTTCCAGCAACTCATTAATTAGGTGCAAGCTCTTACCCAAGTCATCTTGGCATTTTAGGGTCAATGTCAAACCTTGCCACCCTAACAAGCCCCTGCACTTGATGTAGCTCTTTCATTACCAATTTCTTAACTATAAGTTACCCCCTCTATCAAGAGATAACTATCTTATCCAGAAAAGGAATGGCAGAATGACATGGAGAGCTTTTTACTTGGATGATCCACTAGCCTCCTTGGAGGTCATTCTCATCAACACGAAACTCTCCCAATAAGCGATCACTACAAACATTATCCCTCTAGACATTATAGGAAAGAAATCAGCTATCAATTACGTCATTCCACCCTAGAATCCTCTAGCTCCTTAAAGCCTACCAGACAAAAGTCTGGAATAAGTATGGTCATTTGACACCTCTAGGATGAGACCTACAATCCTCTCACCTAGACGAGTTTTACATACCTATATCACCAAGGAGTATATCTCCACAAAGATGACCTTAGACAATTATGATGACTTAGTAAATTTAGAAAGTATGTCCAAAACATATGTAGCAACCTTAAGCTAGTCATCCAAGACGATAATACCATATGCAAGATCCTACCTACAACCTTTAGAGGGTCAACCAGAGTGTGGTATAACAACCTAAAGCCAAACTCTACCATAGGTTTCAATGATCTCTATGTAAAACTTATGTCACGGTTCAACATTAGCATACCCACCAAGAGGAGCTCCATTGAACTCTTTGGCATTACTCAGATAAGAGGGTAGTCCACTCAAGTTTATGTATAGATATTAAATTAATATATGCTCAGAATTAAAGAATTAATTGAGTCGGTAGCCTTAAAAGCTTGGATAAGTTGGGTAAGAGAACATTCCTCGTGGAAGGATTTGTATGCCTTGTCAGATAAAAGCCTTATGAAAGTAAAATAAGTTATAGAGCATCACGAATGGGTAGAGAAAATTAGTATACTACGACATAAACCTTCTTGTTTCTATTAAAAGGCTCATGATGAAAAGTCCTTCAACTAAAGTTGTTCTCCTATCAGAAAGAATAATTCAAATAAAGGTGAGAAAAGGCTAGTAAAGGAGTAATACCTTGATAAGAGGAACACCATCCCCCTAAACACTACCATCACAAAAGTTTTCACAATCATCAAGGGAAAACACTATGTTTAGTATTCACTTTTTATGATGTCGCCTCTATACACACACCTCTAAAAAATTTTATTTGTTCCACAAGCGCAAAGATGATATTAAAGATTACTTTACATTGAAGAAGGAAATTGAAAAGTTGATAGCCAAGGGGTACTTGAAGTAGTTTGTTAAGGGGAATGCCGATGTGAACCATAATAGAGAGGAACCTAGTCAACTCATCCAAGTTCTGACTGAGATAAATGTGATTCTAAAGGGCATCTCAGTTAGGGAGGCACCTTTAATGGCAGAGGAAATATGGAAAATAGGTTATAACAATGGCTCGTCAGCAAAGTTCATGGCACGAGCCCATTGTTTTCACTCCAGAAGATAGAGAAGGGGTGATTTATCTCTATAAAGATGCACTAGTTATTTTCATGGTCCTGGCTAACCATAGAGTCCACAGGGTATTGATGGACGATGGCACCTTTATCAACATCTTTTCTAGAGAAGTAATGTCCTAGATGGGGATAGATCCTTCAAGGATGACTCATATGAAGACCTTTTTTATTGGGATTGAAGGATCACTTGTACCTGTAAAGGGTGCATGGAAGATCTCAGTTATGATTAGCACGTACTTAAGATACATCACCCTCCAACAAACCTTTATGATGATAGATATAGCTTTAGCCTACAATGCAATAATAAGAAGACCTCTCATGCACCAGATTAATGCAATCATAAGCATAGGGTACGTAATCTTGAAATTTACTACTCAGAAGGGGTGGCTATTATGAAGGGAAACCAAGGGACTTTTAAGCATTATGCCTCTTATGGTTAAAAGGCAAGAAGTTTTTAGTTTTTTACCAATAAGGGATTTTTACCAATAAAGCAGTTGAAAGAAGAATTTCTGGACAAGAAAATAAAGCAATCACCAAGGTAAGCTCCACTATGAAGCAACCTCAATAGCAATTACTAGTCAATTTTCTCTTCTTCTATGGAACTAATTTTGCTTTTAACACCTCAAACATTAGTCTGGACATACATACTCTTTGACTCCAGGTCAATTCAACCTACCTTCCAATCTGATAGAAAAAAATATTTTTTTTGTAGGGGAAGATAACATGTAATAACTATAGAAGTGGATAAATTATTAACTGTTGGGTTTATCCGTGAAATCATGTATCTGGATTGGCTAGCTAATATGGTTATAATGAAAAAAAGCACTGAAAAGTGGAGAATATATATAGATTTCACCAATCTGAACAAGGCATGTCCAAATGATAGTTTTCCTCCCCTAAAGATTGAAAAATGAGTAGATCCACGACTGGTTTTGAGTTATTGAGCTCCTTGAATGCTAACTTAGGGTAACGTCAAATCTTTATGCATCTAGAAGATGATGAGAAGACTTTTTTCATCACATAAGAATGAACCTTTTGCTATCGTGTAATTCCTTTCAACCTGAAAAATATAAAGGTTGTTTACAAGCGAATAGTCAATAAAGTGTTCAAGCAACAAATTGGAAAGAATATGGATGCTCATGTGGATGACATACTAGTAAAAAGCATGACTTATGAAAAAAAAACTTGAGGGGCCTATAAAAGGTTTTTTATGTTCTAAGAAGTTATCGGATGAAGCTAAATCCAACCAAGTGTGTATTCGTCATCAGGAAAGGAAAATTTCTGAGTTTTCTAATAAGTAGCAAAAGAATATAACCCAACCTTGAAAATATTTAAGCAATCCTTGATATTAAACCTCCTCAAAATATCAAAGATGTTCAGCTCACTAGAAGGTTGGCTGCCCTAAACAAATTCATATCCAAGTTAGGGGAACATAACCTATCTTTCTTCAAGACTTTAAAGAATATTACAAACTTTGAGTGGACACCAAAATGCCAGAAAGTCTTTGAGGAGCTCAAAGTACAACTCTCCACCCTCAAGATTTTGTCATAGCTAAGAGAAAATAAGGGTCTGCTCCTTTACTTTGGGGTTTTTGATCAGACAGTCAGCTTAATATTAGTTATAGAAGAAGAGGGTGTACAATATCTCGTCTACTACTCAAACTGAACCCTCTATGATATTGAGACAAGATATTAGAAAGTGACAAAAGGCAATTTTATCTTTGGTGAGTGTTTCTATGAAATTGAAACCGTATTTCCAAACTTACCAAATTACAGTACTAACAGATAAGTCTCTATAACAAATCCTCCACAAGCCAGACATGTCTGTACAGCTAGTGAAATAAATAATTGAGCTGGGAGAGTATGGCTTTCTATACTAGTCAAGTCCAATTATTAAAGGACAAACCTTGACAGACTTCATAGTCAAATGTTCCTTTGGAAATAAGGACTAGGATGAGCATATCTCAACATCTGATCTCGTCAAGATTCATACGAATGATCCCACCCTCGGGAGTATATGCCAATGGATCCTCCAATTATGAAGGCAATGATGTTAAAATAGTGTTTGTGAGCTTCACGAACAAGTCTTTGAGTATGACAATTTCTTTGAGTAGCCACCAATAATATGTCAAAGTATGGAGCTCTCATAACATGTTTGGGCCTAATAGAAGCGTTGAGAGCTTTTTCTCTCCTTGTTCACAGTGATTCCTAGTTGATAATAGGATAATGTTAAAGGATATTCGAGACCAGAGACCCCACTCTAATGAAGTATCTATAGAAAATCCAAACACATCCCTTTTAGAAAGATGAGGGAAAAGAAATTATAATTGATCATAATCCAATAGAAAAAAAAATAATATAAATGTCTTTTCCAAATTGATAAGCACCAATTCGGTTGAGCTCCATTTAGAAGTATGAATTGAAATCCTAGAAAGACCTAATATAAAAAAAAAGGGGCAGTAACCGCCTCAATTGACACAAATGATGATTGGAGAAATCTTATAAAAAATTATCTACACACATGAGAACTGCCTCTAGATAGAAATAAGGTCATTCATCTAACTAGACAAGTAGCAAGGCACTGTCTGGTTAATAGGGTCTTGTACAAATGAAATGTCTTAGCTTCTCTACTCAAGTGTTTATCTCTAGCAAAGAGCATTTATGTTTTATAGGAAATTCACGGGAGAATATGTAGTCTACATACTGGCTCTGGAGCTTTTGCTGCTCAAGTCACCAAAGCAGGTTTTTATTGGCTAATAATTCTTAGCAATGCTAATGACTTGATGAAACGATATAATCAATGTCAAAAATTTGCAATGGCCTTTGGACAACCTTCTACAAAATTGACCACCATATCTTCCTTATTGATTTTCCTTCAATAAGGAATGGACATATTGGGTCATTTCCTTGAGGCTACATGGAATAGACAATTCATCTTGATGGTTATGGACTACTTCACCAAATAGGTTGAGGCAGAAGCTTTGACAAATATCAATGCCAATAAGGTCATTTCCTTTTTGTGGAAGAACATCATCTACATATTTAGGATTTCAAAGGTCTAGATCACTTATAATAGGACACGGTTCGACAATCACAAGATGAAGGATCAATATCAAAGGCTTCTTATTGACCATCGATTCTCTTCAGTATCTTATCCTCATACCAACAGCTAGACCAAACTCACCAATCACATCATACTCAATGGACTTAAGAAGAAAATAACATATGCCAAGTTAAATTGGGCAGAATTGTTTAATGAGATTTTGTGGGCCTACAGGACCACCTAAAAGGTATTTACTAGGGAAACTTCTTTTCTCCTCACCTATAAAACTGAGGCTATGATCCTAGCTGAGATTGGATGCTCAATTCATCAATAGTTGATTACACATTAAAAGGTAATAAATAAGGCCTCAAGACTAATCTGGATCTTCTAGAAGAAACTCGTTTAACTACAGCAACCAGAAATGAAGCCAATCAACATAGAACGACCCAATATCATAATGCTAGAGTCAAGAATAGAAAATTCAAACTTGGAGACTTCGTGTTGAGAAAGTTGGAGGCTACTGGATATAAAGAAAGTAGAGGCAAACTAGCCCTAAAATGAGATGGTCCCTTTAAAGTCATCAGGGCAGTGAAGGAAAACATTTACTATCTACAAGATACAGAGAGGAAGAGTCTTCCTCATGCCTAACACTCTGATCATTTGAAATTATATCATAGTTAATAAAGTGCAAGTTATTAATATGGACTGATTTATTCAAAGTGAACTCTTATCCCTCAAGGCAACAACCTCACAACCTTTCAGGGATAGGATGGACTCAGTCTCTCTAGTGTGATTGTACAATTTACCTTGGAAGGGATTGACATGGTCTCTCTAGTGTGATTACATAATGTTTTGTCTCTCTAAGGATAATAGCCCTGAACTCCTTAACGAGTAAAACATAAAACTCTCAATGCAATAATACCAATCTTCACCTACTACCTAGAAGTTTTTTAACAATCTACTATAGATTTATCTAGAGTTATAAGAATATACCCAAAACCAAGATTTCCTCTCGGTTTCAGATAAGGGGTAGATATTTCTTAAATCTTGTTAAGGTTAGATAAAGTTTAAAGTTTAAAATTTTTAAGTATGGGCATTGGACCTATACACACAAGTTAATAGTGAAATGAAAAGTAAAAATCAAATTCATTATGAAAGATATTACATAAATGAACCCCATAGGACTGAGGATGTTTACACAACTAAAGAGAGAAGGGGCACTAAGGTTTAGACACTTAGGCTAGACTCCTCAGCGAGGTATTCCCCATGTTGGGCAGTTGCAACCTTAGTAAAGAACAGATCTGCAAAATCAGGCATTAGGACTAGATGGATGTCAGAATTGAAGTCTACATGCACTCCTCTAGATTGATTAAAGAAGTATAGGTTGGGCATGGTTAGAGGATCTCGTCCTCAACCATCTTAGACAAAACTGCAAACCCTCTAAAACAATCATGGAACTCTCCAACAAAGTTTTTTAGAGCTTTCAGCCTCGCATGAGAGATTTGAACTTCATCTCTAACAATATGGAGCTCAATCCACATAGCATCTTTAGATGCCCTTAACTCCATCATTCCCTACTTTAGGGAGTTTATTTCATTATGAACCTTATCGCACCCAGACAACCGAGGCTAAAGCCCTAGTCACCACAGAGGTGAAGATAATTTTTTTCTTAAAATAGGCAGTAGCACCTATAATAACTTTAAAAGGTGTTAGATATGCTTGACCCCCAGCTGGGGAAGTACAGTTTACCCCAGCTTCCATTGTTGTAGAAAGTCCTAGCCCTCGCCATTGCTCCCTCAGGAATCAAAACCTTAAAAATAGAAAACTCATTCATGATGATGGGGTCCTGTTTCATCTCTTCTCTGGTACTGGTTCCACTCAGATAAAGAGACGAAGACCCCCTTCTTGTTGTATATAAGCTTCCTTCTGCAGATCTAATTGAACTTTCTCTTTCTCTTTTTCCTTCAACTATTAACCCCGCATAGAAGCAAAATCAGAAAAACAAAGGATAATAAGGCTGTAAATTTGTAATATAGCCTAATAATGCTCTTTGACCATCATGTTGATGTCATACTCGGTTAAGGGTAAGGCCAACATAGCACATAATTTCTCCTCATCTGGGCTCAAACGAGGCCTGTTGTTCACCCCACGAGGAGGTACCCTCTAGTAGTGAGAACAACCCTAAATTTGTTGTATACCCTTTCTGAGGCTGATAGTTCCAATATACCTTATGATCAACCACATCCCCCTCAACGTCTCAAAATACGCAGCCTTGCCTTACAAAGCTTTTCTCATGACTTTAGTGGGTTTATTAACGAAGGTAAACAAACAATGCATATCATTACTGCCATCAGAGCCCGTAACCAGTTGGTAACAGGTCCTAAAAAGTTTTATCCCAATAAACTTGTCAAAAGTTGACAAGATCACCCATCTATTGGGGTGCAATTGGCCTGGGCCCAATCTATAATACCTAAAGTTGTCTATCATAAACCCTTGAACAGGAAAAGAGTACTCTAATTCATACATGCATACTAGGGTTATATTCTCGTAATATCTCCTTGCGAAGTGTAAGGTCTCTTGACTAATCCTTTCATCCCTAGAGGAAAATTAAGCAACATACTCTTTAGGCTATCAACCATAGGTAAAGGCTACCTCCTCAATGCCTAGAGCACTAGAAGTGTCATCCTCGGGGGTTTAGGGTAGCCTTTCTATTCCTCGGGGCTCCCTCAGAACATTAAAGGAAGGGCTTCTCTTGTGATAAAACCTATCTTTCCCAAACACTAAAGTTCTATCTCCTCTAGTCTTTGGGCTTAATTTGCTGGACCTTTGTCCCCAACCGCTTCCTTCAGTTATAAGGTCAATGCCTTTCCTCATAAGGTCAGACTTGACTCTATAAAGGTTCATTTGGTTTTGATAAAAAAAAAAAAAAAGAAGAGGAAATTGTTAAGTGAAAGTATCAAGAATAACAACTTCTTCTCAGAAAATAGCAGAACTTGCTCAAGAAATCTTCAAATCTATTTTTACAAAGATCGCAAAAAGAAAAGGTAAAAGAAAGAAAAGATGAATAACTAGGATTATAAAGGAAATAACTTTTCACTCTCATTGTTGGATGAATGACTTGTCATGTCATCTCATATCTTTAGAAATCCACTTAATTATTATGTTAATTGCAAGCCACCATTTCGTTTCCCAGGAGGCATCTTCCAATAAGGATGAGCCATCCGGCCATAAGAATTCTAACAATTCTATGTGGGATAGACAAATGTCATTTGAAAAGTAAAAAGTCTTTCATTAAAGATGACTTTTCAAAATCTTTATGTAATGAATACGCAAATACTAGGGGCTATTGATGGATCAACATATTTTATACACAACTCATTTGCTTAAGAGGACCATGAATAGAAAGATTAATGGCAAGGTGACGACTCAAGATGCATAAGCTTGACAAAATACCAAGTCCAAACGACGTAGGTCTAGTTTTATTTCTAGGCCTCAAACATTTGGGTTCAGCTATGCGCTAAATTCAAATGCATTTGAGTTTAGCAAGATGCTAGACCTAACACACCCAACACCATTGGGCTCAGCTACGTGCTTAGCATAAATATTTGTGGACCTGGAAAGATGTCATACCAAACACCATTAGGCTCGGCTACACGATGAGCCCAAATGTTTGTGGGTTTAGCAAGGTGGTAGACCCAACTCCCTTGGACTTAGTTACATGCCAAGCCCAAACGCATGTGGGTCTAGGAAGACTCCAGAAATCCCTCGAGCTCGGCTACACGCTGAGTTCAAGCACATGTGGGTCTGACAAGGCACCATATATATGTCCTTTAGGCTTGGCTACACGTTAAGCCTAAACACATATGGGTTTAGAAAGATGTCGGATCTAAAACCTTTGGGTTTAGAATCATTGCAAATCCAAACATAGAGTCAGTAGTCTTTTGGCCTCAGGTTAAGTCGCAAGGCTATCCCTAAGAGCTTAGGATAATCATTTCCCAACACTTCTAAATGTATAAAAGTCATTTAAGAGCCAATTATATTTCAATCTAAATTAATTCTATAAAAGGGTTATTCTCAACAACATTAATGTTGTATACGAAATAAGATAGAAAAGTCTTTTATAGCTCTATTGTTTGTCCATCAGCACTAATGATGTGAAAGGGTAATTCCCATCAATATTAATGATGTATAATAAGATATTCAATAGGAAAAGACTTTTGGCCCCCAAGCAAAACAACAAGGTTTAAAGTACAAGAGCTATAAATACTCTTCGAACCATCCAACTAAAGGATTCACAATTTTTATTCTCTTATCATACATTTTTAAAGCATTTATCACACAAAAGCTAAGAGCAAACATTCTTATTCTTAGAGTTTAATGTTCTTCTCCTTATTTATTACAATCATTTACTATAAAATCACTAACTTAATTATCGGAAAGTCCCTAAACCATGCAAGAAGTGACTGTTTTGCAATAATTGAGTCTTCTACCACTAACCCTTTACTCTTCCTATTCTTATAAATGGAATACTGACATGAACGTGTGATCATCCACTTTTGAAACACTTAAATCTCATTCCAGGAGATCACACGATTGAAAAAGACAAAAGCATGAACTATAATGATACTTTTTCCTTAATTTTTTCAATCATCAGCTCTCTCTTCCCTTTCTTAAACTAACTAGATAATCAAATAGATGATTTAAGTTTTGTTTTCCTACTTACTCCATTCTCTTTATCTAACCTTCACTCTCCTCTAACAATAAATTTTATAATAATGCAGAATTAAGATGCAAATAAAAAAGATAAAAGAAAAAATCACGATCAGTCTCACCAAAATATATCTAAACATTTTCATCTATAGTCTACAAATTTATTTTTTTACATTTTGATCTAAAGTCTAGAAATATTTTTTTTAATCCTCTTTGTTTTTGTTTTTACTAATTTGTGGTAATTGCTCTTGAGCTATGATAAAATTTCTCCTCGTGAACTACCAAGTAACAAAACCTAAAACAGGAGAGGAAAGCACTATTTATTATAACAGTATTTACACAATTTTGTTCTTCCCACCAAAAAACTTAAAACTAACTATAGAAGGCATTGAAGGCCATGTTTGTTTCCCGGAATTCACTTTCCGGGAAACCACTTTCCAAACTTTCCTGTGTTTGTTTGCCATTAGGAAAGTTGGTCAACGGAAAACACTTTCCGGTCAACGGAGAACACTTTCCGGTCAACGGAGAATACTTTCCGGTCAACGGAAAACACTTTTCGGTCAACAAAAAACACTTTCGAGTCAAAGAAAAATTTGGTTTAGTTTTCAGGAAAGTGTTTTTCCTTTGGCTGTGTTT
>Ga0325411_1007649_pt1 | contig 11768 bp, 2 predicted proteins | sample PopdelMetagenome_13_FD_206181 | JGI IMG/M metagenome (GOLD analysis project Ga0325411, IMG submission 206181) | Populus deltoides microbial communities from Bellville, Georgia, United States - Xylem-PdIQD-R4 | ecosystem: Host-associated > Plants > Phyllosphere > Stem > Wood/Secondary xylem...
AATAAAAACTTTATACAAATACTATATTTTTCATTTGCTTCTTGCTATCATATAAATATAAAAAAATATATGTTTTAAAGCAATATTTTAGCTGTTTAATTATATCTATTTTAAAAATATATAAATTTTCATGTTCAGATGACTATGATGCCAATATCTATTTTAGTAATTAATAAAAGTTTTGATTTAGAGGTGTAGGTCTACCATGTATAAGATCAGCATAACATATATTACTAGCTCACATTTTTCAAAAATAAAAACAAAGTTAAATGGTTTTATTATATTCTTTCCAATTTATAAATAACTTTAACATTAACCGAGGAAATAGGTAAATTCATATGCTAGGGAACCATTTAGCACTTTTAAAAACTTTTGCTTCGCAAAAATTAACTCTTTCAACGAAATAACTGAATCATCTATACAACTACAAGGGCTAAAATAAACTTTGGAGGATGTGGCTTCCAACATAATCAATAAAATTCAATAAAAATAAAACAATTGCAGTAAATTTCATATATACTATTATATTAGTTTATTTTGCCGCCGCGAGCAGATTAAAATTTTTTTGAAAACAAAAAAAATATTTAAATTGTAAATAATTATTTGATATTATTATTAAATCTCATTTATCGATACAATTTTAAAATTTTTTAATTTAATTTTTTGCCTAACTAGAATTTTTAATTAAATCACTTGGGAGTTACCTTAATATAACATAATTGACTTAAAAAGTTCAAAGACAACCCAAATTATTGATAAAAAAGTGTTTTGTCTTTTAAAAATATTCAAGATAATATATTTTTTAATATTAAAACAATAATATAAATATTGGATTGATCTAAACTTCATATCTTAACTTGTTAAACCCACAACCTGGATCATAAACTCCTTTAGATTTAATAACTCTTTGTTTAAAACTATTTTTTTGCATCGACATAATCCAATTAATCTGACAAGTCCAAAAACTACTTGGATGACTGGTAAGAACGTGATTTGGATTTAAATTTTTTTAAAGATGATTTCTTCTTTTAAAAAAAATATTGAGGCAAAGACTAATTAAATCGATTAGAACTTCACGACTTAACCTCTTAAACCTGCAATTCAGGTTATAGATTTCACTAGATTTAATAACTATATTGTTTTAAACTATTTTTACTTAATCATATGATAATAAAATAGATGTTTATAAGAAAATTAATCACCAGCCAAATACCTAAATGTTTGTTTGAGACTACAATGATTTTATAAAAAGCAAACTATAATAAATTATGAAGGTCAATTTAAAATCAACAAATTATTATATGATAATATCAAGAAAAAAAATATAAAGCTAGATTACTTTGAGCATCTTTCAGTCATTTTTTTTACTTTGTTTTTTTAAATAATCATCAAAATATATTAAAATAATAATTAAAACGTTCTAAAACCTAAAAATAACAAAAATATCACTAAGTTCACTTTAATATGCAGTTCCATAACTCTGCCACATAATAATCTAACAAGTAAATAGATAAGAAATCCTCAATCCGCATTGCAAAGATAATTTCCTGTATTAGTTATGAAAGGTTAGCTTGTAAAATTAAAACCATTTTGCATCATTCATAGGAGAAGATATTTTATAAATTCAAACCATTAATGCCTTTATGGAAAAAATTGTGAATATTTGATTTATTCCACCATTTATATGTATGCCAACAATATTTGCAACAACCAAGCACTTTCTTCGGCCCTGGAAATTCCAATCATGCTCAAAATGTTAGTAGAGAAAATCACACTATACATATTCTAGCTGAACACTTTCTCGGTTTATATATAAGGTGTTTGAAAATGTAGTAGTAGTTATTTTTTAAAGTGTTTTTCATCTAAAAATATATAAAAATAATTTAAAATGATAAAAACAAACTTAAATAAAAAAAATTTTAAAATTTTATAAAACACGATTTGTAACACGTTCCAAAACAATGCTTACTTTATAAGTAGTTGTTGATTTCTTATACCATGAGGGGGAGGGGGAGGGGGGGATTTGTTTTTGTTTTGTATAGAAAGATTTGTCGGAGAGGTTGACATCCACACTAATCTTGTGGTAGGTATCGATAGTGTTTATGGTTATTTTCCACGCTTTAATATATATGTGGGGATATTAACATTTTTTTTGTTGATTTTTAAAATTAATCCACTTTGACCAAAGTTGCAAGATGTAATATTAAAAAATTCGGTTGCAAATTGAGAAAATGACTAAACCATAAGATGCTCAAAATAATTTATCCAAAATATATATATAAAAAAAAGCTTCATGTGAACAAATATGAAAAGTGCGAGCATGAGATTTAAACCTCATATGTTTTAGTGTTGTTGATAATTCTATAAAATCTCTCTAAAATATAACATCCCATAGAAGCAATTAATTCAAAATTTTATCTCAAATATTTTATTTTAAACCCTCATAGATACATGTACAAATTAATTAATACCATGACAATTTTGAATTGGCATAAATTGCTTGAGAGTTAGATAAATGTTAATGTTAGTTATTCTAATTTGTTTACAAAACAAATGACCCTTTCAATTTGAAGAAATAAAAGAAAAGGATTAGATCAAAAAATATTTAAACTTTAGACACTTTAGTGTAATTTACCTAAATAAAAAGTGAAAAAGCCCAAGAACATTAATTGCAATTTAAACCAAATATTTTTAAAATTATAGCCGAAGATAAAATTATCAGTTTCAATCATAATTAACTCCACTGTTCATCACACTATCATATCATCAAATTAACAGATCCTTTATCTTCTAGCTAAACAAGGATGCCCCGATTCATCTCTAATAATGTATGCCCACACCTGTACAAGGGAGGCTCCCGAGAAATATATATTGTCTTAGCTGATGGGTCAGGTCCACATATTGAATTTTATTATTGAAAAGGCATATCTTGAGGAGAGAAAGTAATCTACTATATAAGCAAATGAGACTCTTCTCTCCTAATTGAAGTGAGATGGTGACATCATTATCATAATCTCCTAGATGAGAAGTTTGAATAACCCAATATGCCTGGTGTCTCCGCATACGTACGATATTAACAATAATGTATGCCCACGTCTATAGGTTAAACCTATATATTGTAGGCTTTTCAAGAGATGACTTTGTCCTTATAAAGGATCCTCTTGAGAAAGAGATGACTTGTGTCCAATAAGATTCTTGATTCAGCCGATGTGAGCTAATGGCATCTTTTTAGTGTTTGCTCAACGTTAACATTGCAGAAAATTGATGCTGCCACATGATTGAAGTTCTTTGACCGCCGGAACCAAGATGATTGAAGTTGCACTTGGCAGAAGGGAAGCGGCGTAGGCATCATTGATCTGGTATCCTTCTCATCATCCGCACTGGAATTCAGGGAGGAAGGATATGACCGATTAATTTCCTTTTTAGCCCGTAAAATTATGAATCCAACTAACAAATGATCGGACCGAAATGCTTCATCCCCTTGATGAGATTAGGCAATGCCATTATCAAGCCTCTCAAATTCCAGCATTGCAAGTACTTGTATGAACGGTGCACAAGAGATCTGACAAGATACAACAGAATTAAAGACATGTTTAGCAACAAGAACTTTATTCAATTACCAAGTTTTTGCATGATTTTGCTGTTACCTTCAAGTAATTGATCAGAGAACTGAGCCAGCAAATTCTTTGTTGTTGTAGATTAAACAAGATCATTACGTACAAACTGCAGGAACAAAGCTTTCTGTCAAACCTCAACAGCTTATAAGAGAGCACCAGGGGGCAAATTATCTGATGAATTGAGTACCTTCATGCTTAGACGCTGACTTGGAGAAATCCACAAGCTAGCAGGCTTCCCTGATCAGAATCCGCAAAGGATGAATTTGGAAGCAGGAAACACCAAACATGAGAAAGAAACAAGACAAATTGTAATCAAATACTGCGAACACCAAGTAAATGGCTTCCATTTGATCTCAACGCTTGAGCTCTTCATTCTCTTTCCACTCACTGGTTCCTTAGACAAATCAAAACTAGCCCCTTTCATTCTCAACTCTTGAATACACTTAGTAAGAGCTCTATCATTATTCTTCTCTCTTTGCAACTGCCTGGACACCTTCCAGTAACTGCAAATCTTAAACTGAACCAAAGACACAAAAACAAGCGAAGTGCAGACAGACGCAAGAGAAGGTATCCACCAATTCTTGCAAGTATGCTCTTTACTATCAACAGAAGAGGTAAACAAAATGGTTAAGAAAATCCCATGAAAGACTAAAAAGAAGCAACAAAGGTGAAAGATTTCGCGCTTGATAGAGACCATTCTCGACTCTTTCAAAGCAATTCTACGGCCGAAAAGATTCTCTTCTCTTTGCCATAGCTTGAGAAGCAAAAGATGACCTGGACAATTAGAGATTTCTGCTAAAGGATGGTTTTGAATTGCTGTTATTGTGTTCATGGCACATATCAGTTTCTGCTGGTGCTCTTCATCTACTGGGATTTCTACGATATGGGCGTCTTTCATTTCAGCCATTGTTGAATACAAATGAGATAAAATTGAATTATAGAAAAAGCCAATAACACAAGAAAGGAAACAAAAAAACGAACCAGAAGATTTTGAAAAAAAGAAAAAAGAAAAAAGAAAGAAAACCAGAATGGGAAACCGCTGTCAAACAAGGAAATGAGAGAGATGGAAGGGCTGAAGAGAGATTAGATTATAGAAAGCAGAGGGAGATTAGATTGCTTGATTGTTGTGAGAGGGAACGGGTTAAAACTTTCAGATATTTAAATAGTTGAGACACTCCTGGAATCTCATGAGTTACTCTTAATGCTCCAACGGTCAGATTTCTTATCTAACAGCTATATTTTAGAAGCTAATAATGGGCCTGCTAATTAGGGCTCCAATAACTTTCCTGAGGATCTTACTTGTAAGTTTTATTTTCCCACTTTTTATTTAATATAATTTTATTTATTAACAACTGATTATCTACGAGAAAAAATACTATAATAAACGTCCAAGTTACAGGAAATCTTAGATTTAATGTACTATAATCGAGGCTCTTTTTGGCTTAAAAGCAGGCCGGGGAGGACGTGTGGAGGCAATGGCGCAACACACATACAGGGAAGCTTATCACTCCTGAAGGTGAAAAGGAGTTCAAATGCCCCGATGATGTCTTCATCCTTGACCAGGCTGAAGAGGAAGGCGTTGACCTTCCATGCTCATGCAGGGCTGGGGCTTGTTCTTCATGTGCTGCCAAGATTGTTCAAGGGACTGTATGGATCAGTTTGATATTAGCTTTCTTGGAGGTGACCAGATAGAGGCTGGTTGGTTTCTCACCTGTTATGCTTATCCTATGTCTGATCTTGTCATCGAGACACTCAAAGAGGAAGAGCTAATTTCTTCAAGTTAATTTATGTGCTTTAATTAATTGTTGATAACTAAGCTAGCCATGTCCTTTGTCTTCTCCTTTAATTGTTTCTGTGTGTTGGCTGTCTCATGATCTTGCTTTTTACTGGGTATTGCCAAAGTTTTTGTTCTTTCATTTGTGATGGCATGCAAATTACATTTATTAGCGTAATTTAATTTAATATTCTCATATTTTTTTTAAAAAAACACACCTACACACTCTCATATCACATAATAATTAATGACGATGATATTGTTTTGCTAGCTTTTAGTGTTAATATTATTATTTATGGTTTAAATTTTAGGAAAATTTATATATGGTGTTTAATTAAGTTAAGAATAAGAATTTCATATCAATACATTTGTCTAACATAACCTTTACGATTAACAAAAAAAGAAAAGAAGAAAAAGGCACAAACGTTGAAATCAAATCAATGACAAACAGATAGAATAAGAACAGTACTGAAGATCTAGCCTCTCTTTTACACCCACCATTAGATTAATTACCATGAAATATTCTTCCCCACTCACTAGCTATTTAAATTCCCATTTCAATGCTCCAGTAACAAGTTATTTCTCACTCTTATTGCTTGATATATATGCATGAATGCATGCTTAATCAAGAACACTCTTCCTTCCATCTACAAAACGGGAAGCATCTAAAGTTATAAGGCAGATTTCGATCAGAAGCCTTTCCTAAGATTTCCTTCAAAGTTACATACGCACCATGCATGGTCCCTAGAAAAGAAGTAAAGAACATTGAATAGGGATGCTTAACACTCTTCCTCAGTGCATGCCCCAACAGAGGAAGAGGTTGCGGATTAGAAAAAAAGTGTGTTAATTAACATTATCATATTATTTTATGTTGAGATTTTAAAAAATAAGTTTAATAAAAATTATTAATTATAATTTTTTAGTAATGATACGCGTGTAAAATTATAATGTATTTACCATTTCAAATATTTTTAAAATTATGACCGAAACAAAACGCAATTTCAATGGCATATTATAACATAACTTTATTAAAATCTAATACAGAAGCATTTTATTAAACAAAAGAAGTTATTTGAAGAGGTAAGTAGTGGATGGTGACACCAACCAGTATTCTGGTATAATTAATTATAGTATCTTTGCTTTATTCCTCATTCCAAACTCTATTTTTGCACTAAAAATGATGAAATTCTTTAAAAACATTTCATTATTCAAATGCAGGTGTTTAACGGATGATTAAGGCCCTGTTTATTTTTGTGTTTGAAAAGTGTTTTTAAAAAAAATTGATTTTTTTATTTACTTTAAATTGATATTTTTTTGGTATTTTCAGATCATGTTGATGTGTTGATATCAAAAATAATTTTTAAAAATAAAAAAAATACTATTTTAATACATTTCTAAATGAAAAGCATTTTAAAACGCATTCGTAATCACATTCTCAAACAGATCCTAAGAGCTTGCTGTGATATTTTTTAAATTGATATTTTTTTTAGAAAGGAAAATAGTATAATTACAGTAAATTTTTTATTTTATTTTATACCAAATAGTTTCAATAGAATATCATTTATAATCAGGCATATTTAAATAAGAGATTAAATAAATTTACCAATATCTAATCAAAACGAATCGTAATCTCATGAAGAGTGACTGAAAGATGCCCTAACCCTAAAAAATGGCCAATATGAACACATTTGTTCTTCTTGTTTGGTTAGTAATAGGAATTATTCTTCCTGTTGAGATGCGTACCAAACAAGAACTGGGTGAGCGTTGACAAAAAAGAAAAAGAAAAAACAAGGGCCACTTGTGAAAGATCAGAGCTTTATGTCATTTTATGCTTCACCTTTTGCTGTCAAATAGGCCTCCTCCCTTCAGTGGCAGTACCCCATTGTAGACGGCCAGTTGTGGTTGGGATCTGAGCCTAGTGGGCCTTTTTTGGGACCTTAATTTCTCAACTCCGCACAAAAAGTCATGGTGTTGTCGAAGAACAGGTTTGACTGGGAAGTTTAATGGCCAAAGTAGATGCCACGAGGGTGTTTTTCTTCCCTCACTAACTTTTTGTCACTCTAATTAAGGGTCTCTTTGAAAAAACAGCGCAAATCATGTTTTTTTTAAATTTTAATTTATTTTTTATTTTAAATAAATTTTTTTATAATTTTATATTGTTTTAATGTGATAATGCCATAAATAATTTTTTTAAAAAATATATTTTTTATTTTAATGTATTTTTAAGTAAAAAAACACTTTGAACCGTAACCGTAAAAACAATCTCAAACACACTCTAAACCCGACGTTTTGGCAGCGGTAGACATTTTGTTTTAGAGGTGCATGAGAGTGTGGTACCAGTTATTTTTTAAAATATTTTTTCATGAAAATATATCAAAATAATATATTTTTAAAAAAATTATTTTTTATATCAGCATATTAAAATAATATGAAAACACAAAAAATTAATAATTTGAAACAAATAAAAACATAATTTTTTTTAAAATTTTTTCAAAAGTACTTTTAAAATGCAAAAATAAACAGACATGTACGGCCTGTTTAGGAACGCGGTTTCCCCCTAAAACTTGATTTTTTTACTTACAATTATTTTTTTATATTTTCAGATCGTTTAATGTGCTAATATCAAAAATAATTTTATAAAAATAAAAAAATATTATTTTGATACATTTTTAAGTGAAAAACACTTTAAACAGTTACTGTTGCCACATTCTTAAATACCTCATTAGAGAGTGTTTTAATTTTTTTAATATATTATTAATTTTTTTATTTTTTAAAATTTATTCTTGAAATCAACACATTAAAAACAATTCAAAAATACTAAAAAAAATTAAAATTATTTAAAAACACAATTAAACCACAAAAACAAGTACTATCATAATCAAAGATCCAAATTAAGCCAAGAGTGGGATGGGATAAGGTAAGTCGAATCAGCTCCATTAAAATCACATCACTTCAAATTTTTTTTATTAGTAAAAACAACATTGTCCTCTAAAAATAAAAAATAAAAAACTCAAAAGGATTCGTTTATGATTTGTAAAACTAGAAGGACTGACTTATAGGACAACAAAAAAATGGAGACTCAAAACATGTTTTACCGATTAGGTATCCGACTGCATTTCTAACCCAACCAACAAGTTACCAAGTCTTCTTCCTCACCAGGTGACTCAGACTTCCGAGGTTCTTTTGCCATGATGTCATTGTTGGTAGATAATTTCTAAGAAACATTAAATTATATATTCATTAATAAATAAACAACTCAATTGATAAAAGATAAATTAAAACACCAAATTTTAAAAAATAAAAAATGCCTTGGCTACTTCATATTTATTCAAACCCGAATATAACTTAAGCCCAAAAAAATCAAAAAAACTTAATGGTTCTAGTTATGTCAAAAAAAAAAACTTGATAAATAACAATACAATTATAAAACCTAGAGTCAATTGTTGAAGTTATATGTAAAATCTAAAAATGTGTTTGAGAGTATAGTTGTGGTTGTTTTTTAAAATGCTTTTTATTCGGAAAGGTATTAAAATAATATATTTTTATTTTTTAAAAATTATTTTTAGTATCAATGTATCAAAATGATCCAAAAACACAAAAAAATATTAATTTGAAGTAAAAAAAATAATTTTTTAAAATTTTTCAAAAATCACTTTTAAAATATAAAAATAAAAGAGTCTATATATATTTTAAAAAAAGCTGGGTTGGCTTGTTAAGTCATGTTTTATATATATATATATATATATTAAACTATAACTAAAAGAGCTTATTCTTTTACTGTGGGTTTGTTAAGTCTATAAAAGATGAATTTTTTTTTTTACGTTTTTAAAGTTTTTTTTAATAATTTTTTTTGTTAGTATTAAATTTTTTATTAAATTATCAGACTTTCATGACATGGATCCCAGATTTAATAATTTAAGATGGTTTGACGAGTTAACCCATAATTTTTTTTTTAATTAATTTTTTTCTTTTACTTTATTTTATTAATGTTAAATTTCTTTCCATTTAGTAAAAGATGAGCTGGTTTTTTTTTTTTACACTTTTAGAGTTTTTTTTTTTGCTTTTTTTTTGTTTTTTTTCTTTTAATAATTTTTTTTGTTAATGTTAAATTTTTTTTATTTAGTTATCAGACTTTCATGACACGGATCTTGGATTTAACAGGTTAACATGGTTTGACGAGTTAACTCAGAAGTTTTTTTTTTTGCTTTTTTTTCTTTTTAATTAAATTTTTTCGTTTACTTTAGTTTGTTAATGTTAAATTTCTTTTTATTTAGTTATTAGACTTTCATGACACATATTTTAGGTTTCATGGGTTAACCTGGTTTCACGGGCTGTCAATTTTTTTTTTATTTTTTTATTTTAATAATTTTTTTAATTTAATTTAGTTTGTTAATGTTAATTTTTTTATTTAGTTATCAAACTTTCATGACATGGATCCCGGGTTTAACGGGTTAACCTGGTTTGACGAGTTAACCTGAATTCTTTTTTCTTTTTAATTAATTTTTATCATTTAGTTTAGTTTGTTAATTGACAATAAACTAAAACTGGTCAGTGTTGCACTGTGCAAGTTCACAGTAAAATGCTGAGTTGTCTTCTTCTTTTTTTTTTTGTTTTTTCTCTGTTTTTTTTCGTTTTCTAGCCTTTATGGGTTTTTTTTTGTTTTTTTCTTTGTGTTTTTTTCTTTTAATGAATTTTTTTGTTAATATTAATTTTTTTATTTAATTATCAGATTTTCATGACATGGATTCCGAGTTTGACGAGTTAGGGTTTGACGAGTTAACCTGAATTTTTTTTACTTTTTTTCTTTTTAATTAATTGTAACATATACTAAAAGAAATTAGTGTTTTATTGTGGTCCACAGTAAAACACTGATGCTTTAGATTTTTTTTAAGTTGTCATATTTTTTTTAGCTATTTTTTATGCCTTTCAGGATTATTTTTTTGCTTATTTCTTTGTTTTTTTCTTTTAACAATTTTTTTAATTTAATTTAGTTTATTAATATTAATTTTTTTATTTAGTTATCAGACTTTCATGATACGTTTTCTGGATTTAACGAGTTAACCTAATTTGACAAGTTAACCAAGAATTTTTTTTTTTGCTTTTTAATTAATTTTTTTCATTTAGTTTAGTTTGTTAATACTAATTTTTTTTTTTCTATTTAGTTATTAAACTTTCATGACACATATCCCGAGTTTCACGGTTAACCTGGTTTCACGGGTGAACCCAGTTAATTATGGGTTGACCGTCAATTTTTTTGTTTTTTTATTTTCATAAATTGTTTTTGTTTAATTTAGTTTGTTAATGTTAAATTTTGTTTATTTAGTTATCAGACTTTTATGACGCAGATCCTGGGTTTAACAGGTTAACATGGTTTGACGAGTTAACCCAGATTTTTTTTGTTTTAATTAATTTTTTTTGTTTGGTTTAGTTTCTTAATTTTCACTTTTTTTTTTATTTAGTTACCAGACATTCATGACACGAATCCCGGTTTTAATGGGTTAACCTAATTTGACGAGTTAATCTATAATTTTTTTTTGCTTTTTAATATTTTTCGTTTAGTTTAGTTTGTTAATGTTAAATTTCTTTATATTTAGTTTTTTTTCTTTCTTTTTAGAGGTTTTTTTTTATTTTTTTTCTTTTTAATTATTATTTTTAATTTAAATTATTAATGTTAAATTTTTTTCTATTTAGTTATTAAACTTTCATGACACGGATTCCGGATTTGATAGGCTAACCTGGTTTGACAAGTTAGCCCAGTTAATTATGGGTTAACCCATTAATTTGTTTTTTCCTTTTTAATTATCAAACTTTCACGATGCGAATTCAAGGTATGATGAGTTAACCTAATTTGAAGGGTTAACACAATTAATTCATATTTTTTTTTTCTTTTTCTTCATTAGTTTTTTTCTTCATGTTGGTTTTTTTTCTTTGTTTTTTCTTTTTAACTAATATATTTAATTATTACACTTTTATGACATGACCTTGCAGTCAGACACACGTCCAATGCTATTAGATCTGGTATTGCAGTCCAGATATTTTTATGTTAAGGGTTAACCCAAGTTTAATGTTATTATTAATATTATAAATATTACTCTTGAGTCAAGCGTTGTAACCAAACTTAAGACTCTTGGGTAAAATTTTACAAAAAAATCTAACACTTTTAGATCTTTATTTTTTTAAAATATAAAAATTAATTGATGCGCGGCATCGCATGAGACATGTAACTAGTATATATATATATATGAACAAAATCTATTTTAATTCAATATATTTTTTTAAATCTTTGTAGTTTTAATTTTAAGTTTTGAAGGTATCCATGTCAACCATCTCAATCACTGATTGGTATTGCGCGGGGTCAGGTGACAACTATGGGCAAC
>Ga0325411_1007650_pt1 | contig 11767 bp, 8 predicted proteins | sample PopdelMetagenome_13_FD_206181 | JGI IMG/M metagenome (GOLD analysis project Ga0325411, IMG submission 206181) | Populus deltoides microbial communities from Bellville, Georgia, United States - Xylem-PdIQD-R4 | ecosystem: Host-associated > Plants > Phyllosphere > Stem > Wood/Secondary xylem...
GGTGGTAGGATTAAAATCCATTTTATCCAAAATTATCTCAAATAACTATATATCTCTATTCAAAAACTTTCTTTGACAATGTCTCTCTTTTTAGTTAACGTATATGATTCAAATAATATTTCATAAATCCTTGGTCATTTATTCAATGATCACGTGGATGGTTGATTTAATTTTAATAGATAAATGATTTGATTAAAAAATAATTCATGTGCTCAATGAATTGCAACTCAGTTACCATTCCTGCTTTAAAAAATGTAGAATTTAAACCTCTTTTATATTCAAACCCAAGTAAAGTTGCCGTTTGGTCATGGCAATATTATTGTGTGTTTTTCCATCAATATACAGAGCTCGTGTCCACTCCTGTCATACTATAGCATCTCCTTCTTTGTCTTGAACGCGGCACGATAACACGTTGCCGACCGGCCCCATCATTTCTTTCTTGTTGCGGTGGTTGCACAAGCGAAACGAAAGGGCAGAGGGAGACCCACCCATCATCTTTTTCTCGTTGTGGTGGTTGCACAAGTAGAAAGAGAGACAGAGAGAAGAGAGAGATTGTTCGAGAGAGGTGCTTTTCTATGGAGATTTTAAGGTCGAGTGTCACAGTTGCGATGGGGGCGTGCCCCCTGTAGTCTAGTTGCCAACAACAACGTCCATGTGGGACCTAAATCTGATACCCTACTCATGGACCCACTTTGAATTTCCAAAAAAAAATCCCGGCCCCTTTCCCTATCGAGGTGGGTGGGTCGCTCTTCTCGGACGCATAGTAGACTGAACCCCACTTGAAGACCATTGCTATAGTCACCATGAAAACAGACATTAATTTTCTCGTGTATCTTTGGCCGTTTATGTCCTGCCGCACATATATAAAGTCCTCCATAGGTACCCATTTTGGTACACCACCATTATTTCAGTTACTCCACCACTATCTCTTTTCCTAAATATAGTTTTCCCTAATCCTCTCTCCCTCGCGAATGACAGAAAACATGAGTATATCTGTTAATGGTCAATCCCAGGTCCCTCCTGGATTTCGATTTCACCCCACAGAAGAAGAGCTTTTGCATTACTACTTGAGGAAGAAGGTCTCGTTTGAGAAGATTGACTTAGACGTGATCCGAGATGTTGATCTTAATAAGCTTGAACCGTGGGATATACAAGGTGCTTCATTATATCTAGTGTGCTTCTATAATATTCCTAGTGATTTCTTTCTAAATCGTGAAAGAACTCTTATAACTTTATCCTCTTCAAGTTCCATGTATATATTCTTACATCCTCTTCAAATTAATGATATTTGATGTGTTCCGAAGTGATAATGTGGATTCGATCGGTTTCTTGCAGAGAGATGCAAAATAGGAACCACCCCACAAAATGATTGGTACTTCTTTAGCCACAAGGACAAGAAATATCCAACTGGTACGCGCACCAATCGGGCAACTGCTGCTGGGTTTTGGAAGGCTACTGGCCGTGACAAGGTGATATACAGCACTGGCAAGCGGATTGGAATGAGAAAGACTCTTGTCTTCTACAAAGGCCGAGCCCCACATGGACAAAAATCCGATTGGATTATGCATGAATATAGGCTGGACGATAGCACCAGTGATACCAATGTAAGCAGGTTTAACCTTGATATCTAGTAATACTGGTTTTGTAGTCAAGTTGTTATTAGGGAGTATCATGTTTGCATTATATTTGTGATCATAATTTTTTTTATGTCTAGGTCTCCAATGTTATGGAAGAGGAGGCGGCACAGGAAGACGGATGGGTGGTTTGCCGTATCTTCAAGAAGAAAAACCTCAACAAAACCCTGGACAAACCTTTTAGTTCATCACCCATCAGTGCAGATACAAGGAACCAGATGTTAAGTTCTTGCGATGAAGGCACTATAGATCAGACATTTCATTATATGGGAAGGACTTGCAAAGAAGAAAATGTAGCAGACAATAGTGCTACTGCTAGATATCTCAGGCCTGTCGACACAGCAATCAACTATGTCCACCATGATGGATTCATGAAGCTTCCAAGCCTAGAGAGTCCAAACTCTATCAGTAGCCAAAATTGCTACCAACCCATGATCACAGACAATGAAGGTTCAATAACTAACCAGATGAGTTACCCCTTGGACCCTGGCCTTGACAACTGGGCAACCCTTGATCGTCTATTTGCTTATCAGCTTAATGGCCAGACTGAAACCTCTAGGCAATTACCCTGCATTGACCCAACTATGACTTATTGCACCCCTACTGATCTTCATCATGATCTCCGATTGCCAACCTTACGATCATCATTTCCGTTACCATCAAACAGATCTTATCATGGAACTCAAGATTATAACAACGAGATAGACCTCTGGAATTTTACCACTAGATCTTCCCCCGACACACTATGCCAGTTGTCAAACACAGGTGCATAACAGAATTACCCTACAAATAATCATTCTATAGTCCTTAAAGTCAGAATAGTTTTATGATGACAGCAGTTTTATATGTGTGGTAATAATGCAAGTAATGTATAGCATGTAGTAATATTAATAAATAAATAAAAGTGAAGGGTTCTTAGATGCGATGACACTGTCAACCATTATCTTTACTTAATCAAGGTGTCTACCATTTTTTAATTTGTTTTTCTAGAAACCTAGCTAGCCAACTGTGACTGTGGTATGATAATACCTTTCTAACTGCATTAATAATTCTACCTTTTTATTCTTCTCTAACATGATCAAGATTTTATCCCAAAAAGAAAAAACAAATGATCAAGATGGTCATGTGGGTAATTATTTTTGAGTTGCGTCACATGGTTTGTCGGTTTGTTTGAGGTGCAGCTTAAGGGCTTATTCGGTCCATGTAATATCATGAAAAAAAGGTGGTAGGACCTAGCCGTTTCGCTAACCAAGGGCTACCCCGATTGATTTTGGAGAGATTCTTTCTAATCGCTGCTTTTAAAGGCAATCTCAAAACGTGATTTTTTTATCTGTATCTCGTGATCAGGAGAGAAAAGTGGAAGTATTAGTATTTTCTTTCCCTTCAGTATGACACAGATAGTAAAGATCATTGAGAGATAGGTTTGTATGAATAGTAATAGATGATAAAGGACCATCTTTTGTATTTATATATATTTGGGGTCGTGTACAATAATAATATTAATAAAAAAAAATGCACGATACATTATAACAAAGCTACATAAGGTAAATATACAAGGTAGTTCCTATAAAAAATTCTTTTTTCATAATATGCCCTTTCAAATTGAAGATGAAGACTCTGCCCAAAGCTTGGACTAAATATGAGCTAATGAAGCATGAGGTAGAGGTTTCGTAAGAACATCATCTAGTTGGTCCTTGAAAGAGATGAAATGAACCTGAATTTTCAGCTTGACAACTCTATTGTTAATAAAATAATAGTCAACCTTAATATATTTAGTATGAGCATGAAAAACTGGGTTGACAGATAAAAAAATAGACCCTAAATTATCACATCACAATATAGTTAGAGAAAAAAAGGGAAGTTGAAATTTTGATAGTTAAGAGCAAAATCCATATAATTTTTTTATATAAAAAAGTTGAATTGTTCTAAAAATACCCCAACGAGAACAAGTGAAACACACTAGGCACATGATTTTAAGGCATGCCACCAACCATTGAAGCTCCCATCCTTTTTTCTAGCAAAGCAATAGCTACATACTTTTCCTTTTAGAATTCGACAATAACCACCTTCGCATGTACAATCCCGTATTTCTTTATTACTTTACTCATTTCCTGGATCAAAGGTATTTCTTGCCTCATTATATCTTCAGGCACTATTTCCCTTTCATTAATTTATTGCAAATGGACAAAACTGAAATTGTTTATTGATAGGTATGGGCTTTACATCACCAAGCACGAGTAATCTATGGGTAATGGATTCAGGTCAAGCCATCTCAAAACTCATTTTACTTAGGTAGGGGCTTAAACTTGGGCCTTAGGGTCTCGCCATTCAATGCATATCACCCAGGTACTCCAAGTATGATCTCTATAACTTTAAAGACAACATCAAGAAGTCGAATTCATAAGGGTAGTTGTCATTATCATCATTACTCCTTCTTAAAGTCTTCCTCAGATGGTCTTGAACAAAAAAATGACCTAAAAAAGTGAAATCCATGGTTATACAGGCCTTTAAGGAAGAGTAGAAACCCATTAGGTGGGGGGTTCTTCATTGTTTAAATAGGTATTAGACACTTATCTCCCCAAAGACTTTATCTTCACAAAAATAAACTTGTATAAATATGACGGGCTTATAAATCTATAAGAACATGTGAAAATTGTATGCAGTCACTTGGAGTTTAATATACAAGGGACTTGTGTAAGATCTTATTAATCATGTTCTGTAAGCTCACCTAGGCATGGTACCATAACCTAGAGCTTGACTCCATTATTTATTTCAATGATTTTTATGCAAATCTTGTTTCTCATTTTAGCATAAATATCCCTACCAAGAAGAGCTTTAATGATATCTTTTTTATCACCCATTAGAAGGATGAAAGCACTAGAGCATACTTACAAAGGTTTAACAAATAGATGCTCATACTAAAAGAATTGCTTAACCAAATTTACGTAGAAGCCTTCCCTACTTTATAGAATTAACTTTATACTTTTCTAGATTGAACTCTTTTTAAGGTCAAGCTAGTCATGAAAAATCACATTCACCTAGAGAAGACAAGTGTGGTTAGCTAGGATTATCCTAGGATCTCAAAAGCATAAGAAAAAACAAGAATTCTCCAAGTGCAAGCATGGCCAGTCTTTTATTAGACCTCAAAGGCCTAAAAGATCCTAAAATGGTCACTCCATAGGTTTCTTGTCTTTTCAAAACTCATTACTACACTTTTGACCATTATTAAAACCATAGTATTTGGGATAATTGGAAAGAATTTATGTGGTATCGACACATAAACATGAAACCCTAACAAGTACTCTTGTTTCAAAAGGTCAAAGAAAAGACATCAAAGATAGTTATGCCCTTAGAGAAAAGATAGAGAAACTAATCATCGAGGGTTATCTCCAACAATTCGTGAAAAAAATGGCTCTCAACAAGGAGGGAAAGTCAAGTGCACCCCATGAGGCATTTTTTTAAAATTAATAGAATTATGAAAGGGCTCTCAATAACTGGAGACTCCAACTGGGAAAGGAAAACATATGGGAGGCATGTATATTTATCGCCTTGAATTTTTAAATCATGTGGCATGAATCAATAATCTTTAGTCTCGTGGATGGAGAGGGTGTAGCATTTTCCTATAAGGATATATTGGTAATCATCACCATCTTTTCTAGCCACAAGGCATATAAAGTCCTTGTGGATGATAAAGGTGTAGTAAAAATCCTCTCCTATAAGGTTCTCACATATAAGAATTGATTCCTTTAGAATGACTCCTATCAGAACTCCATTAATGAGGATAAAACATAATGGTATATTAGTAAAAGATGCCATCAAACTACCAATCATCATTGGCACCTATCTCAAGTCATACACAATAGACTTTCATGATGATAAAAATAGACTACGCAAACTTAGAAAAAATTATAAGTAATAAGAAAAATAACTTCATCCATATATAAATAGCACCACCTTAGATAGGTCCATCTAAGCTAATGTTGAGGGGCACCTCCTTGTAATAAAAGTCTTAAACTTTAAAAATTTATCCAAGTATAGGTTCCCCTCTACACACTTACCATAAGCCACTCAATATCATCAAATATAGGGGTTTTTTTTTTATCTCTATTTCAAGTTTAAACCACTTTTAAAACCCAAGGATTTTTCTAAATGTAAGAACTTTAGATCCCATGTTAAAATACGCATAAACGATTTGGACCCTGAATTTAAAATGTTATGACACTTATAAGAGTTTTCCATCTTAAACATAAATTTCATTAAAAAAAATAAACTTAAGTCATAAAGCCCAATTCGATCAAATATTCAACATAGGCACCAAACAAAGCCCACAAGATCGGGGAACCCTACCAAAAAGTTGTAGATTATCAAGGAAATATTTGATCAGTTTTTAAACATTGATTCCATCATAAAAAAAAAATTATTGATGGAAAAACAGACAAAAACATCTCATCGAAAAACATATCATCGGTGATTTTCATTTAATCGATCATTCTATCAGTAATATAATCAATGATAGATTTACCGATAGGATTATCACACCAAACAAAAAACATTACTAGCATTAATTCTCTTGGTAAATCCATTAGTGATTATGACATATTACTGGCAAAATAAACCATTGGTAAATCCATCATTGTGTGCATGTTATGGACAGAATTAATCCGTCAAAAATTGCATCTAACAGTAGCTAGTCATGTAATTTTCTTCCAACTCTCCGAGGGACTTAGTTCGTTGGTAATTCCATTGGTTTTTAAATTTTATTGGTAATTCTTTTGATATTATATGTAATTATTTTTAAAATAAAAAATAACAATACAATTAAAAAAGGATTAAATTTGCATTATTAATTTAAAAAATATTATTAAATACAATGTATTTATGTAGTGTACAGAAACTAAACGTTAAAGGTTTAATAATGTCATGCCCTTCCTTCTCTGTAACAAAAAAAAATTAAAGATTTAATAAACGATGTCATTTCCATGCACTTTCTGTGCATAAACAGTAAAAAACCTCTTTAATTTTAGTTTTTTACAACTATATATACTACTTGATATCCCATGTCAGCAGCAATGCAGCTGTTGCTGACAATTAACCAGGTGTGAATTCGGATACTGAGAGTTGACGATAATGATTCCCTGATATCATATTAAAATAAAACAAGAACGGCACCAACTGGAGAAAAACTCCTTCGTGTCATGTAACACGATAATAAGCCGGCTCTTGTTCAACGGCGTAATTGAGTATCTTTTTCGTGACAAGAGTATAAAATGATAAGTTAAAGGTGGGCCCATTTTGACTTACAAATTCGTGAAATCTGCACTATTGAGTATTGATTTACACCATCAATCTCTTTTAGCCCAATCTCTTTTTCTTGTAATTCTCTTTACATTAATGAAATCTCAACCCTTTCACCAAAATAATAATAATAATTAATTAATTTTTTTCTAAAAAAATATAGCTCAATAGGATAAATTTTGAGTTTATTTTCTAAAAATTACTAGTTTAAAAATCACAAATCTTAAAATCACTGAAAATTTATCTAATCATTAACTTCATAACCTCAAAAAATTAGGTAAGATAGGTTTAATCACAATTATATAAAAAAATAATAGTTAATTAGTCGACGGACACCAAGCCCACTCCTAGCTTTAAGAGGGGGAAAAAAAACTTTCTATAACAAATACGTGTTGTAACATCTCGTTTCTGCCATGAGGAGATGCCTGCCGATGCTCCGACGACGAGAAGAGAGATAGAGAAGCGCAACAAAATCAACATATACTCCGAGTAGCAGCTGCTTGATGTTCGTGCGGAGAGATGATCAGATGGGTATCTATCTTCCCTGCTAACTTTAGCGAGAAGAGCTCTCACCAAGCCAACACATGTAGTTGCGTAAGACATGATCTCATTGCTGAAGGTTACTTATAATCATACACTTGCGCCCGATTTTCTTTCGTCTTTTTATTCTTTACAGAAGTCAACCCCGGATTATAATTGATAAGCTTGTTTTCGGATCTGTCTACTCGAGAGGAAAAAAAACAAAAAAAAAAAGAGGAACCTAAGCAATAACCTTTTTACATGCGATCATGCATCAATCTATTTCCACGCCATGGGAAACATGACCTCTCATATAAAGTATGTGAAACCAAATTCCGATTAGGGTATGCCGACAAATGCAAGTCAGAATTGCATCAGGTGACTATGGTCTCTAGGCAAAATAGTGGTAGTTAGCTACGACTTAGTGGAGCTTCCATTTCTATGATTCGTCGTTACTTTCCCCAAGTTACAGAATATATATATATATATACAACTGCATATATCGGGCCAAAGAGACTGTACAGTTTACAGGGAGAGCTCAACATTAGTGACTGATTAATCAAGTTAGGTGGGTGGGGTCGGACCGTGTGGGCAAGGGGTTACATCTTGATCGAAATTGGGGTGAATACAATAATTCTAATTTGTAGATGAATTGAAAGTGAAGCTCATCACATCTCTTTCTTGAAAACCAAGGCCAGAGAATCAAATCTGGAAGGGTATTTGATGCGATTCAATGGTAGGGAAGGCCAATCCCTTTCTTTAATAAAATATTTTAGGGGTCTATGATAGGACATCTATGCTCTTTTCGCTAGCCTCCACCCATCAAGAGAATAAAAGCCTTTTCAAAAATCTATTATGTAGTGTTTCATTGCTGCTTTGAAATAACACACTCGAAACATTAACAACAAAAACATGTCTCCTGATATTCATTTCAAAACTATTCAAGAAATGAATTTATTTTATATTTTTATTTTTATATTCTTAACTAAACTCGTTTGTATTTTTTCTATATATATATATTATTTTCCTGTGATATTAAACCAAACACAACCTTAATTATTTGCTACAGAGATTATTTTGGAAATTTATTAGCTCATGATTGATATATCACTCATTTTTCATATAATATATTCTCTCGTTTCTTATCAAAAAAATAATATGTATCACTCATAAATCCGCTCCTAATTTATTGAGAAAACAATGATAAAATTACAAGTATATATATATAATTAAAATTAATCCATGATATTTATTTAAAAAATATATAAGTTAAAATTAAATTCAAATTAATCAGGACGCATCCAGTGACAAACTGTACTGAATGATTCATAAACTTTAGAAGTGCTCCTTTTAATTCAAGTTCCAAGGTTGAAGTGGTTTTTTATATTAACATGAACCTAAAAAGCACAAGTGAAGTCGTTCCCTTCTTCTTCTTCTTCTTCTTTTTCTTCTTATTCCTAAGATTTTTAACATCTTGGTCCCTTAATTTCTTTTTTTAATTTGGTTCTTTGATATTATTTTGATTTGCAATTGGTCTCGGTGATTTATTTTCATGCATGTGTATAGGGATCTCAAGTTGTCAAAGAAATGTTTCTTCGGTTAATGCTCGGTTTGGTGAAATAAAAATCAACTTCATTGATTTAAAATAATTAGAGCTTCAAGGACCAAATATGAAGCTTAAAGAAATGTTTGATCCTTTTTTTTTAATATCATGAACTGATTTGCAAGGTCATGGGAAAGTTCATGTCTTCTTTTTAATTTTGGTCCCTCAACTTTTTTTTCAATTTAATCCCTTCACGTTGGCTTTATTTTAACTTGGTAGATTATTTTGATTGTCTTGATATGAAGATCTTGCAATATTTAAGGGAATTTTCAATGCTTGGTTGATACTCGACTTTGCAAAATAAAATAAAAAATGGTTGATTTAAAACAATTAGGTGTTAAGCGATCAAAATCAAAACTAAAACAGTTATGGGGAGCGAGGTAAATGGATAGGGTAATTTGGCTGGAAATGGGTGGGGGAAGCCCGTCACGTTCTAACAGCGTGTATGATTTTTCCTGGTGGCCAAACACCGGTATCTGTAGGAGTGTTGGAAGCAACAGGTCACGAGCTTCCTATTGATTTGACTTGTTAGTAGAGACGTAGTGGTAGGCTCTAGCGATCTTTTTCTTTTCTTTTCCTTCCTCTTTTTTTTCCTCTGTTTCTTGAGATTCGTGTTAGCTTGTCAAAATTGAAAGTTGTCATGATATTTTGTTGATGTATCAAGTTTGAATCTCATTTTTTATTGTTATTTATTTATTTTGAATTCTTTTTTTATTGATATTTTTTTCAATCGTCCCTCAGCATTTGGTTTCATTTAATTTTTATATCAAGTTTGGTCCTTATTTTTTTATTGCTATTTGTTTATTTTTATACTTTTCTTAATTGAGTTTTTTTTTTAATTTCATCTCTTAGCATTTGATTTTATTTTTTTTTATCAAATATGGTCATCATTCTTTTGATTGCTATTTGTTTTGTTTTATATCTTTTTTTATTTGTTTTTTTATTTTATCCCTCAACTTTTTATTGATTAGAAGTTTAGCCTCGTGATTTTTTCAAGTTTATCTTTTATAGGGTTAGTCCTAGCCTAATAACCTGAGTTATACTGGTTTTGAAGATTAGTTCGGGTTGATTTTGGTCTTTTTTTAGGTTTTTTTATAAAAAAAAATTTAATTTTATTCTTCAACATTTAGTTTGTTAGGAATTAAGTTTTATGGTTTTTTTCACTTTTTTTCTATGGGGTTATCCTGATCTCATGTCTCGGTTTGCATGTTTGGCAGGTTAACCCGAGTTGGCCCGGGTGTTTTTTTTTAATTGAAATTTTTCCAGTTTCGCCTTTCATTCTTTCAATATTGGGTTGGTTTGAAAATCAAGTTCTGTAATTTTATTCCATTTGCTTTTTATAGAGTTATATCGTCTCATGACTAGATCACAGAGATTTGACAAGCTGAATAGGGTGGTCTCGGGTTGAGTTTTTTTTTTCCTTTTCTTAATTTTATTTTTTTCAACCTTATCCTTTAATATTTGACTTGCTAGAAGTATAAATTTAGATTTTTATTTTATTTTTCTATCCGTATGGTGATATTATCATGTTATTATTTAATTTCTGTTTTATGAAGACCTTTTAAGAATATTAAGAGGATCTCTTTTCATGATATTGACAAACATTTATTTTTTCATTTGATTTTTTTGTTTAGTTTGGTTTATTTATTGTTGTTGTGTTTTAATTATATTATTAAGTTAACTGAATTTATTAAACCTAGCTAAGTTAATGATCTAAATTTTATATATATATTTTTTGCCTTTTTAAAACATTAATGTTGTCTTAAATATTTTTTTTATGTTAAAAAAAGTTGGTGTGGACCGCAATACTGTGCTTGTATATTTCTGAATCACTTAATTAATTAAATTTATGCGTTTACTGCCGACTTCAAGCTTCTAATTCTTATAGAAGTCAGGTGAGCGAATGATAATGTTTTTTTTTTCCTCCAGGATAATCATACAAATCCCATTGAAAAACCTAGAAATTTTACTGTTTGTCAGATGGAAATCCTCTCTAATTTCAATCTTTAATTAATGCTTTTACAAAAACAACCTTGAAAACGTTACGCAGCTAACTCCTAATTTCCTAAAGCCTGTGCTGCGATTTCACCAAACTTCAAGATAGTCTTGACATGTATTGTAATTGATGATGTGATGTAATTGATAATATTATTAACCATCATTATCAATACAATAAAAAATTTAAAATTAGATCTATGTATTTTTATATTAACTTTTTAATTTAATTTTTAGTTGGAATCAATATATATATTATTATTTCTTTATGTTGAATTTGTTCTATCCTGCAGCGGCGTAACGCAAGCAACATGCTAGTATTTAAGCCAAAAAGAAATTGAAAAATACTGAGACGTTGCGGATCAATTATATAATTTCTTTTTTTTATCGTTAGTTTAGATAGTTTTCCTGGTGGGTTAATAAATGATGACTGAATTTTTTTATATTTTTTTAATTCAAATTTTAATATTATCTTTGTTTAGGAAACAACTTAATCTCACTTGATATACAAACTAATTTAAAAATATTTTTATTAAAAAAAAAAAACTAACTTTTCTCACCGTAGAGGGCCTCAAGCTCGCCGGTCAACAAGTTGAAAGAAAAGCCAGCATGTACTGGATCCATTCTGTCCTTCATAAATTGCTGGATTTTTTTTCTCTGTTGTTCTGACTCAAAGTCTGGTGAATGGGTACAAAATCAGCAAGTACGGGGAATCGGGGAT
>Ga0325411_1007652_pt1 | contig 11765 bp, 8 predicted proteins | sample PopdelMetagenome_13_FD_206181 | JGI IMG/M metagenome (GOLD analysis project Ga0325411, IMG submission 206181) | Populus deltoides microbial communities from Bellville, Georgia, United States - Xylem-PdIQD-R4 | ecosystem: Host-associated > Plants > Phyllosphere > Stem > Wood/Secondary xylem...
AAGGAGACGTAGTAGATTGACCAAGGAGAAGACTTTTCAACGATAGGGAGGAATCTATAAACATATATAATAAAAATGCTTTCCATTGCAGCATTGTGGTTTGTTTAGGTTGGAAAATGATGGTCCACGAGGGATCGAAGGACGCCCCCGGTTGAAGACTTTGAAAACACGCTCGATTTGAACTTTAATGAGGCTACAAAATTCAAAGGCAGGTTTTTCGGTGATTGGATTATGGGTTATTCACATGATTTAGTAAGATAACCAAGTCTTTATTGTTTAAGAAGCTTGTAACTTGTTATAGAAATAACTTGTAACATGTAAAACAGTTTATTTTGGTGAGATTTTGAGACCTCTGTACAGTAAAATCAATGACATTTAAACAAATTATTAGAATAAATATTTATTGTTAAGAACAAAAGAGTTTGTTCTGGGCTTTATACTAGTTACATGCACCGCGCGATGCCGCTGGTCAATTATTTTTTGCATTTCAAAAAAAAACAAGATCTAAAAGTGTTAGGTTTTTTTGCAAAGTTATACTCAAAAGACTTAGGTTTGGTTGCAACGCCTGACCCAAGAGTAATATTTATAATATTAATGATAACATTAAACTTGGGTTAACCCTTAGCATAAAAATGTCTAGACTGCAATACCAGTCCCAATAGCATTGGACATGGATCTAGCTGCGAGGTCGTGTCATAAAAGTATAATAATTAAATAGATTAGTTAAGAAGAAAAAAATAAAGAAAAAAAACTAACGAAGAAAAAGAAAAAAAATATGAATTAACTGGGTTAACCCTTCAAACCAGGTTAACCCGTCATACCTTGAATTTGCATCGTGAAAGTTTAATAATTAAAAAGAAAAAAAACAAATTAATGGGTTAACCCAGAATTAACTAGGCTAACTCATCAAATCAGGTTAGCTTGTCAAATCTGAAATCCATCCATGAAAGTTTGATAACTAAATAGAAAAAACATTTAACATTAACAATTTAAATTAAACGAAAAAAATTAATTAAAAAGAAAAAAACAAAGGGCATCAGCCTTTTCACTGTGAACTGCACTGTGCAGTCCACAGTCAAAGGCATAAAAACAAAAAAAAAACAAAAACAAAAACTAAAGGCATCAATCGAGAACTATTTAGAAAAAAAATTAATATTAATAAACTAAATTAATTAAATAAAATTAATTAAAAATAAAAAAAAAACCTCTAAGAAGAAAAGAAATTTAACATTAACAAACTAAACTAAACGAAAAAAATAATTAAAAAAAAAGCAAAAAAAATTCAGGTTAACTTGTCAAATCAGGTTAACCCGTTAAACCCGGGATCCGTGTCATGAATGTCTGGTAACTAAATAAAAAAAAAAGTGAAAATTAACAAACTGAACTAAACGAAAAAAATTAATTAAAAAGAAAAAAATCAAAAAAATATCTGGGTTAACTCGTAAAACCATGTTAACCCGTTAAACCCAGGATCTGTGTTATAAAAGTCTAATAACTAAATAAAAAAAATTAACATTAACAAACTAAATTAAACAAAAAAAAATTATGAAAATAAAAAAACAAAAAATGACGTGTCAACCCATAATTAACTGGGTTCACCTGTGAAACTTGGGATATGTGTCATGAAAATCTGATAACTAGATAGATAAAAAAAAATTAACACTAACAAACTAAATTAAATGAAAAAATTAATTAAAAAGCAAAAAAAAAATTGGTTTAATTTGTCAAACCAGATTAACCCGTTAAATCCGGAAAATGTGTCATGAAAGTGTGATAACTAAATAAAAAAAATTTAACATTAATAAAATAAATTTAAAAAAAATTGTTAAAAAAACAAAGAAAGAAGCAAAAAAAAATCTCGAAATGCATAAAAAAAACAGCTAAAAAAATAAGATAACTTAAAAAAAAAAACTAAAGGGATCAGTGTTTAACTGTGGACTGCACTGTGCAGTCCACAGTAAAATACCGATTCCTTTTAGTATATGTTACAATGGTAAATGCTTTGAAATTAAAAATATATTTTTGTTGAGAATGAAGATTGTGAACTTTAAACTTTGAGGGTTTATAGGGTATTTATAGCCCATGAGTCTTATTTATGTGTGGAGATAAGGGTTAAAATGTAATTTTACCCTGATAGTATTAATGAATGATAAATATCAATTACATATTCATTAATGAGAGATAAATATCGCTTATACAAACATTAATTTGGGATATATCTCTGACATTAATATTAATAGGGATAGGAAAAAAATATCTTTAACAATAACATTTTATGTTAAAAGTCATAAGAATAAACAAATAGAGTCTTATGGCCTAAAATAAGGACTATAATGATCTTCAGGCCTTTAGCCCTTTGTGCTTAGTACACTGCCAAACCCATGATTAATGGTTATGGCAGTGATCAAGACTTATGCCCATTTGGGCATGGCACATTGTCAAGCCTAAAGGTGTCAGGTCTGGCAACACGCTAGACCCATGTCTAACTGGGCTTGGTATGCAACCAGGTCCAAGATTGAAAGGTCGAGAAGGTTGTCAGACCTATGCCTAAGTGGGCTTGATGCGCAGCCCAGTCTAAGAGTGATGAGTCTAGCAATTTACTAAACTCATGTCCAATTAGGCTCAACGGACAACCAAACCTAATATCATTGGGTTTAGCAGCTCGCCAAACCTATGCTTTATTAGGCTCAGCTCGTAGTCAACCCCAAGGGCACTTAGTTTGGCAGCTCGCCAACCTCATATCAACTTGGACTCAACACAATGTCAAGCCCAAGGGCTGTGGGTCTAGCAGCTTTCAAGACTCATGCCTATTTGGTCTCAAAACATATTTAAGCCCAAGGTCATTAGGTCTGACAGCTCCCTAAACTTGTGCTTAATTAGGCTCGGCACGTAGCCAGGCCTAAAGGTCCTAGGTCTAGCAGCTAGCCAACCTCATACATAATTAGGCTCGACATGCAGCCAAGTCTAGAGATATTGGATTTAGCAAATCATCAGACCTATACCCACTTGGGCTCAGCTCGCAGCCACACCCAAGAGCATTGTGCCTAGAAGTGAGCTAAACTCATGTCATTTAGGCTTGGCATTCTTCCAAGCCTAGGGATGTTGGGTATGGATGCAAACCCCAGCCATATATCAATGGGTTATCACCCTACTTTTGGACCTTCTAAACAGGAACGTAGGCTTAAAATTCATTTTTCATAAAGTGCCAAAAATAATGATTTATCAGTTGCCTCTCAAGTCTTTATATATTTAATACGCAAAGATTTGAATGGTTTTCAGCTTTTAATAAAATACTTTTTACCTTCCTCACGTGATAGATTACCTCAAACAAAATTGTTATGAGTTTTTTGACTGAGTGGTTTTCTTGGGAAGAGAAAACAACAACGTGCATTAAATGCAATAATTGATTTTTTTTTAGAGATTTATTATGACATTAAGGTTTGTCCATCCAATAGCAAGGATGAAGAGTTATTCCTTTTATAAACTCTAGTCACTCTTACTCCCATTCTTTCCTTTGACTTTCACTTTTAAAATTTCTCTAGTAAAAAAGAATTGCTGAATAAGCTTTGAGCGAGACTTATTCTTAGTTACAAGAAGAAACTTTGCTATTTGATTTTAGGTGTTCCTCACCCTTAAAATACTTTATTCTTCCCTTTTTTGTATTTGGTCCTAAAAAAACATAGACTTTAGAAGGGTTAAATTTGATCCTAGGAGTAAATATTCTACTTTTTTTTGTGATGAATTTAGCTTCCAACCGGAAACTGGAAGTAGAAGTAAAATACAAGGGTCTATTAGACTGGATTCTAGAACTAAAAGGGGTGGAACTTTAGAATCCACCTTTAGAAGGGGGAAGGTAGTTCCCAGCCCTATAGCGGTCCCTTTTCCACTACCTCTAAAGAACCTCAGAGGAGAGAGAGGTTGCCTCAAACCCATGAGGACATTAAGCCTAACACCCTAAACATAGAGCAAGTGGCTTGTGTGAATGGTCGGCAGTTAGAAGATTATGTGGCTAAACTGTCTGTTAAAACTAAAATGATTAGTCAATTGACCTCGGCTACCTCTCGGAGGCGTTGTGAAATCACTTCCCCCTTGTGCATATATAAGTTGGGGTACTCTTTCCCTCTTCAAGAATTTGTAAGGGAAATTTTATGCTACTATAACTTGGGTCCTAATAAATGGATCATCTTATCCGCTTTTGACAAATTCCTTAGGCTTGTTGGACTCAAGCCTATTGTGAATATCTTTAGGACTTGTTATAATTTGATTGGTGGCACAGACAATGACAATAATATCTACTAGTTTTTTTTTACCTTTGCTAACAGATCTAATAGACTCATAAATAGGACCTTGCAAGGCAAGCATGCCCAAGTCAAGAAGTAGAGGGGGAGGTGACTGATAATAAGATATAATAGGACAGTCAATCCAAGAGATGAGATGATAGAGATCTGGGGTTGTGCCCACTATTAGAGATTGTCCCTTATTGAAATAAGCAACAATCCCCATCTGAGCTCGACTGGGAAAGAGATATATGCCATATTGGCCCAGATCTTAATTGAGTATGAGATCAATGAGATGGCCAAAATGGCATTTATCAAGCCCTATTGTAAAGTAAATAACTTTTTATATTTGTTTTGTGCATCTAAATATTCTTCTCTAACTTTGTTTTTGTGCAGGGTTAACAATTGAAAGGGAAAAGGAGTTTTCAATAGGATCTGTGTTTGGGAGGGAAACTTCATCCCTCAACTTGTCTAGAGTTAGGATTGAAACAAAAATGAAAAATGACCTCATCAATATGGGTAAGCTTCTTGTCACCATTAATGTGATAATGATAGTTGACCCCTCTTGAATTTATCGCGAGTGTTGTTGCCTACTTTAAGAAAAGGAGGGTCTCCACCCTTATAGAGGCTAATGTTGTAGTCAATGACCTCTTTAGCTACTGGAACTTCTGCCTATGGTGCTCTTCTATGAGCTAAACGGCCTTGGCTCGAGGATATTTTTGCTAACTTCATCCTTAATCGAGCCCATTACACTTTCCCTACCTTAACCCAGGAGGAAACATGGGCCATAAAGGTTATCCTTGGTAGGAGGTCCAATCTTGGGGTCGATGGCTTAAAGGTGGTGAAAAGTCTAAAGAGGTTTTTGAATATTCCCTTAGACATCTAAGTGATGTCTAATGAGAGCTTCAATCATTATTTGGCCTTTGCTGGACAAATGCCCTCCACATAAGAAACTTTGACTTTTTCTGATCTTATTATTTTGTTTTATTTTTATTGTTTTTAACAATCATCATTTATCTTTGTTAGACTTTCATGTTATGCGCCCACTTTAATAGGCGTTGGCAATTTGAGAGGAGTCAAGTGAGAGAGGTCATCATTAAGCACAAGACAGACCAAATTGCTCTTCAAAGGCTGAGGCTGAGAAGGTTGTGGTGGAGGCTAAACTAAGAGAGCTCAAGATAGCCTATACGATGTTGACGGACGACATAAGAGTTCGGTCCTTCAGCTGAAATAAAAAAGGAGCTCCGTATAACTCATATTGAAATAGCCTTTCTGAAGCAAAGAATGACTGAGATAAGGGCATCTCATGAGGCTTTGAAGGTTGAGCTCCTTACAACTAGAAAGGAAGCCCAAAGGTCTCGTATAAAGATAAACTATAAGGAACTCTCCTAAGGAGGTCCAAGAAATGTTTGCATGGCCTGCATAACTAACCGAGATAGTTAAAGACAAGATTTCCCGTGCCATATCGAACTTGTATATTTTTAACCTGTTAAGGGGAATTTAAATGGACTTTGATGTTGCATTCCATCTAGTCCCCATGTTTGACTTCGTTGATGTATTCCCTACTAGAGTTTCAATTGTCCAACATGGAGTTTACCTTGCAGATGAGCCTGACCTCGATGTTTTGGCCTTAGCCCCCCACCTCATTGGCATTGTACACAACCTCGATCCTGTGGGGTTTTTCATTATATAATGATTATTTATATTTTGTTAAATTTGATATTTTATTCATTTTTCATTAATGTTTAAATTTGATGTTCTCTATAAGATTGAGATAACCATATAAAAAGCAAATCAAAATAGATTGTGACGCTCAATTTTCAATCAATCCATTGTTGAATAATGAAATTGAAAAAAAAAATTAATATAAAAAAAGACACAATAAACAACTCGAGTCTATCCGTGTTAACTTGCAAAACTTATATCATAAGACCATAATAACCTCATAGAAGAAAATTAAAATAAATGATAAAGTTTAATTCTTAATCAACTTAATGTTGAAGAATGTAATGAAAAAAGCCAATTAAAAAAAAACTCTAGTTAACCGGGTTAACCTATTAAATCCGCGACACAGACCATAAGATTGAGATGACTTTATAGAAAATAAATTATAACAAATCATAAAGTTCAATCTCTAATAACTCAAATATTGAAGAATAAAATTAAAAAATATATTTAAAAAAATTAGTACTGCAATGAATAGTATTTTGTGAATCACCGTTTTTTTTATTTTTTTATTAAAAAATAAACCATAACAAATTATAAAACTTTATCTCTAATAATTTAAATTTTGAAAAAAAATAAAAAAACTATTATAATAAATAATATTTTGTATGGTAATTTATGGTAAAAGATACATCTCTTTCAGGTTTTGTTTTAAAAATTGTTAATGTGTTAATAATTGTTAAATGTTAGTATTAATAATTTGCATCTCTGGTTTTTTTATTCCCGCCGCCATTAGGCCGATTTGTCTGGTAATTATTTTTGGAGCACTTTCAAATTACTTGGATTTTTTCCCCCCTGAAAAAGGCTAGGATAAACCGCGCTGCGAGGGACATTTGACGCGCCAGTTTTTCAGTTGTTTCAAAAGAAGCAGCTCTTTTTCTCCATCTCTCTCACTGTACTTGTCTCGTCCCCTACTCCCTCTCCTTGCCAATCTGACGCACAGCCATCCGGCTCCCTCCGCCTGCCAGATTACCCACGTTGAGGTGTGTTATTTCTCGTTTTTGGGTTTCTGAATTGGGTTCTTTTTTCCAAACTTTCTATTTGCAATTTATGAAAAGTTAATCTCTTTCTTTTTATTTTTCAATTGAACACAATGGGGCCAAAACCATGTTCGTTTTCTCTCCAACCAAACACCAAAAAAGGCACTGTCAAAAACCCATTTCTCCATTTTCTCTAATTTTCCAGCACTGTTGCCTTTTTCATTCTATAAAAATGGGATTTCTTTCCCAAGATTATTTCTTTGTATATGTAAAGCTTTTATTGATGTTATATGTGTACTTTTTTCTTTTCTTTTTGGGTTTATGAGGGATTGAAAGATTCTCATTAATTCATATACTGATAAATTAAGTGAGGAAGGATTTTGTTTTCCCTTTTGCTTTTAGGTCAAGTGTTTTCTTTTCTGATAGTTTGAGGGAAATGTATGCGAGAAAGGGGTATGAACTAATTAAAGACCTTGCCAATGGTGAAAAGGGACAGCTTCAACCTTTCAATGTGAGCAAAGTTTTTTGTTTTATTTTATGGCATATTCAATTACCTATTTTCCGTGACAATTTTATTGGGCAAGAAGTGGTTTGGATTAGTTCATCTGTTGTTGTAACAATATATGTTATTTAAGTGATGTGATATTGTTTTGTAGGAAGATTTGTTTAATCAAGTTGTTGATCAATGTAGTCAGCACTACCTTGAGCTTCAGGCTTTGATAAGGTACTAGCCATTTTAGCTCATCTTTTGGCAATGCTAGAATGTATATTTTCTTTCCTTTTTAATTTTTATTTCTTTTAGCTGTGCATCGCCGGTCATGAAGTAGCGATGATACTTTATTAGTTATTGACTGCTAGAAAAATCTACAGTAAAAGAATTTGCTACATTTAGGTGCCGCTACTATTTTAATTTGTTGGTGTAATGGATTAAGCTCTAGTCTTATTTACACAGTGTCCCCCATGAAATTTGTTGTGGGAGTCCTTATCACTTCAACTTAAACGATCAGTTTGGTTTGAATTTTCAAAGACCTAAGGTTTCTGCTATTATAACACATTGAGTTATGATCTAACAGATGCATCAATACATACTTAAGTTTATATGGACACATGAAATTAAGTTTTACCCGATGCTCTTTTGGCTCCTACTCTGGTTCAACCTTTGAATTACGGTCAAGTTGGTGAAGTCTAGAGGGAAGCAGTGCTTGTATTTCATAATATTCAGTTCCATGCATTTGGTACCTGGGATTTCAGGTTTCTAGTGTGGATTAGTATTAGTTTTTCATGGAATTTTTAGTAGCATACTCATGCTTGCAGATTGTAACCCACATTTCCCTTTGGTGGAAAAGAGGATATCATGCAATTGATAATATCTATTACAACTTTGTTGCATATCATTGATTTTCTGTATATACCCATCAGTTACTATAATTATTTGTCTTGATTTTACCATTAGAAAGAACAAGAATTGCTCTGTTACATGGGAGAATTGGTTTGGACAAATTTCTCTGGTATGGGAAGAGAGCAGGCTTGTTATATCATTCATACACCTACGCAGGGCCAATGTGCCTTTACTTTTTAATAAAGACCTTCCTTGTCAGTGTATGGGCCTACATGTGTAACCATACGGAATTACTTCTCTGTGATCAATTGCTGGAAGAATTTCAATCTACATGGCCGATTGGTCTTATCTTAACAAGTTGTTTGCCTCCTTTCCATCTTCCTCTCTCTCTCTCTCTTGCAATTTTGTATGCAATGCTAAAATATATATTGTTCTTCTCCTGCTTAATTTATTGACTTGTTATGGCAATAGGAAAATGCAGGAAGAAAGTGTGGATGTGAGAGAAACTAGAAATGCAGAGCACTATGGGGCACTCATCCACCACCTTTCTTTAATTCGCAACAAGCGTTGCTTAATGGCTTACGTGTGAGTATCTCTAAATCCTTGTTCTATTTCATGACCCTACTCTTTCTAGTGAGTTCCTTTGTTGAGGTTTGTCTCATCTTCAGCCCTTTTGGCTCATGGTTTATATCCTTGCAGGCACAACCGAGCAGAAATTATACAAAGTTTTGCTTGGAAGGTTGGGCTTGAGCTTCTTGAGCTCCCAGAAGAAGTTCAAGAGAAGCTCAGTCTTTCAGAGAAAAACTATTTTGGGAAGCATTCTGCTGCTTTGCAATCATACGTGGCAGAAGTGGGAATTGATTTGAATGTGGTAAGCTCTCTTTCTGTTTCTCTCAGAATATTGACTTGATGCATTCAGAGTTTCAGACTAATGGTTGCTGGTGCAACAAAAAAATAATTGAAATTGTTTGGAAAATTTTATTGTGTTACCAGTGGCTAACAACTTCTCCCTATAAATAGGAAATGAGCCTTTCTTTTGACATGGAATGCTGTTTTTTATATCCGGTCGGCTCATGGCTGACATATCCATTTCTTTCCCTTGTTTTGGTGGTTTAGCTCTTACCAACAAAAGGCTCTAACATTTCTCGATCTTTCTGTGGATGCAAGCCTTGTGTCACTTTAATGTTATTGCCAGTCTTAAAAATTAAGTTGCGTGTTCCCAAATAAAGTATATTCCATTTCGTTTTTGTTAGCATTACCAAGGAAACTCATCCTTGAGTGGCCAAATGCTATAATTTATGGGTGAAAAATAAAAGATGCATGAATCTTCGACTGATTATGATATGAAAACCCATGTCCAAAATTAAACTTGCAGATTTGTTTTCTAGGGTCCTTGGACGGACCATGTCTCTTTACTGAAAGATGGGTGATAATGTATCACTATGCAGTGGTAGCCTTGGCTGATGAAGAAGGATATGAAGCATATAACTCAATAAGTAGAGAAAGAAGAGAGTATATGACTCAACTAGCAAGATGGAGCAATAATTTACCAATTGGATATGCTTGACAAAAGTTCAGCATATAGTATATTTTTTTAGTCAAAATCCAAATGGTTTTTTCAAAAGTTTATTAATTGTGTTCTGTTCCCATCTTACAAAGACAAGCATTATCTTATCCACAAGTGTGCTTGAGATGGTAAGAGGTTGTTCAGAAACATAACTTTTTTATTAGACTTTTTTGCCGAATGTAATATTCTACATCCAAAAAACTGGAAAATTAGTTTTTCATATTTTCAAATTTGTACTAAGTTTAGAAAACATATTTTAGAGGTTCTCCATGGTTTTTCTTTACAAGTTTTTTACTATTTTTCAAATAAAAAAAGACATGAACAATACAATTTTTTATATATATACAAGTCGTTTTTTGCAACGTAAAAGAATAAAATTATGTTTTTTTTTATATATATATTTTCATATTTAGTTAGTGTCATAAATTTAATTTTTATAAAAAAAAATTAATATGATTTTTTTTAGTTTACAATATAATTTTTTCATGATAATTTTTAATTTGAATGATAAAAAATTAATATTATACAATTAGATTATCACAAATACAAAATGTTAAAATGATTATTATAAATCATGGTTTGATGTATTCCTCATCTTCATTCTCAATAAATGAACACGTTTTCAATTTTTCATTGAAAAAAAAAAACTGAAAACAGGAAAGAAAAAAATTTTCTGCTAGTGAACAGATACTAAGGGTTTCTCTGCCAGAGGGAGACCTGACCGGATCTTCAGTAGTCATAGCTCAAGTTTAGCTTTCATGATGGTCTTAAGCAAACTATTGGAGTGTTTTTTTTTTTTTGATTAATGTGGGTGTTCAAGCCAGCTTGTGCGTACCATGACTAATCCCACGAATCCTGAAGTTAACGATCATATAAACTTCCAATGACCATCATATTAGTAACCACAGGGCTCGAATCTAAAACCACAGAGGGAGCAAATTTCTTGATCCTAAGCTCTTATCACTGGACTACCTATTAGATGGTTAACTATTGAAGCTTTTTATTTGCTAGGGTCGGTGCTAGTCAGCGCAGAAGCAAGGATATTATAAGATCAAAAATCAATCAAAGGAAGTCATGGTTATATTAGCTTTGAAGGTTATATATGTAGTTTTTTTAATCAGTAGACACTACTTTTGAAGAAGCATCAATACATCTGGCACTAATATGCGAAATTCAGCATGTATATCTTTAGCAGTTTTTGACTGGTTTGAGAAATATAAACAGTAAGAAATTGTCTTCTAAACTGAATACAGTTTCGTGCTCGAATTGTTTCACTTCACATGATTACCTAGATTTTGATGGCTGAGGTTATTGTGCATGGCAGGATATGGTTCCGCCCAAAGATCCATACATCAAGGTGAGAGTCCTTGATGATATGGGTGAAGGGATATTACTAAGTGATAAGACAGCCAATCTTGCTCGCCATTCGATGCACTTTCTTAAACGAACTGATGCTGAGCAGTACATTGCACGGGTGGGTTGTCATGGTGACTTGGTTAGCTGAAATTTTCTAACATTTTGTTCTTGAAATTTTCTAACATTCGATGAACTTGAATTTCACTTTTTTCCTTGTTTGATCAACAGGGCTTGATGGAAGAGCTTACAGGCTGACATTGATGCAGGAGTTTCCCAGACAATTTCAATGACGATGGAGTTTCAAATGTGAACGTGGACCTGCTCTTTAAATTGCCACAGCTCAATGCACCGTTACGGTACCTGCTAACACTGTGAGAGAATTATAGTTCTGGGTTATGATGGTTCCATAGCTTTGTAGAAAATTTACAGATTTCCGGATGTTTATTTGTGGCTATTCATTTAGCCTGAACATTATAATTTTTAATGCAACTCTTTCGGAGCATGATCATTCCAGATCCTGA
>Ga0325411_1007655_pt1 | contig 11762 bp, 6 predicted proteins | sample PopdelMetagenome_13_FD_206181 | JGI IMG/M metagenome (GOLD analysis project Ga0325411, IMG submission 206181) | Populus deltoides microbial communities from Bellville, Georgia, United States - Xylem-PdIQD-R4 | ecosystem: Host-associated > Plants > Phyllosphere > Stem > Wood/Secondary xylem...
AGAAATTAAGATACTCAATTCCATGCATGTTTAGAAATTTCCTAGGCATGCCATACTTTCTATCTATAGGAGTGAAAGATGTCCAGGGAGATTCAAACTTAAGAAGTTTTGCACCTTGAATAGCTTCAAACTTGGAAATTCTTGCTTCTGTCAACACAGAAACTGAACTCATAAATAAGATCACATAGGCTATAAGCAAAGCACAGGCTGCAACTTTCCTATGGAGCCACCACATTCTGTGCTGTTGTAATGCAAACACGTTTAAGCATGAAACATATGTGGATCTCAGCTTACTTTATAGAACATTGGATCAACTTGTCAAATTTAAAGTGCCGGTTAAGCCCAAAATTCTTGTGTACACATTTTTTTATTTTGTTATTCCAAGTCAAAAAGATTTTTCTCGCTTTCTTTAAAGTCTTGTAGGAAAAAGCTCCAAAATTCCAAATCAACGCATTGAATAATTTATCATGTAGTTTAGTGAGAACGACAATTTTTCACTTGCGATGAGTCTTTCTTCTCATAAGCACCATGTTTCCAGTCATTCAATTGATTACCATGATATTTTCTATACAAAAGATGCCAACCATATATTCATTGAGCAACCTTGATTTTGTTATCCTCGTCCATAATTTCTTGGGTTTTTTTTTTCGTGCAACTTATCATAAACTCTAATTTCTACACCTCTAATCTTTCAAGTCGAAGCAGAGTCTGAGCAGTAAAGTCGTGGCCCAATAAAGGCTATATCCAGAAAAATTGTGAGGCCCAGAATTGAGATCCAAGAATGACTTCAGAAAAGTTGAAATAACAGGGCCTAGAGAAAAAAGATGACCGATTGATTGGGCTAGCTTGCTAAACAGTATTCGAACTTGTTATCTTTAAAAAACAATCAGTGCCTCTCACGACATCATATTAGCATATGCTACCCTTGACTGAGACTAGTGAGAAATATTTAGTTAAATTAGCTACAGAAAAATTATTATTTAACTACTTAAAGAAAACATTATTACTATATTTTTTGAATTCTTACTTGAAATCTAAGTAATGACATGCAAGGCGTAACTTCATACAAAATTAAGAATGGTAATGGATATCTAAGAGTCAGGTTTTACTATATTTACTTGTTATCTAATAAATAAAAAATTTAAATATTTATACTTTACATTACCAGATAAATTTGACACAATAATGAAATATTTCGTCGGTATAAATAGATTAATTTTACAGGTATAAATATCACTGATGATTTTATCAATGAAAACATGTTGTCAGGAAATATCTCATCATTTATGTCATATATATATTGATAATTTTATTGGTGATTTTTATACTAATAAATATAACAACGAATTATTATTGCCACTTTTTAAAAATGAGGCTGACCAATATTTATCATCAAATTCAATGGCGGGTATTATCAAGGAAATTCTAATGTATACTTTTGTCGGCAATATGACTGTCTCACTAATAGTTTTGTTTACAAATTACCAAAGTCATATTCTTTCAGTGATCCATCGAGGTGGATCAAAACAATTAATAATTTTTTGTAATTCACTTATGTAAATGTTTATCGTTAGAAATTTTATCGATGTTTAAATAAATAATTTTAAAAAAAGAACTATAAAATAATTTCACAAAGGCATTAAACAACATCAAACAACTAATTTAAATTGAAAAATAAATTTTATATAATATAAAAATCAAGTACAAATATCTATACAAATCAATTACAAGCTTTAGTTGTAATTTTTATGTGTGTATATGTGTTTTTATATACAATTCCATCGGAATATGACCTCCATTTGGGTCTACTCATACATATTTATGTATATTTTTATGTTTGTATTTGTTGTTACATGTTTTGTACTCTTTGTTGATACTTATAGACCTGAGCAAAAGAAAAAACCCTAAAAGAAACTAACTTCAAGGGAATTATAGTTTATCATATAAGGAATTTATGGACTCCTTTCGGGATTGTGCTAGTTTGATCCAATGAGCTTATTAGAGATGGCACAATCCTCTTGAATAAGTAAGTTAAAGGTCTACATGGCACTTGGACCCAAAAGGGGAGAAGAATCTTGTGTGGGCATAAAGTGCTTGGACAAGATTGGTGACCCATCAAGCCTTGGGTTGGTGATCTTAATGGGTCTTATCTCATATTTAGTGCCAAGACCCGGTGATGGATGGTACAAATCCCAGCCCAATTTTAGGGCCATCACTAATGTGATTGGTTTGGGCTCTAAAATGAAGATGCTAAACATGTGCCTATCAAATCACAAAAGGTGATATTTTTAGAAAGCGTTTGGCTGCGAGGTAGCTTCCGCGTTTTATTTTCATCGCAGATATCAGCTGTTTGATAAATGATAAATCATTATTTACTGTTAATAGGACCTACCAAATTTTGTGGACGTCTGTGTTCCGTTGAAAGCAGCTCCAAGCTGCTGTACTTGCGTCTGCGTTGTAACCAATGAAGTTTTCTTCAAACCGTGTCTCAGTGAACAGTGCAATTCACTTGCACTGTTCACTCAAAACAATGAACAGTGCAATTCACTTGCACTTTTTTTTTTCAATGTGTTTATTTTTTGTAATATTTTTTTAAAAAAAAAACTAGTTTAGAGTGAATTAAATTCACTCGTACTATCATGTGAACAATATTTTTTCCCGAAAAACTAGTATAAAGTGAATTAAATTCACTCACACTGTAATATCAAATCAATTTTATTCCTGATAATATTTTATTGCACGCTCACAAAAGTATGGAAACTGTAGTTCTTGTCAGATAAATTTTATACATAATGAAATTGTAGATGGTTTGATGGAATAATAAAAAATATTTTATATAAAGTATTATTTATTTCATGATATAATAGAAATAGTTAAATTTATAATATTTAAATTAAAAACCATTAAGATTAATATATATATTTTTAAAATTATTTTATAACCTCAATTTCAAAAGCATTTTTAACCAAACACATTAAACTATTTTTTGTTCAACCACACTTTTAACTAAACACCTATTTTTTCAATCCAACCTCAACTAAAAGTACTTTTTATAAAACAACTTTTTTCAAATCACAATCACAACAGCTACCGCAATACCAAACACACTCTTAGGCTACATTACTCAAATCGCAAAAGGTAATATTCTTAGGCTACATTACTAATTTGTTGGATAAGAAGAGAAATGTATCTATGCAAGCAAAATAAGGACTACCATCTCCCAAATCAACTTGGAAGTTCTTTTTGTTTCACTTATTAGTGGATTGCGTTAAGTGCAACACAACTAAGTGCCTTTCCTTGGTAAATTATTAACTTTCTTACAAAAGTTATGGCTATCTCAAGAGATACGATAGGAATACGAGAATTTTCTAGTGCAATTGATAGAGTATTCAAAGGTGTAGATATATATTATCTTGTGATGAGCTGACAAATGTGCTCAATATTCATCAATACTGACTAATCTCCAATGCTAGATAAACATAATTATTTGTTGTTTGAATAAAGTTACAGACATTACTAGGATAATTTCATAATTACGTTTCATCTCAAAATAAAATTCTAAAAGAGATGAATGAGATTTAGTGGGAATAAACATATCCGCCAGTATATAATCCAAATCCATTGAAACACCGAATGAAAAGAAAAGGAAAGAAAGTTGTGACAAAATAGTGAGGTCATATGTTCGCATAAAATTTTAAATTGAGGTAAGGTAGTACATTAATTCAAGTCTGAAAAATAGTAACACTCATTCAATTGTGTGTGTGTGTGTGTGTGTGTGTGTGTGTGTGTGTGTGAGAGAGAGAGAGAGAGAGAGAGAGAGAGAGAGAGAGAGAGAGAGAGAGAGAGAGAGAGAGAGAGAGAGGGGGGGGGGGAGGTTTTGAAATCGTTCGCATTAAGCCTGTATGGGAGAGTGGTTGTGGTTGTTTTTCAAAGTATTTTTCATGCTGAAATACATCAAAATAATATTTTTTAGATCAGCGTATCAAAACGATAAAAAACACATAAAAAATTATTTTTAAAAAAAATTAAATTTTTAGAGAATACGGTTTGTTCTCAAATGAAATGTAAATCAAACTAGTTTTCAAATCGACTAAAAAAAACATTTTATTTCTTATGGAAGAAATAAATCTAGCTATTCTATAACAATTAAAAAAATCTCAAACTATATCATTCCTCATGGCTTTTGGGACAATAATAAAATTTAAGCATATAAGAAGCAAATGTATGCTGTATATGTATATAGTATGTAACCATGTAGGTTAGTATATAAGTCCATTGTATGTGAAACAAAGGATATTTGGAATCTTCAATGGTGGATTACAGGATAAAGTGCATCATTTGCCTTTAAATCATTAAATTTTGGACGATGATAGTTAACACTCAATAGTTAAAGGTCTAATTTTCGACATGTGAGAGAGAGAGAAAAGTGCACACCATAATTTGATTATGTAGACCTAACAAGCCGTTAATCCCAATTAATTAAGCTAACCCGTGCCCATTGTTATTCGGCTCCCTTCCACTGCTGGTTACTGTGGTTTGGGTGAACATGTTTGGCAATGTGTTTTTAAAAGATTTTAAATTTTTTTTTGTTAAAATTTAATATAATTTATATGTTTTGGATCATTTTGATGTGCTGATGTCAAAAATAATTTTTAAAAAATAAAAAAAATATCATTGACATGCATTTCGACACAAAAAATTATTTGAAAAGCAACCGCTACCACACTGTTAAACACCTTACACCAAGAGAAACTTTATCTACTTCCATCCCCGTCTCCCTCTTTTCTCTAAAAAAAATTCTTAATTAAAGGAGAAGTCCCATCACTCCGGGGTGTCTGAAAGTGATTACAATTGTTTTTTAAATTATTTTTAAAAGTAAATATTTTTTTAATTTTAAAAAATTATTTTTGACATCAACACATCAAAATAATATAAAAATACTAAAAAATAATTAATTTAAAACAAAATTTAATTTTTTTAAAAGCATTTTTAAAATGTAAAAACAAGTTTAACACTATTTTTTTTTTATTACTCCAATTCACTTCGAGTCTTTTAGGATGTGATGTCAACAACAAGTGAATAGATTACAAATTGACATCTCTAAATTAAAAATAATTCTCTTCTTCTAAAATATATGCTTCTTTTAATAGCTTGATAATTTAATACTGTGAAGTTATTTCTTTATGTATTGGCTTTTTAGTTGTATCCCTGTCAGTGTTCGAGTGGAGTGGAAGTCCAGGTCAATGGGCCGCATCCTCCAAATTGTTAAGCACTAAAGAACAAGACCACCCAGCCATAAAGGAAAGGATGTGGTTGGTCCAGAATGATAAGAACATGATGTCAATCTTTTTCTTAGGATTTGACATGACTATTCGAGGTTTTTCTTCATAAATAATCTTCCATTCTCTCTCGCATAATATTATAGATATAGTTGTGAGATATATATTATGAATCAGCGGTAAGCACCAAGAGGTTAATTACTATTTGGCTCTTGAGAGGACTCAACATTTCTATTTTCAAGTCTTTGGCTCTTGAGAGGACTAAAGCGTAACATTTCTGTTTTGAAAACTTTAGCTCTTGAGGTGTCAACTCAGCTCCCCTGATGATTCTATTTTAGTTTTTTCATTTTCAAATTTTTTTTTTAATCGAGTTCTTGCATGATCTGATTAGTTTAAATTAGTTTTGAAATTAAAAGAAAATTATCAAATTAAAAGACAAAAGAAAGGAGTTGAGTCCTTTAAGTTACAGGAAGCAGCTATTAAACCCAAAATCCCCTTTTCGTGACGCTGTGCACGTCACGAAAATCTTCATCCTCGGATCCAGATTCAAGAGAGTAGTCTTGAATTGATGAGAGTTTTGGGCATGAAGGTTGTCCAATCTCTGCCACTGAAATCTGAAACTGTTCCCCATCTAAAGTCAGTTGAGTTCAATCATGCAAAGAGTCTGTAGATGGTGTAGCAATTAAGACATGGACTCCAGAGATGTAGCTGTGACCAACACTACTTAAGTCATATCCACTGACCTTGCCTTGTGCTGCTAGAATATTTTTAATGCAGTCCTTATTCCATGCTGCCAAAGGCAACCCAGAGATATTAACCCATGTAAATCTACCAATAGCTCTGTCTGCGCTTGGCCATGGTCTGATTTCAGTAAAAACTATTTCCCATTCAACAGCTTCTAACTTAGTAGCTTCAATCATGGAGTCATAAGTGTTAAAAGTTAGAATAACTTGTTTTGCTCCTAAAAATTTTAAGCCAATCATCCCCAATCCACTTTGCATCAGCTTTGTTTTGAGAGCAGTGGAGTCAACATCAGATGCAATAACACATACAAGAATTATATGCAGCCACTCTACATCTTCGTCCTTAGTTAATTTCATGTATCATTGTTCATGCCTCTAGAGTTTTTCCACATTCTGGTGTTTTGACCAAGTCTACATAGTTCCGTCCATCTCTAACGCGTGTCCAGGTTTGATTTGTCTTCGATAAAGCTTCCTGTTTTCCCATTGACAAGTTAATAGATGGTTTACTAAATCGCACCATATTAGCCCTGAGTTTATAGGTGTTAAACCAGATAAGATTCAGCCTTTCTTTGAGGATATCCTGTAGTTGGTGTGATTGTAATGTGACAAAACCAAAGCGTCTTCCCAATTTCATTTTCCTTCTGGAGACAAAAAGAGAAATAACTTTTCCATGTTTCTTGAACTCCTTTTTCAGTTCTGTATAAGTCAGCTCAGCTGGAAAACGTTCGAAGTAGAATTTGAACGACAAGAGTGGATTATGTATATGTTGCTTGATGGTATAGGATAAATTAAGTTTTCATGGGGGAGAAGCCTGAGCACTTCAGGTGATTTAGCAAGAAAAGCTTAAAGGTGAAGAGAAAGCTTTTTGAAAATGAAGACAGGGGAGAAACTGGAAGCTGAAAAAGAGGAGAATTTTGGGTGAAGGTTGAGAAGGGTAGGATTTAAAGGTTTTAATAGTAGCTGTTTGTGTTTTGAAAGCTATTGTTTAGAGGAAGAACATGGCGGGTAAGAAGTAAAAAAAGGATGAGAGGCTCTGTTTACACAGTGTCATTATATGCTGTTGTGTGTGCCGCTTGTGTTTCCTGCCGCATCTCCTACATGTCCAAATTTGACTTCTTTTTTGTTTATTTTTTTTTGAAGTCTCTTTCTTATATATCATATCGTAGACAACGTGTATATTTATATCCTATATCCGTATTAAGATATTGGAGCCCTTTTAAAATATATTTACATTTCAGAGGGTGGGGCTATAGTTTGAATGCGTACAGACTCATTAGGTAGCATTTTATTTTTGACAATTTGTGATAGAGAAGTTTACGAAGAAAAAAAGTCTCTTATACTCGTCATGTTTTCAAGCCATGAGAAGCACATATGACTTTGATGACGGGAAGTGGACTTGGAAAGAGACTTGAACACCATGGAAGGACAATAAATACAATTATCTCTAGTCTATTGGTATATCTGTGTTTTTGAAGTCGAGTTGCTTTCCACTGCTTTCAAGCTGTGTTTGGTGAAATTCTATTTTGTTGTAAGAAGAAAATATGTGTGGGACTGTGGGTTTAGTAAAAGTTACAATTACGTACAATCATGGAGTTCAAAACTTACACATCTCTAGTTTGTTTTGTGTTTCCATATTTTAATATTTTTGAAGTATAATTGTTTTTTCTACTTTTTGTTTAAAAGTTGCAAGTGGTTAAGATTTATTCTGTTTTTGAAAAAAAGTATATAATTATTTCAATTAAAATTATTTTCCTTTTGAATTCAAATAGAATATTCCATGCTTTGAATCAAAACTAAGATATTTTATTATGATGTCCACTTTTTGTAAGTAAAATGCAATATAATCTTAGAAGCATAATTATAATTTGCCAAAAAATGTTTCCATTAATACTACTTTCAACTATATATCATGCTACAACACAGTAATCCAAATACATCACAAGGTGATAATTCTAAATAAACTTTTAATTTATCCAACTATTGCAAAAATATAAATTAAATAACAATTGAAAGGATATGTATGTGTGTTTGTGATGAAGTTGTGGAAAAACTTCATAGAAAATAAGTTTTCCCTTGTTAATGAGTTTTGAAACTGTGTTGATCTTGCAAAACATATTTGCTCAAATAATTTTTTTTTATAAAGGTGCATGCATGAACTATAAGCTTTGTAAACAAAAGATAGTTTTATATATATATATATATATATATATATATATATATATATATATATATATATATATCATGAATACACTGACATGATTCATGAGTAAGTGGTCACTTTTAAGAGCCAAACCACGAGGGAGAGTCTGTCAACTTAAAATCCCCAGTCGATTGTATATTTATATGTGGGTTGAGAAAATGCAAACGATGAGATTTGAAACATGAATGTTCTCTACTGCTAGTTAACTCTTTACCACTTGACTATCTTCAATTGAGCTACTAGCTCACTTGCAAACCAACATTTAATGTAGCAAAGAATTCGTTTTACAGCTTGAAAGTGAGCATATAGTGAGCAATATATGATGTGTGCATGAATTGACTGATAGTAATGACAATATGAGCCATGTCAGGTCTGGTGATCGTGAGGCATTAAAGAGCCCCAACAAGAGATCGATAGAAGGATGGATAATCAAAGTCAAGACGAGTGCTAGAAAGATATTGAGCAACTACCATAAGACCACTTATTGGTTTACAGTCCATTAATTATGCACAAAGCATAACTTAGTAAAAAAACCATTAGAATGTTGATGAACTTCTAAGCTTAAAAAATAGCTTAGGATCTCATGTCCTTGGTAGCAAATTCTTTTGTTAATCCACTAATAAAGTCATCAAGAAGAGTTGAATTGTTGTTAGTGACAATAATATTATCAATATATAACAATAAATAAATTAAATTATCATCCTTGAAAAAAATAAATAATGATGAATCAACATGACTAGACAAAAATCCAACATTTATGAAAGATGTGCTAAAATTATGAAGCCAAGCCTTAAGAGCTTATTTGAGCCCATAACTTGCTTTGCAGAGTTTACACAAATACGTGTGATGTTAAGAATTAATATAACCAGGTGGTTATTTCATATATACTTATTCCTATAAAAAATCATTAAAAAACACATTCGTAACATCAAATTGATATAGAGGCTAATGATTTGAAATAGCTAAGGATAACATAACTCAAATTATAGAGACCTTAATAACAAGACTAAAAGTGTCAGTAAAATCTAGACCTGGCAATTGAGTGTATTCTTGTGCAACAAGTCAAGCTTTAAGACAATCCACAAAGCCATTTGATAAATATTTTACTCGATAAACCTATTTAAAACCCACCATATTGTTGGGAGTTGGTTGAGGAACTAGATCCTATGTGTTATTATATTGAAGAGCCTGAGTTTCTTCATCTATCGCAACTATCCAACCTAGTTGCTTAACTATTAATTTGAAACCTTTAGGCTCACATATGGTAAGCAAAGAATTAAATAGACTAACATTTCAAATGAAAACACATCATGAAGAGTAGGAGTTATCAGCCGATTAATTATAAAAGTAGCGGTGTTGAAACATCAATCTAAAATTTTAGGGGAATACGAGAGTGAAAAAGCATAACAAGTCCAGTTTTAGTTATATGTCAATAATTTGCACTTTGCACTCCTATTTTAAGATGGAGTATATGGATAAGATAGGCGATGATGAATTCCAGATTGAATTATTTGGTTCTTAAATTTATGAAATGTAAATTTAGTTCTACCATCACTTTGAAAAATCTTGATTTTAATTGAAAATTTATTCTTTATAAATTTTTGAAATTGAATAAAAGTACAAAAAAAAATATGATTTAAATTTCAAAGGATAAAACCATGCAAATCTAGAATAATCATCAATAAATTACATAATATTTAAAGCCAATAATTGAAGAGATAGGGGATGACCCCATAAATCATAGTGAACAAGTACTAATATAGATGAAGCATATTTATCATTAAGTTAAAAGGAAAGATGATGACTCTTAGCAAGCTGACAACTGAAGCAACCAATAGGATTTAGAAGTAATGTAATTACACACAACTGATGATTATCATTCAAAAGATCAGAAATAATGGAATTAGATTCATTACCTAAAAAAGCATGCCAAACATAAAAAAAAATGCTCATAGATAATGAGTAGAAATTAAAAAATGATGTCCACGTTTAAGCATATATATATATATATATAGCTCATTTTCATGTTGACCTGTTACCACCACCTTTCTTGTGACTAAATTTTATATGACAAAAAAATCTTTAATAAAGGTGATATAATAAGGAAAATCATATATAAATTTACTCATAGATATAATATTTTTGGTGAGTCCAGGCACAACTAAAACATCTAGTAATTTAAGTAAGGAAGTTGGGGAAAAAGTATTAGTATGAGAAATTGAAAGTGAGTCACTATTACTAACAACAACACAATCCTTACCGGTATACATTTTGATTTTTTCCAATTGAATGGCATCATGAATCACATGAGTTGTTATGCTAGTATCAGTGTACCAATTAGAGGTTTGACTATCATTGAGTGAGCAAGAAGTGAATGCTTCCATTAAATGTGTTGATTCTGAAGGACGAGAATATCGATCAATGCATGAGGAAGTATAATGACCTTCAACATGACAAATTTGGCATCGAATAGGACAATTATGATTGTTACGAAAACCCTTGTCATGACCACCGCGAAAATGATGGTAACTTCCACGACCAGAATTGAGACCATAAGTATTGGAAGATGTAATAGCATTGTGAGATGTAGTAAAAGCAGCAGGGGAGCTTGTATAAGAAGATGACTCCAATGATCGAACAAAGATTTCATAGTTTTTTGCCTTTGGAACAATTTCAGTAAATGATGGAGGAGGTTAAATTGATAGTTGAGTGGTAGAAAAGATAGAAAATTCAGAACCAAGACCACACAAATACCAGTGAAGTTTGTCAAGGTCATCAACAGGTCTGGCGCCGATAACATCCAACTAATCGCAAGTGGCTTTGAATCTCAGAAAAATTCTACAACACTACATGAGTTTTTTTTCATGTGCTGCAGGTCATCTTTGATACGTAGCTCACAAGATTTGGAATGATGACTGAAAGTGGTCTCCAGCATAGACCAAACTGCATGAGAGAAAGGTAATCCAACAACAATAGACATGGCTTCCTCAGTTAAGGAAGAAAGTATAAGGCTCAGCACAAGTTGATCCATTTGTTGCCACTCAACAGGTTCTGGATTTTCAAAACCAGAAGCATCAGTTGCAGAAGACATGGTAACATAATCATTAAAATATCCAAAGAGAGATATTAGGATTTTCAACAGTGGTAATACTTGACTACGCCAAAGAAGATAGTTAGAAGAAGATAATTTAATGGTTAAAAGGTGTACCATAATGTTGAAGGACAAGGAGGAGAATGATGTGTTAGAGGCCATAGGATCAAAGGATGTGAATTCCTTTACATTGCATTGATAACATAAAGAGATTTTGAAATCACCGTCATAACCTTTGTTGTGGTGTTGTAATATTTATAAATACTAGAATTGTAGACTTACATATTAAGTAAAACACATTTGAATTAAATACAAATTTAATTCTAGCTATCTATATGTAAATCTAACTATCTATAGACTTTATAAAAAGAAAATGAGAAATTATTGACTTTTTTAACAATTCTGTGTAAACTATCTGGCCACTATCTTGCTAGCTATTTAATTTCCCT
>Ga0325411_1007656_pt1 | contig 11761 bp, 9 predicted proteins | sample PopdelMetagenome_13_FD_206181 | JGI IMG/M metagenome (GOLD analysis project Ga0325411, IMG submission 206181) | Populus deltoides microbial communities from Bellville, Georgia, United States - Xylem-PdIQD-R4 | ecosystem: Host-associated > Plants > Phyllosphere > Stem > Wood/Secondary xylem...
AAAACTGAGGTTGCCAAACACCTCCTAGAATCGCGTGCTGAACATATATGCACGATATGTTAACTACAGCTGCACTAAATTTTATATATATGTTTTTTAATGGCGGTTATTTTAAAATGATTTGTTTGATTGTACGGACACTCTATTGGGATGCGTGTGTTTGGGGTAACGGAGATCTGGAACTGACGTTACCGTTGTTTTGCCGTCTCTTTCGTTGTCTGCTACGAAGCAGGCAACAACATGGTTGTCTTGAGTTAACCCGGCAGAATTTTGGGGTTTTTTAGTTTTTATCCTTATTATATTTTGACCTTAAATATATAATGTTTTTACGTGGTTTGCCATTCTGAAGCGACTGACTGTCGTCTGTGTTAAAATAAGAACGAGAGACAACCAAGCGACATGTTACCTCGGAGGTTGAGTGAAGAAATTTACTGACGTGTCATGACAGGGAACATAAAACCTTCCGCTGATTGCCTGCAAGGCCTAGGGAAAAAGTCCACGAACCCCTCGCATTCCACGTGGCTCGGTAAATTTTTTTTATAATGTTTTTTTAATATATTAAAATAATTTTATTTATTTATTAAAATTTATTTTTGAAATTAACATATTGAAATATTTTTTTAATATTAAATTATAAATTATTTATAAATATCATCAGGCGAGCGAGGGTGGAACTAAAAATCATGAATGAACATGCGATCATCAAAACTAAGTCAATGTCTTAATCATTAATTCACATTTTCTTATGTCCTAAACGACAGCACAAACAACGAATCTACTAATTACTTAAACCAGCACACCGGAATCTTAATACTAAATAATTATAATAACCAGACTAGCTAGCAATCTTCTCGAAGTTGAATTAATTTCATCAATAATAGCTCGAGTTTTAGTTAAAATAGGTTTCCACGCATTCTAGAGATTACACTATTTGTTCACCATTATCTAATTTACTGTAAAGAGTAATGGATGCGATCATCACATCTCCATTATTGATGAATGATTGTGCACGCAAAATGTCTCTCTTCTCAAATAATTATCATGAATTCACATAAATTTATGTTTTTTTTGTTTTTAGAAATAGTGTTCGTCAAAGTGTCTGATATTGTGCTTTTCTCAAGTGATAAAGAGCACTCCCACGAGGAGATGAATTGACCATTTTACGAAATTAAATAATTAAATTTCCTTTCTCAAGCTGCTTCCACCTCTTTCTTGGAAGGAGATTGAAAAGGGAGGGAGGGGGGGATTGCTTAAACCTTACTTTTAGTTTAATTAATTAATGAAATATAATTTGTTTATTTTCCAGCTTTTGAAGCTTTAGCACAAAGAGCGACCATTGTTCTCCTAAGCATAATCTATCCAAAGATGCCTTCCACGTACGACGACGTCCACCTATCTGCGACCTTGTCCCTTCTTAGATTCTGGTTGAGTGAGCAATTATGCTTGGAGTAGCTTATGATTGCTTAAAACAAAGAGTTATGCATGTCTATGTTAAGTAGAACAAATTATTTTCAAATTAAAAAGGTGAAGAAAAGGAACGGTAATAATAAACCTGCTAGAATCACACACACAAAATTACTAAGGTATTAAGGAAATAGATGCAACAGACCAAAATCTCTTCACAACCATGTTATAGACATATTTGTTTGTTTATTGAGAATAACGCATGACTTCACTTGACCACAAAGTGCAACAAGAAATCGAAGCAGCACCTTTGACCGATTAACTAGACAGGTGACCTGTAGTATGTCTCGGGCTTGTCTAATTTTTTTCTAGATAAAAAAATAATATTCAAAAGATGCTAACTCGAGGTAAATCGGGTTAAATTTATCAAAACGTGACTCATGATATAAAACCAAAACAACCCACAAAAAAAAACCGAAAAGAAATCGTAAAGTTTAAAACCTAATAACCTAAAAATTTAAAATAACTAAAATTAAAACAATGAGGACTAAATAATGCACAAAAATAATTGAAAGAAACTAATAGGGGACTAAATTGAAAAACAAATTAAATGAAGAAAAAGATAAAATGAGGACCAAAATTGGAAACCAAACAAAATTAAATCAAACTCCCAAGGACATAATAAAAAAATAATGACAAGAATAAAAAAAATTAGCAATCAAAAGAATAAGAACCAAATTAGATAAACAAATCTAATTATATTAAATGATTAGAGATGAAATTAAAAACAAAACAAATGTAAAGAAGCATCAAATCTAACAAAAATAGAAACAAAAAAATGAGGACTAAATCCAAAACAAATACAAACCGGATGCCATAATTGAATTTGTCAAAACTCTGCACTTATACCAAGGCATGAGAGAGAGAGAGAAAGGGGAAGAGGTAAAAGACTAATCGTCGCTGATCACCATTTAGACGACAACGTGCGCCACCCTAAGAGATGCGCTGCCATCTTCCATGTTAAGTGAGTAAGCGATCGATTTTTTTTACCACTGTATGTGCTCCTATGCGCCACCCGAATAGAGCGGGGGGCAACAGCACTCCTACTTGTGTGTGGCACGCGTATGCCAACTTTTATCAATTTATTAATATTATAATAATGCAAATTACTAAAACGGTCTTAAGGACATATGAATATTACGGAAAAAAAAACCATGATGCAAATACAAAAATACCCTCTCAAACAACCTTTAATTTATCAAAGTCAGAGGGCAAAAGCGAAATATTAATAGACATAAAATGTACAAATACATAAAAAATCCCTTACTCCAAGGTCAATATTTTTTAGATGTTAAGGACACAAATATTATTTCACTATATAAATAAATATGTCAAGACGCAAGCGTCCTAGATCAAAGGTCAATTTTTTTGAGCTCCCAGAAACAATATAGTACTTTTACTGTACATAAAATACACAGAACAACATTAATCTTGCCTCCAATCAACTCACAAATGCCATATGGATCCTATAAAAATATGGTAAAATAGTTAAGAAAAATGAAGGGTAAAATAGTAATTATGTTATTTGAATCCACAGTAAATCTTTTTACATGCTATAGTAAAACACCGAGTGTTCTTGGTTTATTTTGTTGTTAAGTAGTAGTTTTTTTTTTTTGGTTAATTAACGGTTATAAACCTAATGGAATGGCATAGATTCCATGGAAGGATCATAGACTCCATGGAAAGGATCGTAGAGTTGTTTGCTGTTTGACCTAAGTTTGTATAATGAACTCCAAGAACTCCGTATATGCTTTCCAAGGGACAAACCTTTATGCTTCTTTTTTCCTCCCTTCCATGCGGTGGGGTAGAGAGGTGGCTGTCTAAATATAGCACGAACGCTGGACGAAAAAAGGATGGATGAAAAGAATGTACCCTGTATTATTTTATTTACTTCAATTATATGCATTGCTATGCAAAAAAAGGTTAGTAATGTGAGTGATAATTGTGGCCACCAACATGTTAAAAAAAAAAAAAAACAAAAAAGAGGAAAAAATGTGTCATTTCTTTTGTTAACCTCTCACAGGGTTTGTCTTGGTGTGCATCCAAGAAATTAATTTCACACCAGCAACATGGTTTGTCGGGTCCACGTCATCCTCATTTATTTCAGTGATTAGCTTTATTGATTCATTTGGAAAAGCTTTCTTAGCTTAGGTCTCAAACCTTTTCTAGCCCTTTTCACTAGAGAACATGAACATGAACAAGGATAAACCAATCACGGTTCCTTTATGTGTGTGTTTGCCTGTCGTCTACGTGCTTGACTGTGCAACAAAGGTAGTTTTCTCATGAGTTTATTGCTTGACACCTGTCTTTTTCTTTTGATTAATCAAACTTTTGCTTTTATGGCAATGGGAAATGTGTTTTTAATTAGCGACTCTTGCTACCTTGGAGAGTTTTCTTTCTTTTTTTACAAACGAGTGGCTCGGACACGAGATTTTTTTAGGGGGAGAGGGATTTTATTGCCAGTCAAGCTACATGTTCGTTGGCCTCTCTCGGAGATTAATGGTATTACTTGCTATTCTATATAACTTGATTACGGTTGCTGAGTATGAGCTAACCGAGAGATCAATTTCTATCGTCGACTATTAAGAATATTGGTTCATTGATTAGAGAAGCTAATTACATAGCCATTTTATTTGAAACATTGGCTTAAAAACTGATCATAAATTAGACCAACATACATGGATAATTATTACCATTTAATCTTGAATGAATAAAAACGTTAAAACAACTCTGAAGGGTATATCTCAACTGGTCAGACTTTAGGTTTGCTCTCTAAAGATCACCAGTTTGAGTCTCACAAATTTCAGGGCCATTGGAGGCTTATCTGATCGTTAACTTCAGGATCCATAGAATTAGTCGAGGTGCGCACAAAATAACCCGGACACCCACGTTAATTAAAAAAATACAAAAATAAAAAATAAAAACGTTAAAACATATTTATTTATTCATAATAACCGACTCCTTAAGCATTTTTTGCAGTGTAAAGTTCCACTTCCTCGCGTATTGTCAAGGGAGTGGATAGATCTTCTGAAGTAAAAACGTTGAATTTGGTTCATTGAATTTAGGTTTCGGAGGATATTAATCTAGCCATTCAAGCATCAATAAATTTTGAAAAAAAATCTAGCTTTAATCATATTTTTAGAAAGATTTAGTGTTTTTGGTATATGATTCTTTGAAAAATAGTTTTTGAGCTTTCTCATTATTTCAAACTACATTTATGAATAAATTAAAATAAAAATAACTTAAATTTAAAGTATATTTTACAGTTAAAGCAATACACATTATAAGTTATAATGAAGAAGTTAAAAATTCAAGACTTCGATTGATGATTGAGTCTGTATTTTTACTCGATTTCCCAACAAGTTATTTGGTTCAAATAAAAAAATTACTTCGAATAAAATGTTTTTATCATTTTATATTTTTTTTTAACTAAGAGTTAAGGAGCAATTTAAGTAAGTCTACAAAATATACATCATACCGAGACTTTAATGATTTTTTTACTAGAAAGAAAATCGATGCAAGCAATATTAATAATCGAACAAGGCTGATAATTCAGTCGAGCTAGTTTTTCACCAAAGAAAAAAAGGAACATTAGGCAACTTGAGGGTCTACAGAGAAGCTTTGCGGCCATCCTACCTGTAGTCAGTCATGTTGCCATTGATTCAATCTACAGTGTCCAAAAGCGACAAGCAGTGGAATTCCCCACCAGCCCCTGAAACAAGGGATGCTTTTATTGGGAGGCTACTAACACAACCATTATCGTTTTTTTTTTTTTTGGACATCACTCCTATGAATTAAAAATGTTTTTGTACTATGATTGGCGATCTCTTTATATTTGTATGCCCCATGTGGCGACCAATTTGGTTGGTGTTCCTTTGGCTGCCCTTAGCCTGCACAAATGAAAGAGAACCACGAGATGAAAGTTCTAAACAATCCTAGGGCTCAGCACTGCTTTTGTAGGGCTACCGCACAAATTAGTAATTAATTAATACAAGAGGTGCGATTAAGATGGGGTTTATTTGGGTGGATGCCTTCTTAAGAGCATTAAATAATGCATCCATGTGAAGACAATCATGGGTTATTTGGAAAATGTTCAATTAGTGGAGGCCTAGCTCTTTCAAGAATTGCTTTTTTATTTAGTCGAAAGAGGTGTGGGGGTGGGGTTTTGGTCCCCCCCAGAGTAGGACTGCAAGATTGACTCCCTTTTGACCTAATTTGAAGCATTTCCAACCGTGGGATCTTACAGCCAGAGGCCTCGACTGCCTTTCGATGTGGAGGACTTGCCTGCTCCATCAGTCCAAAAACCTTTAGAGCTACACTGCCTTTTCCATTACCTTTGCGCAAGAATGAAAGGACACAGATCCCCTTTTATAAATTACCATTAGCCATAATATGACGCCCTGACTTCCTTAGACTTTTGTCAATATATAGATGTCATGTCATCGTCCCAGGCCACGAACCAGCTTTTGGGTTTAGCACGATATCAACTTTGAGTTTAATTTCTCTTGTTTTGATGCGGTGCTGAAGTTTAATCCATTTATTAGTTGTGTTAAGCTGGTTGTCACGATTTTTTCTCAGATAAAATTAGATTAAATCTGATGTCATCTAATCCCATTAATTATGCACGTCTTTCGCAAAAGAAAAGAGAAAATCACATGCCACATGCAGGGCAAGCACAGGCAAGAGAGCAGTTACGAAGATATTGGCCTTGAATTGAGCAATTGAGTACATAGCAATTCGTACAAGCATGATAAGATTGGGCAAGCCAATTAACCTAGCACTAACCAGGTCAGTACCCATGTTAGCACTCTCCAATTGGTTAAGTGAAGGCTGAAGCGCAATTAGCAAAGAATTTAGTGCCAAAGTTTGTAGATAGGGTTATACGCATCAAACAACAAAACCCTACATTGCCGATTGATAATTGGAGAAGACAGGGATGGTCTGGATATATCTTGAATTTTCTGTAGCTGCCACTCAAGAATCATTAGTGAACACGATCATGTTTGATAGCTTTATGTAAATACGTCTGTTAGAATGCTAATTAGTTGGCATGCTGCTATGAATTTTGAAGGGGAGTGTCACCACTTAGAGTTGTCCTGCGCATTTCTATCCGTTCAAAATGCTAATCAATCGACACAGGCTTCCTTTCTTGTCGACTTGAAATGAGGGCTATTTCCATTGAAGACTTGATTGAGAAAGGTTTCAAGAGTGGATGAAGCAAGAATGGAAGACAATTGATCCAAATATTCCTATCCTTTTAGAAAAAGAAAAAGAAAATTCTAACCACCTATAATTCTCTTGCATTGGATATCAATGTCAAGCACATTTGCGTCTCCAAGTTAATCAAGTCCATTAAAATAAGGATTATTTAGGTGATCTTCTCTTTGGATGAGATGTGGAGTACTGTACGAATGTGCCCATTGTGTGATATCACTTTCTCCAGGGAAAATGAAGGTTTGCTACTTTCTTCATTTAGCCCTTGAACACCTTAATGTTAGATTACCTACCAATAAGGGTAAATTTGATTAGATGTTGAAAAGTAAAATTTAGGTTAAATTTTGAGTTGATTATGATGAATGTTATCCGGTTTAAGCTAAGGCTATCCGGATAATGGTTCAAGATCTCCACTTAATAAAAAATCTTCAAAATAAATAAAATATATTTTTTAATTATATTTTATAGAATAAAAATTATTTATACTTTGAAAAAAAAACTTTAAGTTTAAAATAAAGATTTCCATAAACCGTATTCATTGATATACCTAAAAAAATAATAATTTTTTTTTAATATTTCAAAAGGCTAAAAACCCTGTTTAGCTCGAGCTCGCTCTAAATGTCACTACAACACCCAAATGTCTACTGATTAAGCCCTCGCACCTGTAAATATGATGTCATCGCCTAAACTAGAATTATAGGTTTCCTTTTTTGTGAGCTAGCTAGGTGTTGCCCAGACCTTTTGACTTGGTATTTTAAGAAGAAATCACTGTGGAAGATTGATTGAAAGAAGGCTGTCTGCTGAACTTTTTATTCGCTCGAAGTGGAAGGGAAGCAAAGTAAGAACTGAGAAGTGTAAATGCAGGTGAACGCTAGTAGTGGGCTGTGGCTGCATTCTACAAGGATTAATAAAAGGTGAGGGCGGGAGTGCTCGAAGATTCTTTGAGAGGAATATTACCACAACTAAACTAACAGGAGAATGATTCTCTTGGTGGTTTAAAAAGCTCATGATGGCCTAATCTATCAGCATAGAATTAACTTAATGGAGGAATCAAGAATGCCCAAGATCTCATCGTCAACATCAAGCCACCCATGTGCTACCTCCCCTAAGTTCACTAGCTCAACAGTAACTTCGCTAACTTTAATGTCGGCTCTAAAGATTAGGATATTTTAATTTAGAGAGGTTCCATTTGTCCCCAGCCAGTAGCTTTTCTTTACATTGATTCTTTGACAAATCTTCGTGAAAGGAAAGTTGCAAAGATTGTCATGCCGTTCTTTGCTCTGCTATATTGCCAGGTATATATCTCTTTCTCTTCAGTTAATTCTCCAGTTTGCTTCCTTGAACTTTTTTGTTTGGCATCTTTCTCTTCAGTTAATTCTCCAGTTTGCTTACTTGAACTTTTTTGTTTGGCATTTTGAGAGGGCAGGTGTTATTTTTTAAAGTGAAATATTAAGTTATTGTTGTATAGTGAGTTGTTTTTTAAAATATTTTTTATTTTAAAATATATTAAAATAATATATTTTTTATTTTTTAAAATTTATTTTTGATATTAATATATCAAAACGATAAAAAAAAAATACAATAATAATAATTTAAAAATAAAAGAACACTAAATTTTTTTTTATAAATATAATTAGGCCACAATGTAAAATACCACCTTAAACATATACTTCGTGCTGCATCCTCCGGGAAAATTCTAACCAGTTAGTTCGTGGATCCTTTAGTAGGAAGACTATATAGTAAATAACACCAAGAGAAGACAACAGAAATGCATGAGATCATAGTTTAAATGGTCATAAGAAAGCTAGGAGAGGAACGTCTCAACATTTCCATAGTCGAGGGGAAAATAACCAATATTTATGGAGTCACAACTCCAATGGTGTATGTCTACTAATAGAAACAATATTAGTAGACAAGAGCACCGAAGGGAAGACAACTAGAATGTTTTTATTGTTGACTTGCAAAACGCAGAATCTGATCTCATGATACATTGTTATGAGAGCAAATGGAATGATAAATAAAAAAAGAGGCTACATTATCTTCAGTCCTCATCATTGAAACAATCAGAGACGTTCCGATATCTGTGCGATATCAGCCATGCTTGAGACAATTTTGACACACAAAATTAATAAATTTCACAAGGATGGAGGAGCAAGACTGCTTGGCTTGAGTTTTATTCAATTAGGGTGTGAAGGGAGCGAAAACAACCACAGAATTGTGCCCTCCAAAGCCAAATGAATTTGAGATAGCTGCAATGAAAAGAAGGGGGGGGGGAAAACATATCATCATACAATCAATGCACTTATATTAACATATATCACCAAGATATTGCATTTGTATATGTGCACTCGTGCACTATTTGATCATTTGAACGTCCAGTAAGACATTTTTTCTTTACATGTTGGACCGACGTCTATCATATGTACATGTAGAGAGAAGAACAGAATACATACCAACGTTAACTTCATGTTGCTTCTTCACATTTGGAACAGTGTCAATTGTAACATTAGACTCAATATTCTGCAGAGTCAAGTAATATATAACATGAAAAACACCAGGCAGTATATTGAGTAAAACTAATATGGAGCATGAAATCAGTATGAAAAATAAGGTTGGCGGTTCATACATCTTGATTGATAGTTGGGTGAAGCCATCCAGTGTTGATTGCTTTTATGGTTGCGATGGCTTCTAATCCACCAGCAGCACCAAGCCCATGTCCAATCATTGACTAAGACAAGACAAGACCAAATTAGCTAGCATTGATGTTATTCTCCAGCATGATTACCGTAAAATCCAATTTATATTTATTGGGATATCGCAAAAAGATGTAAAATGTACTCTTTTTTTTTTTTTGTAAATTTCAACTGCACGGTATCTTACCTTAGTCCCATTCATCTTGATCTCGGAAGTGTCCTTGAAGACTTTCTTGATTGCATTAACCTCAGCCAAATCCCCTGCTAGTGTTGATGTCGCATGAGCATTAACATAGTTCACCTGTAAATCAGAAATTAGACCAGTTACACAATTGGATCCACGGGGAAAATATATAATTTATCTCAAGGAAAGTGTAATTCAGGTTTCCATTCTGTGAATAAATTGAGTACTCCTACCTCCTCAGGGGAAACTCCGGCATCTTCCAAACTTTTAGCTATGCAAGTTGAAACTCCGAGACCATCTGAACGGGGATTGGTCATGTGATGAGCATCACAAGTTGCAGCACCTCCTAAATACTCTGCTATTATATTAGCTCCTCTTTTCATTGCACGCTCCAAGCTCTCCATTATCTATTCCCATCGAAGAAAATTAGTTCCGATAAAATTCTTAGGGTTGAAACGCTACTGATATGCACACGAGTCTAGTGATACGATGCAAATAGGTACTCAAACATAATGAAGGAGGAAGTTGTATAGATTACCAGCACACCAGAGCCTTCTCCCATGACAAAACCATCACGATCCTTGTCCCAAGGTCTTGAAGCTTTCTTAGGGTCTTCATTTCTTTGAGATAGTGCTCTGCAAGCTATAAAACCACCAACACCAGTAGGCATGACTGCAGCCTCAGTTCCCCCAGCTACCATGATATCTGCCTCGCCTCTTCTAATATGATTAGCAGCCGCGTAGAAACAATAATTCGCGGTAGCACAAGCAGTTGAGATGGAGTAATTAGGGCCCATCAACCCTGTGTCTATAGCTAACAATGCTGAACCCATGTTGGTGATGGAATAAGGAATGAAGAATGGAGATATCTTCTTATATCCCTTTTGGACAAGAGACTCAACTCCATTGCTAAAAGCAGTTAAGCCTCCCATGCCAGTTCCCACCAGAACTCCAATTCTTGTTCTGTCCATCTGTAATGCATACATGTCAAGAGATTTCATCGTTACCGCTTAGTCTAAGGTGATTCACATTAAGCAAACTGAGGTATGACTTACATTTTCAAGCACTTCAGAACCAAGGTTGGCATCTACAAGGGCCCTCTTGCCAGCAACAAGGCAGTACCGCCAGCAATCATCAAGACGACGATCACTTTTCCCGTCAATGAATCCTTTGGAAGAAAAATCACGAATCTGACCAGCGAATCGAACAGAGAAACTTGAAGCATCAAACCTGTCAATCAGGCTGATCCCACTCTCTCCCTCAAGGAGTTTGTTATAGAACGTATCAATGTCACTACCAAAAACTGAGACCAGTCCCATTCCTGTAATTACAACTCGTTTTTTGGGATCTTTTTCACGCTTCGGGGCTGAAACAGTTTGAGATACCATGGCTCTAACCGTTCTTAATTTTGAAGCTGAACATGGTAAATTCAACCAAAGTTAAATCCTATAAGAGGTCAAAGTGTAAAAATTGAACACAGTCATAATGAATACTCCTATGCTTATTAGTTCGTCTCCCAAGTTAATGTAGGAAAATTACTAGAAAGATGAACCAATGACGAAGAGAATTGAGAATCACAAACATAGATTCCCATTCTAATCATGTGTTAGAACATTGTTATAATCGGGGTTCTCTTTTCCAACCCTTGGCAGAAACATGTTGAACATGAGTTCAGACATTTTGTTTTGGCTCCTATATATGTTGCTAACTGCATTTTATAGACAACCAAAACATTTCTAAGTAGCATCATTACTTGTCATTTTAGATGCATTGCAAGGTAGATAAAAAACGAAGCACAATTTAATAGACTCATACCTGAAGTACAAACGGACCCACTCGGCTTACTCCCTGTTGGAGCCATTTGCATGTTTTCAACGGGTCTAAGCCCATTATACTGAGCCATGGAAGCTCCATGGTGCCTCACTTCTCTGCTTCTAAACAGTACATTAGAAGAGCAAGCAGCACCAGCAACGCCTGCCATGTTTCTTTCTTTCTCTGCCACTCTCCTTCTCCTCTCTGGGTAAAGCTTGGATGATTTAAAAACTTGTTAAACTTTGGGTTATCAGTGCAAGAGAAGGACTTAACAAAGAATGGGTTTCGTTGGATGGTTTAATTTTTAAGATTGGAGAATCCGCCAACAAGAATGCTTGGGCGATAATAGCATAATAGTTGTATTTTTCGCCCCCCTCATTTTGTTCAAGCCGGTT
>Ga0325411_1007658_pt1 | contig 11760 bp, 5 predicted proteins | sample PopdelMetagenome_13_FD_206181 | JGI IMG/M metagenome (GOLD analysis project Ga0325411, IMG submission 206181) | Populus deltoides microbial communities from Bellville, Georgia, United States - Xylem-PdIQD-R4 | ecosystem: Host-associated > Plants > Phyllosphere > Stem > Wood/Secondary xylem...
CCTCCTTTGATACTCTTTAATATAGCTGCTGAGCTTACTAAAACGATTCTCTAAAAGGTAGAAATTTAAACCAGCATGCGTTATTTATGACTGGAAGTGTATATGGTGTGTGTGTGTGTGTGTGTGTAAAATTGCAAGTTGGAGAAGAAAGCCAATCTTTAAGACATGGTTTTCCAGAGACAGGTTCCACTTTTTCCTATTCATTAGCTTCTGCACTGTGTTGTTAAAATTGCTATATGCGGTTAAGCAACAACAGATCTTGGATGGAAGTTGAAGGCTTAAGACATGGTGTACACTTGAGGAAATAAAACATAGCTTTGAAATATAATAAATCGTTTACATGATAATGATTCATAAAAACATAATAGGAAAAAAGACTGGAAAAATTAATAACTTTAACTTATTAAGTCTATTTAGCATGTCGTTTAGAGCAAGACATGTATCTTTCAAATAAAATGTGCTACAATTCTTACAAGAAAGATAATGCACAATAGCAAAACATCATACAAGGAAAAATAAATAAATAAACTAATTGGTTCAGCATGCTATGCCATCAACTACGAAAATTCAACAAATATCATCGATTTGATGGCTCATGTTTGAGGTATACATGTTTGCCCAGTTAAGGCACCTTACCTACACTTTAAGAAATGTTGTAGTCTTGGCACTTTATGCCTTGCATCAACAGCATGGTGTAAGGCACAGTTTTAACAAAGATGCTTTTGTGTAGAGCTAACACAAAGATCACTCAATAACAGCTCATATATAATTCTTTTTATTATTATTATTATTATTATTATTATTATTTACACGAACAAGCAAAAGATGAGTAGAAAAAAATGAAGATCACACCATAACAAGCTTGTTACCTGAGATGCATTAAATCCCATCCAAATCTATAATAACCTCCAAATAAAGCATTACAAGCACATATAACAACATGATGAGGCAAGCATGTATTTTCCTTTTTCCAAAGAAACATATAAAATGACGGATTTTGTTAAGACTCTTTCCCCCACCCCACTTTCTTTACCCAAGCAGCTGGCGATCACAACATTTAAGAAAAAATTCCTAATGATACCAAACATTTTCAATCTTTTAAGCTTTACAAATTACTTAGACATGAGACACGTTCATTTTCTAGTATAACAAATCCCGTGTAAATACCATCTCCACGCCATCAATTTACTACAAACTAACTTCAATCAACTCATGCCATAGCCGTATTAAACTTCAATTACTCATACCATCAAGTTAATTCAATGAGTCATCGCTAAATCTTACCACAGGTTGCATAAAAAATGATCACCAGTAAGCAACCTACGTACTACATTGCATAGATTTGATTACGAATAGAGAAAAACCCAGTTATCATTACATGCAATTCACAAGTATAAAACAAACCCATTAAGCATAACCTCAAATTTAACCCAATCTCAACATGATTCAAGCTAAAAAAAGGAAACAAACCCATTAAGCATAACCTAAAATATAACCCAATCTTAACATAACTCAAGCTAAAAAAAGGAACTCTCCCTGGCATCAAAATTTCAATAATCTAACAAAAACCCGTTAATCTATAAGACTGATGATAAAAAAAAAAACGCAGAATAGAAGAGAAGCTTAACTAGCTTGAAGCTTCTTGTGCATTTTGTTAATCTCTAAAAGAACTTCCTCTTGCTCTTTCCTTAACCGATCGAGCTCTTTCGAGTTCTCCAAAATTAACCCAATGTCCGATGACGCCATCGTTTTCTTGGAAAACCAGAATCACAATGCTGTTGTTTATTTTTTCTGTTTCAGAAAGAAGAAAAAACAAAAACTAAAGTTGGAGTTCGATCATGTCTTACGTTGTTGTCAATGAATAGAGAAGAACACGAGGCTGTTGGTTTAGATATTTTCGTAATTTCTCGGAAATTAGTGGATAATAAAGTATTTTTAAATTATTTTGTGCGGAGTAATCGTGTGATTTAACGATTACGATGAGGATTTGACGCGTGGGAGAGAGGATACGATAATTGGAGTGGAGCGGGTCTCGACTCCGTAAAATCTTAACAACCTGTGTTCACTTAATCCGAGCCTTTAAAAATAAATGGATGGTTAAGATATTAAAAGCTAATATTTCCTTAATAAGTCGTTGATATTTAATATGATTATTATTTCCCAAGTGCCTCTAAATAATTTATTTAGGATTTTTTTTTTAATCTTCTTTTGCTTTTCAAGATTTTCTAACATAAAATTCAAAGTGTATATTAAGGTAAGTATAAACATAAAATGACTTGATATTGTTGATTTATTAAGCAAACATTAGTTGTAAAAATGTTCAATAATTAATTTTAATTGAAACACAAATTGATTCAAGAATATTTAATAAAAACAAAACTTTATATTTCAAAAATGCTTTTAAAAAAAATTAATATTTTTTATATAATGTTCAGATGAACCTCTTTAGAAGAATTTCTGGGAAACTTAATATTCATATTTCAAACATTTTAAAATCCTAATTTTTCAAATTGAATGACAAGTATTAATACAAGCTAAAATTTCTTAAAAAAATATTTCTCATCCAAACTTTATGGTACTTATCGGAACAATGTAATGATGATTTTTTTCTTCCCATAAAAAAATCATGTAAACTAGAAGGATGGTGAGATCTTTTCATAAAGTTTATTGGTCATTATTAAATTGAATGAAAATAATTCAGTCTTTGTCTATTTTTAAAACATAGCGAAATGACTCAATTACACTTTAAAGCAAAGATTTAAAATTGGCATTGATGGATTTATTTGTATTTATTTGTATTTTTTTTTTTGTTATTATTAGATTGACTTAAAGGCAACTTGGTATTTGAATAAATATAAAATATAATTAAAAAAAAAATGGTTGCCACATGCAATGCACTTGTCAGCATGTGGGGGACGCCTACTTTCTTTGAGCAGCGCATGTGACGTCTTTCGACTATTAAAATCTCATTTCTATTGTGTCGTTGAAAGCGTTACATCGTCCTCTTCTATTTGGGATGATGTTGGTGCGATGGTGCGACACTGGTAACGCTTTTTTTTTCTCTCTCTCTCATCTCTTTGAAATTCGTGCTGGTCATGCAAAATTTCAGAGTTGCCTTTTTATTTGTTAAAATTTCAACTTCAATCCTTATTTTTTTTAAAAAAAAATTGTTTTTAGCCCTTTTATAAAGTTTTAATTAGTTTTCAATTTCATCATTTATTCCTAATTTGTGATATGTTATTTTTTTTCAATTTGATCCTCATTCTTTTTATTTTTTTAATCCTTTTGTTAAATTGACTTCTCTTTTTAATTTCAACTTTTAATAAAAAATTATAGTTGTCCTTTAATCTATTTTTTTGTTTTAATTTTGATCCTCATTATTTGAATTGTCCTTTTTTAAAATTACTTTTATTTTCAATTACACCTTTCAATAATAGATTTGTAGTTATCCTCTAATTTATTTTTTATTTCAATCTTAATCCTTATTCTTTTAATCGTTTTTTTAAAATTAATTTTTCTTTTCAATTTCAGTTTTCAATCAAAAAAATTTAATTGTCCATTATTTTCATGTTGATCATCAGCTTTTTTATTGCTATTTTATTGTTTTGGATCCTTTTGTATAGTTTTTTTTTTAATTTCATTTTTTAACATTTAATAGTTAAATTTCATCATTCAATCAAAAAATTTTAATTGTCCACTATTCCCATATTGATTATTAGTCTCTTAATTGCTATTTTATTATTTTGGATCCTTTGGTATAGTTTTCATTTTTCAATTTCATCCTTCAACATTTGATAGTTCAAATTTATCCTTCACTAAAAAAAACTTTAGTTGTCCTCTAATTTATTTTTTATTTCAATGTTGATCCTCATTCTTTTGATTGCTATTTTTTAGGATCTTTTGTATGTTTTTTTTCTTCAATTTCATATTCAATAATTGATTGGTTGGGGATTAGGCTTCGTGTTTTTTCCAAGTGAGGTGCTTTTGGTCTAATGACATGGGTTATAGGTTTGGAAAGTTAACATAGATTGACATTATTTTTTATTTTTTATTTTTTTTCACTTATTTTTTTAATTCATCATTCAACATTGTATTTTTTAAAAAAAAAATGAGTTCTATGATTTTCTACTTTATCGGGATATCTCAATCCTATAACCTGAGTCGTTGGTTTGACAAGTTAACCTAAGTTGGCAAGACATTTTTTATAGGATCTTTTTTTTAAAAGAAATTTTAATATTTTTTTCAAACATTTTTTTACTAAAAATAATAATAATTCAACTTTGCAATGTAGCATGGGTCAACGTATAATGATGACTATGACTATAATTTCTTTGGACATAAAATCTCTTTAAAATGTAAAACTTGACACTTATAAACTCCAAAGTAATTTGAAAACCTAACCCATTCAAAACCTAACCCATTCAAGCACTATTTTCTTTTCCTCATTTGTTTTCATCCAAAACTTTGCAACCCCAAAGTAATTATTTTTTTTGAAAATCTAGGCCTTGAAGTTATAGATTTTTTTTTATTTTCTTCCTAACCCTAAACTTTAAAAACATGAAATTAAGAATTGTCTATAATAAAAGTAACCCTGGACAACTAAATGGATGACAAGCATTAGTCTAGTAGTGAAAGGAAAATAAATTGTGTTGAAAGACAATTTTAGTAAGATTGTATATCCAAATTAGAATATGAATCATGTTTATAAATTATAATTTTACTAATTATATATATATATATATATATATATAATACTTAAATTATGAATTATTTTTATAGTTTTGAATTTCACTAAATTTCCATTGAACCATACAAAAAACCTATGCGTCCATTGGATTTTCATGTATTACTTTCTTTTCACATTAAACCCATAAAAGAACAAACATACAATTAGAAAGTTATGAAAATTCTTGGCCATTATTCTAGCATCTTGAAGGGTGAGATATCTGTGACCACTATAAAATTATGGAAATGAAAAGAAGAAGAAAAGGAGGAAAAAAAAAAAGAATTCAATAGAAAATATCCTACCCCTTGTTATGAATTTTTATAATAGATTCAACGTATTTATGATACATTACAAGTTTATATATGGGCTAATCCTAGTACAAAAGGAAACAATATAGAAAAAAAAAATTTCAAACTAGAGCAAGAAAAATGCAAAATATAAAAGTATATCTCCTTATATGGTTATAAAGTCTTTTAGGCTTTCTCATCAATATTGAGCTTTAATAAGCGTTGGAAATTTTTTATAGGTGGAGGCACACATTCAACTTGGATTGATGTTGTTATAGGATTAAATTAAAGTAAGATTTTTCCTTTTCCTTCTCTTTTTTATGTTTTTTTCATTATACTTGTTTTTTATTTTATTTTAAAATTTTTCTGTTCTTAATAATTGTATGAATATTGTTGTAAGATTTTTTTTCATGTGAGATCAATTTTGTTGGATTTTAATTGTTTTTTTTTCAATTTTATTGTTCAATTTCAATTAAATTAATTTATTTGTTATTGGATTATGAGTTCTGGAATAGGTTTTCTAGGTTTGGTGGAAATATTTTTTAGTTGATTTATTTATTTGTTGTTGTTGTTATTGTTGTGTATTTGTTTTAGTATTATTATTGAGTATTACTATTGAGTATTGATTTATATTAATTTAATTATTTTTTACTTTTGTTAAATAGATTTTTTAAAAATAGATTTTTAAATAATTATTGACAGTATTATCGACATATTAAGTTCGTTGGTATATTTCAGAGAGTTGGAAAAATATTACTACAAATATCACTATTTAATCACTACAGAATTGCATATGGTATTTCTGTCGGTTACATGGTAAATTCTCGAGGAAAATACCAACAGAATGAAGAAGGTAAATTTTTTTAGTGTACTTTTATCGTCAGTAAATCTGTCGGTAATTTTACTATCGACAGACTCACTGACATATCAAAAATTATCGATGGAGTATTTTTATCCATGAGCCCGTCAATAAATTTATTACCGACAAAATGAGAGTATAAATACCAAAAGAAAATTTTGTTAGTAAATCTAAGAATTCTGCTAGTGCAATATGAAAATTGACTAACATTGGGACATGCTAGTCTCATGAATAATGTCAAAGGCATAATGATATTTGAAGAAAAATATCTCATAAGAAGTATATTGTACCTTAATATTAAGAAAGTAACTCAAATGACCCAAGTTTTAAATAAAAAATTATATGCTAAGATGAGTAATTAAATGAGTCATAAAATAATGATAATTACATGTGATAAGGATATCTTCAATACAAACCAAAATATAAATGCATATGGTCATGGATTTGTATATTAAAATGGAGTGTCTATTTGATACCTATAAAAGTCAAGACGTAAAAAGAATTGGTTATGCCAATTGAACAATGCACATGGTGTCCGTTTAAGTCTATTTTAAAAGACCTATAAAATTTGCATATAGGTAAAAAGATAAGGATAAAAAAAACTTGAATGTTGTTGTATTTAAACATCATTATCAAGAAAACTATTAAGAAATGCATTATGAACATCCAACTAAAAAATAGACTAGCCTTGGGAGTAGTGATAACTAAAATTATCTGAATTGTTACTGGTTTGATAACTGGATTGAGGATCTCATCAAAGTAAATACCTTTATGCTAATTATACCCTTTAGCTACCAATTGAATCTTATAACATTCAATAGACTCATTGAGTTTTCATTTAATCATGTACATCCATTTTCAGCTTACAACATCTATAGAGAGATAAAAAAAAAAAAAACTAAAGACTAGGTGTGTTTATGGACCAACATATCAAATTTTATAGCCATAATTGAATTCCATTTAGGATGTTATTTATCCTTAGTATAACAATTAGGTTTGGATAAAAAGTGTAAAGCAATCATGGTAAAGAGAAGATGCTGGACATGATAGTGTTTAGGATGACATTAATATAAGGTCATAACATGAGTATGAATAAGAATATATTGTGGGAGATTCAAAGGAGAAGATGACTTAAAGAAATTATTATCCATGATAACATTAAGACCAAAAGTATTATGCAAAAACCTAGAGGTGGATGAATGATGAGAGACAATACGAGACTATATTAAAGTTAGAGAATAAGAACCAGATAAAGAAAGAAAAAAAGAGCCAAATATAAAGTAACACTTAGAGTCCTACAACTAGGATATGAAGGGGAAAGAGGTCAAGTAAAGGACAACACAGAAAAAAAAATAAGATAGACAAAATAATGTTAATACATAGAGAATTGATATTAGAAAGATAAAAAGATAAGGACTATAATGATGGAGAGAAAACTAATGAAGTGGACTTGGTATAAGGAAATGGAAACTCATGGAATGTACAATGATGGACAATGTAGACACCATGAGTAGAGATATCCATGTAATGGTATCCTAGATGATCTGAATTATAATCAAGGAAGACAAACGAGGTATGGTGAAAATCAAGTTTATATTTATTGTATCGATGTAGAATAAAAAAGTATAAGGAACCACAAACCTTTAAAAATGCATAGTCAAGTTATCATTTGAAAAGTTTAGAAAAAAAAGATTAATATTGAAGAATTGATATAGGCATTCAGTTGATAAGAAAAAGTAAAAGTTTCAAAGACAAGGATAAAATTTTTATAAAAGAGAAGTATGTCTAAGTAAAGTGAGGTCACTTTCAATAACAATATCGGAGACAACATTCCACGAACTTATTATGCTCGTATGTATAAGGATAAATAATATAATGTGCAATGCCTACAATTTTAAAATATAAAATTAGTTTTTAAAACTTGCCTCCTCCTTGTTGACTCTAAAATTATTTTATATGAGTTCGAAACTAATTTTCAACTAACATTTAAAACTAAATAAAAACATCATAAATCTTAAATTTATTGCGCAAAGGAAAAAAACCATACGTATTTGAAAAATTTATCAATAACAATAATAAAATACTTATATCTATTCATTGAACAAGATGGTAAGGGATCCATAAAATCAATATAAGGTAAGTCTAACAGAGCTAAACCAATATGCTTCGATAAACCTAAATGAGATTAACTAGACTTGTTTAAAGGGAAAGCTATTTAATTAAAATGATAATTACCCGAGGAAAAATCAGAAAAGCTTTATTAGAGAGAATTTAATGCAAGATACGAGAATATGAATGACCAAACCATTGATACCAAACTCCATGGCAAAGTTTATGATAGATAACACTTGAGGACTATAGTTAGAGGGTTGGTACTTGTTGCTACCCAATTTTTGACCCATATTTTCGATAAAATTTCAGAAAAATAAAAAAAAGCAAAAAACAATGAAAACCCCCAAAAATGCATTTTTGATATATTTGCATTTTTTTTAGCATTTTTAACGTCATCTCAAAAGAATTTAAATTTTCAAAGGTATTTGGAACGCGTTCAACTTTTAACGTGTAAATTTTATGATCACTGATTTTCCTTATTGAGTTGACGTTGAAATTGCTCGCTTTCAAAAATACAAAAAAAATGAGAAAAATCAAAATTTACAAAAAAAAACAGGAAAAGAAAAGGAAAGGAAAAGTTGAGGGACTAGTTTGAAAACCTAGTAAAACTTTTCCTATAAATACCATGCTACAGTGAAAATTAAGAGGGGGAGAAATTTACACGGGAAAAAAAATTTTGAGAGGCAGGGGGGAAGAAAATTTTTACAGGGGAAAGGGCAGCCAACAAAAGAAAAACCCTAAACCTAAAAACCTTCCTCCCCCTGCAACCACCCGAAAGGTAAAAAACCCAAGCTTTCATCTTCTCTGCAGCGGCCACCCTTGAAACCAAGACAAGCCGCCACCTTCCACCACCTTTGGCCTTGGAAAAGCAGAAGAGAGAACCAAGGCAGCCCCGCAGCAGCTCCCTCTCACAGAAACCAGCCAAGGCCACACCCACATCAACCTCCAACAGCGGCAGCCAAGACCTGCCCTCTGCACAGAAGCCTCCCATTTCCTTTTCACAGTCTCCAGCTCCACCCAACAGAGACCGGCCGCCGTTCCTTTTTTCCTCAGACCGAACACGACGGCAGCTCCCGTTGTCTTCTTCCTAGTCTTCTCCCGGCCCCGTAGCAGCTCCTCCCCTACGCACGGCAGTGGCCATGGACGGCCTGCAGATGAACCACTGAACCGCTCCCTTAGCCAGCAGCAGCGGTCAGTCCCTTGAGTTGATCTTCCCCGAGTCTCATCGTCGCGTGTGCCGACACGCCACCAGCCACGACAGCTTCTTCTCCGATCTGCAACCATCCAGACGGCAGCAAGCAATGGCAGCGTTGAACCCAGAAGAAGAAAGCATTAACGCAGGGAGATGATGGCACATCTAAAAGAAAAAGGAAAACGAAAGTGAAATACTGCTTGTGTTGTTGGGTTGCTTTGCAGGTGACTGGGAGATGCACCACTGGTACGAACGGGAAGAGAATAAGGAGACGATCCCGATCCACCAGTTTGCTGGTCTTCGCCGGCGGTGGTACGTGAGGTCCACGCACCGCCAGTGGCGGTGGTGTGTGAGGTCCACGCGCCGCCAGTGTTCCCGCAAATTCCAGACAGCTTTCCTGCAGTTACTGTTATGTTTTAGGAATGTATTTTGTAATTTTGGAATTGTTAAGGTTTTGTTTGGTTAATTTGATTTCTGTTGACATTGTAAACATGTAAGTACGGGTGAGAAAATAGTAAAGGAGATGTATGTGTTTGTATTTTTTTTTAATGTTATTGAATTGTAAAAAATCAAAAAAGACAAAAAGAATTAATTGTTTAATTTGAATATGGTTAAATATCTCAAGGACAAATAAAATCATGTTATATTTTCCATGAAAATATAAGAACATGTTTCTACATATATTCTGGGATTTAATAACTGATTTATTAAAACCTTAGAATTTCATTAATATTTCAAATTTTCAAATCACATCAAACTACAAAGCAACTTACTTCGGGTAGGGTGCTAGGGGTGCTAATACATTCCCTAGCCACAATCAGTCCCTTACCCTTGAATATTTGACGAAGACCAGTGCACCCGGGTTTCCTAGTAGCTCTCAATTAAATACTAGGTGGCGACTCCCAAGAACCAATCAAGCAAAACAAATAAACGAAAAATCGCTGAATCGCCACGCGGGGGACGTGCGACAGTACTGAAGTAGGTATAAACCATTTTTAATTGTTTTGGACATAAGAATAACTTTAAAAAATAAGATGAAAATGATTATGAAATTTAAAAAAAACATTATTATCTTAAGCAAATTATCTTATAGAAAAAAAGAATTTCATGATTAGAGGCATGTGAGGTTAAATTATTATTATTATTATTCCATTTTAAAAAAATGGTATAAATTGTGTTCACGGCAAACAAAACAGGCATAAATTCCTAGGGGTCATAGTTTCAATATAAGCTAAGTCTAACAGAACTAAACCAATATGCTTCGATAAATCTAAATGAGATTGACTAGACTTGTTTAAAGGGAAAGCTATTTAATTAAAATGATAATTACCCAAGGAAAAATCAGAAGAGCCTTATTAGAGAGAATTCAATGCAAGATACAAGAATATGGATGACCAAACCATTGATGCCAAACTCCATGGCAAAGTTTATGATAGATAACACTTGAGGACTATAGTTAGAGGGTTAGTATTGAAGTAGGTACAAATCATTTTTAATTGTTCTAGACATAAAAATAACTTTAAAAAATAAGATGAAAGTGATTATGAAATTTAAAGAAAACATTATTATTTAAAGCAAATTATCTTATAGAAAAAAAGAATTTCATGATTAGAGGCATGTGAGGTTGAATTATTATTATTATTATTATTCCCTTTTAAAAAAATGGTATAAATTATGTTCACAACAAACAAAACAGACTTAAATTCCTAGGGGCATAGTTTCAATATAAGGTAAGTCTAATAGGGTTAAACCAATATGCTTCGATAAACCTAAATAAGATTGACTAGACTTGTTGAAAAGGAAAGCTATTTAATTAAAATGATAATTACTCGAGGAAAAATTAGAAAAGCCTTATTAGAGAGAATTCAATGCAAGATACGAGAATATGAATGACCAAACCATTGATGCCAAACTCCATGACAAAGTTTATGATAGATAACACTTGAGGACTATAGTTAGAGGGTTGGTATTAAAATATGTACAAATTATTTTTAATTATTCTGGACATAAGAATAACTTTAAAAAATAAAATGAAAGTAATTATGAAATTAAAAAAAAACATTATTATTTAAAGCAAATTATTTTATAGAAAAAAAATTTTCATAATTAGAGACCAGCGAGGTTAAATTATTATTATTATTATTATTCTCTTTTAAAAAAATGATATAAATTGTGTTCATGACAAACAAAACAGGCGTAAATTCCCAGGGGAATAGTTTCTTATAACCGACTTGTATTTAGTCCTTTTCATTAATACAAAAAAAAAAAGATACCAAAAGTTTGTCGTTTCCCGTTTGGTAGACATGTGTAACACAGTACGCCTCTCTTATCTCTCTTCTAAGTTTAACCGTAAAGCCACCACCTCCTCTCCTGCCAGTTCCTATTACGCTCCACTTCTTTTTTCTTCTCTTCTTTCCGTGCCCAGTTTTTTTTCCTTCTGTTTCTCTGATAACAACAGCGTCGCTTCTATTGGATATGGCAGGGAAGCTGATGCATGCCGTTCAGTATAGCACCTATGGAGGAGGCGCCGCTGGTTTAAAGGTTAATTGTTTTTTAACCAAATCTTGTTAGCGTAATTGTACGT
>Ga0325411_1007660_pt1 | contig 11759 bp, 10 predicted proteins | sample PopdelMetagenome_13_FD_206181 | JGI IMG/M metagenome (GOLD analysis project Ga0325411, IMG submission 206181) | Populus deltoides microbial communities from Bellville, Georgia, United States - Xylem-PdIQD-R4 | ecosystem: Host-associated > Plants > Phyllosphere > Stem > Wood/Secondary xylem...
TTGTAGTCCTCACCTCATGGCCCAAATAAGGTTATGTTGGACCCCTCTTGCATATGGATAAGATGTACTAGGGTCTCCTCTTGATACTCTAATGGACCTTTCAATTCTGACTTGGTTGAAACATTGAAAACCAATGCATTCAATGCCTCTTTCAATGCCTTTGTCTTGGATCGAGTCATTGGACCATTTGGAACATGTAATGGGTCCTTGCTGGTGTTTCTGGGCTGGTCCACATCAGAAAGACAACCAACCAGACCCATCCTTCATCCATTTTCATCAGATTCATTGTTGTCGATTTTTCGAATCATTCACGGCACATCAGATTCATTTGCTACTTACGAGACTATCATTGCAGTTTTTTTTTGCTTGTTTTCTGGTTTTTATTGCTTCTTGAGTCATATATACATTTGGATTGCGCTGCTAAGTTTGTTCTATTTGGTGTTGGTTTCAATTCCGCAAGCACCGCAAGAGGGTGAGACGAGAGGTGTGAGCATGTGACAATATTCAGAGTGTTTGCGAAAAACACGAGCAATGTGAGGATTTTGTTTTACCACTAACCAATTTTTACAGGTACTATCATGTCAGATCAAAACAATACACGACCCCTTGCGATGTAGAACTTAAATTCCAAATGCAAGCCATCACGAAGATGTTGAAAGAGTGAATTTTGTGATGGGAAACATGTGTAAGAGACTTGAGAAGGTGAGAAAACTTGGTAACGTGGCTTGAACATGTACCCAAGACGTGAGAAAGGTTGGGGCTGAACCGAAATCAAAACAATGATTGTGGGGTGAAAGGCCAAGGTGGGCTGATTATGCGGATTTTGAGGAGGACGTTGATGATATTGGTGATGGTGGTTTTAAGGATGAGACCATAGGCCATTATGAAGGTTTTCGGCACCCTAGAAACCGAAGGGATTTCATGTATTTTGATGAGGTGTTATGGCAAAAGAAAAGGAGGATTCAAAAGGAGAGGTGGTATCAAAGGGAGAGAAATAAAGATATTAGTGTTCTAAAAAAATAATCCAAGAGTCTATCCCGTATTCTAGGGGAGATGAAGCAAGAACTTCATATGTTAACGGTAGCAGTCAATGCCCAGTAAGCTTCAGAAAGAGAGGAGAAAAAAATGTTGCAATGATGATATACGAAATAGAATGGCTGTTACTTTCATCTAAAATTGTTGGCGATGATTGTTAGCAAGAAAAGAACTCTAAAGGCTTCAAATAGAGGCTAAGGAATTTTCCATTCAACTTGTTGGTGATTCGATGATGAATCATCTTGAAGAGAGAGGTAACGATACAATCCAGGCAAGGTCAAATTCGGATTTTGATGAAAAATGTGCACCTATGCAGTTTTACGGCGACAGTAATAATTCTCAATCCGACTGTTGGATCGGGCTGCAATGTTACGTGGAGTCTCCAGCCATGTTGTGCTACCTTCGGTTAATATTTCATGTTAGTTGAAGTTCAGGAAGGCACCACAATACTGGTCAACAGAGGCTGTACAAATTTTGTTATTTACTTCATTTTGACTTGTGGACTTTCTATTTGGCTAAGAATCTTTTCCTAAAAGGTTGCAACAGCCTGTTTTGGAAATCTCCTAGTTTTATAAAGATCTTTAATGAGTTGCAATATAGTTTCCAAGTGTGACAAGGATTCATAAATATTTCAGAATACTTTTCTTATAAGGATTTCTTATTCATCCTCGCTACAACAAAGAAAGAAGACTTCAGAATTAATTCTACCTTTAGATCAGATTTTCTAGTCTATTTGGGACTTCTTAATGGTGACAAATTTGATTGTAGCATATTTAGGATAGTAATTTTTGGATTTTTATTATTTGTATTATTTTCTTCATAGTCTTTGAGTTATTATTACTTATTTTGGTCAATTGTAAGTGAGACTCATATAAGTCCACCTAAGGGGGGGTCATTAGGGTTTAGTTAAGTCTAGAGTGAGTATAAATAAAGGCATAACCAGACATGTAAGTTAGAGAATTTAGATTAATAAAAGTTCTTGTTTGCCGCACTTTGTGTTTGTGTGTTGGTGAGATAATCTCCCTTTCATGGTTCTCTAATGAACTAAAAAACAACTTATCAAAGAACAACCGCCTTCGTGGCGTCATCCTTATACTTCTCGTTCGCGAATCAATATTCGTTGGGTGGGGGTTTCCGTTTTCAATAGTACTGGTGCCTAGGTACAAGTTATTTTTATGTCACACTCCTATCAAACCTGATTTACTTGGCTTTCCAGGAATTGGTGTCTTTGTGTGTGGGTTGCATGACCACGTGATCACGAGGTTCGCGAATCAATATTCTTTTGTCTCAGGAACTAATGAAAGGCGATAAATCTACGAGACCTGCTCGTTGTATTATGAAAGTTGATCTAATGAAGGCTTATGACTCGGTGCGGTGGGATTTCGTTGACGCTACATTAATAAAAATGGGATTCCCTAAAACAGTCATTGATTGGATCATGGTTTGTGTGACATCATGTCAATTCTCTATCAACGTCAATGGTGAGCTTGCAGGTTACTTTTAAGGGGGAAGAGGGCTGAGACAAGGTGATCCACTGTCCCCATATTTGTTTGTCCTATGTATGGAAATCTTTTCGGGGCTATTCTACAAGATGAGTGCCAACTAAGAATTCAAGTTCCACTGGAGATGCAAAGACAAAATTTCTCATCTTTGTTTTGCTGACGACTTGATGATTTTTAGTAAAGGGGATGTTAACTCAATTCGTATGATTAGAACTGTGCTGACAAAGTTTCAAGATCTATCAGGTCTGTATCAAAATCCAAACAAAAGAGACATCTTCTTGAGCGGTGTGTTAAATGCTGAGAGGGAACAAATTATTCGTATTCTTGGGTTTAGAGGGGGGGAGCTCCCTATGAAATATTTGGGAGTAGCTCTTCTCTCGTCCAGACTAAAGGCTGTTTATTATAAGGGCCTCGTGGATCGAATCACCTCTAAAGTTCGACATTGGACTTGTAGAACACTCTCGTATGCAGGACGGGTACAATTGATTAATTCAATCTTATTTTCCATATAGGTCTATTGGGCATCTCTCTTCCTCTTACCTAGGCAAGTAATTAAAAATGTGGAGCAAATTATGAAATCCTTTCTTTGGTCAGGTTCTAAAGTGGCTTGGGATTAGGTATGTCTTCCAAAAAAGGAGGGGGGGCTAGGAATAAAAAGGATAACAGAATGGAACAAGATTGCTTTGTTGAAACACATTTAGAACATGTGCAATGACTTAGATGGCTCACTCTGGTCCACTTGGATCAGATCCAATCTGTTGTGAGGTAGGAATTTCTGGACAATCACGATGCCAGAGAATTGCTCTTGGGCTTGGGGAAAGATTCTAAAGCTTAGATCCTTAGCATGGCCAAAGATGAAGTACATCATAGGAGATGGAATGACAACCTCTCTATGGTTTGACAATTGGCATCCTCAAAGCTCACTCGCGGATTCTTACGAGGAAAGATTCATCTATGATTCAGGTATGGAAAAGAACGCGAAGTTGAATGTGCTGATTCATAACTTAGAATGGAAAATTCCTACCACCCAAGGGCATTACCATCCATTCATATAACCCCTGTTTAGTTTTAAATGTTGTTTTCCATTCATCTTCCTCTTTCATTCTAATTTGGTGATAACCACTCATCAAATCGACTTTAGAAAACAATGCAGCACCATGCAACTCATCAAGTAAATCATCAAGTCTGGGTATAGAAAATCAATACTTAACTGTTATTTTGTTGATAGCACAGCTGTCCATACACATCCTCATAGTACCATCTTTCTTCGGTACAAGCAAAGTAGGTACAGAACATGGACTAAGTGATTCTCGCACATAGCCCTTCTCTAAGAGCTCACCAACTTGCCTTTGAATCTCTTTTGCTTCCTCTGGATTACATCTGTATGCTGGTCTGTTACGAAGTAAAGCTCCCGGCACCAAATCAATTTGATACTCAATTCCACGAATAGGTGGTAACCCTTTAGGTAATTCATCTGGAAACACACCTTTAAATTCTTCAAGCAATTCCTTAATCTGTCTTGGTAAGTCCAATCCTTCTACTTGTAGTAATTGCTTTACCCAGATCATGAAAACAGCCCCCGCCAAAGCTAATGCTTGTTTGATGTCTCCTTTTTTGGCTAACAACAACTCCTTACGTGATTTCACCTCCTTTTGTTGGCTTCGTATCTGATCATCTCTAACATGTTGAGAACTTAATGGTAACAAGTTCACCTTCTTTCCATTTAGCATAAAAGAATAAGTGTTTTTTTGTCCATTGTAGGTCACATCCTTATCAAACTGCCATGGACGACCCAGCAACAAATGGCTAGCTGACATCGGCGCAACGTCACACAAAACCTCGTCATGATAGGTTTTAATGGAAAAAGGTACACGGACTTGCTTTGTCACCCGAATCTCCCCATTCTCATTCAGCCATCGCAAACTATACGACCTAGGATATGGAAGGGTAGTTAAACCCAATTTCTCCACCAAGGTAGTTGACGCAACATTAGTGCAACTTCCATTATCAATGATCATCCCACACACCTTATCTCGAATCTAACATCGAGTATGAAAGATGTTCTTGCGTTGCTCATCACTAACATCAATTTGTGCATTCAGAACCCGTTGCATAACCAACAAATCTCCAGCCATAATTAAGTTTATCAACCTCAATTCCAGCAAGCCTTTCTTCTGTTTTTGGCTCCTGCCTTAAATCACAACTGATGCTCTGATACCAGATGATATGCTATGAATGATTCGATAATCGGCAACAATGAATCTGACGAAAATGGATGAAAGATGGGTCTGATTGTGTTGTCTTTCTTTTGGTGTTTAAGTTGGATTATAGTGATTTAAAGTAAATAAGATGGAGGATAGACTAGAATGATACTTTGATAAGTCGATCTGGACGACACAAAGATCAATCTAGGATTTCGACGCCACACTCTTTGTGATTGAAGAGTGATAAGTCAGGTAGGGTTCTTCACAAAATCAATTTGGAAGAACAACTCTTAATTCTGTGCATTAAGTTTCAAATCTTGGCCAAAAGTGTTTTATTACATATTCTGATACTATATTTATAATTGGAACATCTCTCCAAAGTTAGGAAAAATTCAACATGACAGAAGTCAAGCCCAAAAATTAGACTTTAACAAAGTAGTTATACAAATTTAACTAGCACACATTTTCTGATTTTAATTGAAACATAAAAATACCAAATTTAAAATGGCTATAACTTCTTGTACAAAAGTCTAATGCAATCATGATTGGACAATCTAGAAAGATCACGTTCTGAACTTGAAATCCACCTAGATTAGTCTTGTTTTCACATGTAGTGGATGACTTCAAATTCGAGTTCAAATTCATTTACTGTTCTGACTGTAAACATCATCAATTCCTTCACTTATTTGCATTATCAACCCACATTCAAGTAGCCCAACATCAAAAGAACTATTAAGGGCTTTCCCCACCTTTAAGTTCCAATTGTAGGCAAATAAGCACCCTTGAACCAATTTCAAACTGATTACTAATTTTTAGCTCCGACGCAGCTTCAATCATTCCAATTTGACTCGTCAAAGCCCTTTGTAGTTGTTTCGCTCTCGCTCTTGTCATTGGACCTTCTGAATCCTCTTACATATTAGATTTAACTTTACGAGATGGATTATAATTCCCATGATGCACATCATTTACTAATTCTACAAAGATCTTTAATGGGCTGCAACATAATTACCAAGTGTGGCAAGGATTCATGATTATTTCAGAATCCTTTTCTTACAAGGATTCCTTATTCATCCTAGCTACAAAAAGGAAAGAAGACTTTAGAATAAATTCTACCTTCAGATCAGATTTCCTAGTCTATTTGGGACTTCTTAATGGTGACAAATTTGATTCTAGCATATTTAGGATGGTAATTTTTGGATTTTATTATTTTTACTATTTTCTTCTTAGTCTTTGGGTTATTATTACTTATTTGGGTCAATTGTAAGTGGACTTAATATAAGTTTTGATGTGGACTAACCTAGAAACATCAGTAAGGACCCATTACATGTTCCAAATGGTCTAATGACTCAGTCCAAGACAAAGGCATTGAAAGAGGCATTGAATGCATTGGTTTTGAATGTTTCAACCAAGTCAGAATTGAAAGGTCCATTAGAGTATCAAGAGGAGACCCTAGTACATCTTATCCATGTGCAAGAGGGGTCCAACACAACCTTATTTGGGCCATGAGGTGAGGATAGCAAAGGAAACAAAAGAATCCTTCTACAACTTGGAAACAACATGGGTGGCTACCTTTTCCTTTTGTTTCTAGGATTAAGGGGCTGCATGGAAGGCTATAAATAAGCCTTGAATCAGTTCTATAATATTTTACTTCCTTCTCTTCTTCTCATGACAGAACATGGATTTAATATTATGGGCTTTGTTTTATTTTGTTAGCTACAGCCCAAGGCTTGTTTAGGCTTAATTAATACCTTGTTTTCAGTTAGGATCCAAGGCTTGTTTGGATTAAGTTATGGGCTTTTCAGTTTAGGGTTTTGGGTCAGTTTTGAGTGGACCTCATTTAAGTCCACATAAGGGGTCCATTAGGGTTAATTTTTCAAGAACTATTTAAACTCATGGAAGCCAAAATTTCAGCAGCTTTGATGATAATTACTTCTGAATTTTTCAGTTTTAATGTGTGAGAGTGATTCTTGCATTCTTCAGTTCTTGAACGAACTGAATCTGAATTATCGAAGATTAACTGGCTTCGTGGTGTCATTCTACTTAATCCAATAGTGTTGGTGCCTTAGGGTAGGATTGCATTGTGTCACACTCTTATCAGACCTATTTTAGCTTTTCGGGATCAGATCTCAATCTTGATTGAGGGTTGCGTGATCACGAGGTTCGCATCATAAAGTAAATGATGTCCAATTGAGTTCAAATTTCAGATATAGTGCAACTTCAACCCAAATAGATAGAATATAAAGTTTGAGCAATTTACGATAAGGTTTGATATCCTAAATATGCTAAAATCAGTTCAAATTGGGTGAATACCATAGATTCTTAATTTGTTAGTTAGCTGGTTGTATTGGTTTCCCTCACGAATCTAGTGAGGTTTCAGTTTTAGGGTCGGTGGCTAGCCTGTAGCCATCTGTTGTTTTATGTTTATGTTATCATTGTAAATCTGGGGTATGCCCCTTATAATGTTTGTATTTTCTTCTTTTAATACATACGTCAACTTACCAAAAAAAAAATATGCTAAAATCAGATTTGTCACCATTAAGAAGTTCCAAATAGACTAGGAAATCTGATCTCAAGGTAGAATTTATTTTAAAGTCTTTTTTTTCTTTTTGTAGCAAGGATGAATAAGGAATCATTGTAAAAAAAGGTTTCCAAAACATTTATAAATCCTTGCCACACTTGTAAACTATGTTACACACCATTAAAGATCTTTGTAGAATTAGGAGATTCTGAAAATAAACTGCCACATCCTTTTAAGAAAAGAATCCTATCCAAATAGGAAGTCTACAAGTCAAAAGGAAGTAAATAACAAAATTTGTACAGCCTCTGTTGACCCCTATTGCAAAGTCTTCCCGAACTCTGATTGACTTGAAATTTTAACTCAAGGTAGAACAAGATGTCAGGAGACTCCACATAAAATTACAACTTGATCCAACGGTCGGATTGAGAATTATAATTGTTGCCGTAAAACTGGATTGTTGCACATTTTACATCAAATTCTGAATTTGACCTTTCCTAGATCGTATCACTTATTGTGTCAAAAAATAAATACCTTTATCTAATCATGCTTGCAAAGTTATTTTAATTCCATCATGTTTCAAACAATTTTAGTTTTGTCAGCAACTTGGCTTGTAATGTCACTAGACTTTTTTTTTTGTCAAATGAGCCATTATTTAATAAGATTATGTGTTTTCTTGTGTTTATGATGTGCCTTTATTTTTGTTATTGTTTCATGCAAGTAACACACCCACACGGCTCACACCCTTTACTCACAAAACCATTGCTTCAAGAATTCTTTGATGTGTTTCTCTTTTTCTCAAAAAAACTATGCATGATCTCATGTTTTCACAAGGATTTTTAAGAAAACAAAGTTTTAGTACAAAGCATAAATTAAATTGGTGTCTGTTCTAATAGACGAGTTCTGAAAATTTAAGTGATTAATTAAAAAAAGGAAAAAACCTGAGGAACAACCCAAACATCATGAGTTGACTTCAAAGATGAGTTTTAATTGAATGAATAATGAGAAACCACTTTGCATATTCACATGGAAGAAAGCAAGGCTTACCGATCCTAAGTGCATGCGTTTGAAATGAGGAAAAACCATATTTGATAATCCTTTCACAATACAAAAAATTCTCATGTGTCCCCCTTTGAGTCTGATATGTTTTTCTTGAGAAAAATAACCCTAACTAAGATCACACCTACACTAGGGGGGACAAGTGCAATAAATATACAAAAAAATCCTCAATGATTAAAAGTGCCAAAACAAAGCTGGGGGCATGAAAGAATCCAAAGGATCCAAAAAGTTTAAGCATGCCACAAAAAATAACAAATATGATGATGCTCAAAACCAGGTAAAGAAAAAAAAAGAGAAAAATCCCAAGCCTAACACTAGGAGGCACGATGAACCATTTTGCAAATCAATTCAAAGGACAAAAAGGTTAGGAAACAAGCATTAGTAATCTTTAGTATTTAAATCCTTTAAACACCTTTTGAGCCTACATATATCCTTTTTCTTTATAGCCAATAACCAAAGTTTATGTTATGCAATGCAAACCTGGCGATCACGTGGTCATGCAACCCACAATCAAGATTGAGATCTGATCCTGGAAAGCCAGAATAGGTCTGATAAGAGTATGACACAATGAAAACTTGCCCCGAGGCACCAACACCATTGGAATGAGTAGAATGATGCCACAAAGCCAATTAATCTTTGATAAGTCAGATTCAGTTCGTTCAAGAACCGAAGAATGCAAGAATCACACACACGTTAAAATTGAAAAATTCAGAAGTAATAGTCATTCAAGACTTTTGAAATTTTGGTTACATGAGTTTAAATAGTTCTTGAAAAATTAACCCTATTGGACCTCTTATGTGGACTTGTATGAGGTCTACTTAAAACTGACCCAAAAACCCTAAACTGAAAAGCCCATAACCTGATCCAAACAAGCTTTGGATCCTACTTGAAAATAAAGTATTAATTAAGCCCAAACATAAAAGAAAATAATAAAAATAACTCTATCATTAAATAGCACCAGCCCTTCTTTCCTTGTGGAACTAGAAAATTCACAAAACAAGCTGCCACATCCTTTTAGAAAAAGGATCCTTGCCAAATAGAAAGTCCACGGGTTAAAAGGAAATAAATAACAAAATTCATATAGCTTGTTCTGACCTATATTGCAAGTCCTTTCCAAACTCCGATTCACCTGAACATTTACCCTAACATAGACACATACCTCTGGAATCTTCTGTTAAAGTTTTGGCTTGATGCAACGGTTAGATTTAGAGTTATGCTCAATAGCGTAAAACTAGACGATATAAACTTTTACGGCAAAATCCGAATATGACCTACTTGGGTTGTATCACAAGGCTAAATTGTATCATTCCCTTCTTTTTCAAGAAGATTCGCCCCCGAATCTTGAATAGGATTAGTAATGACTTCATTAGCCTCTTGTTTGAGCCTTCAGAATTCCCTTATTGCTAACACCTTTTTTCTAACAACACTGTATGGAAGTAGTGATTGACAAGAATTTCAGATAAGCACGTCGTACTAACCACTTGCGTACATATTTTTGAATGATAACAACATCATCTCTCCTTCGTCTTTTATTTTTTTGGTATTGTACCTCATTTTCCTTTTAAGCTTGAAGATCATAGAATAATCTTCTACACTTATCAACTTCTTGTTCTAAAACCCCCAAACCATAGCTTAGTTTTTCGCATCCTTGAGCTAGAATCCTCCTACGTTCCCTCTTCTTTGTTGAATACATGACACAAATAGGAAAAATAAAAGAAGACGAAGACACAACAAGAATAGAGTTTACGACAGGAAGAACAATGATTTAGACTTGAAATTACAAATATGACTTTTGTTGAGACTAGAACTGATCGAAAACAAACAAATATGAAAGTGATGAAAATGACTACAACAGCCAAATATTCCAAATATGATGATAATATACTGGCAGGAACAAAATCAACAGAAACAAAACAAGTTTTGAAAGATAACGCAAAACAGACCAATTACGACAAGACAAAACTCGATTGTGAAACCTAAAGAAAACTGATGTGGACTAGTCCATAAACACCGGCAAGGACCCATTACATGTTCCAAATGGTCCAATGACTCGGTCTAAGATAAAGGCATTGAAAGAGGCATTGAATGCATTGGTTTTGAAGGTTTCAACCATGTTAGAATTGAAAGATCCATTGGAGTATCAAGAGGAGGGCCCTAGTGCATCTTATCCATGTGCGAGAGGGGCCCAATACAACCTTATTTGGGCCATGAGGTGAGGACAACAAAGGAAACAAAAGAATCCTACTACAACTTGGAAACAACATGGGTGGCTACCTTTTCCTTTTGTTTTTAGGATTAATTGGCTACATGGAAGGCTATAAATAAGCCTTGAATCAGTTCTTTAATATTTTACTTCATTCTCTTCTTTTCATGGCAGAACTTGAATTTAATATTAAGGTCTTTATTTTATTTTGTTAGCTATAGCCCAAGACTTGTTTGAGCTTAATTAATACTTTGTTTTCAGATAGGATCCAAGGCTTGTTTGGATGAAGTTATGGGCTTTTTATTTTTAAGTTTTTGGGTCTGTTTTATGTGGATCTCATATACCACATAAGAGGTCTATTAGGGTTAATTTTTCAAGAACTATTTAAACTCATGTAATCAAAATTTCGACAGCCATAACTGAATATTTTTAACGTGTAAGAGTGATTCTTACATTCTTCAATTCTTGAACGAACTGAATCTGACTTATTGAAGATTAGCTGGCTTCGTGGCATCATTCTACCCATTCTAATAGTGTTGGTGCCTTGGGATAGGTTTCCATTGTGTCACACTCCTATCAGACCTATTTCGGCTTTCCAGGATTAGATCTCAATCTTGATTGTAGGTTGGGTGACCACGTGATCACGAGGTTCGTATAAAAAACACTATCCAAATGACCTCGAATTTAATATACCAAGAAAACAACAAATTTCAGTTTGCGGCAGATTGAACCTCCAATTAAAACCTCAAGAACATGATTTCCAAATAAGCCTATATTTAATATATGGTGTGATTTCACCCCATACATAGAATTTGAAGTTTCAATTGATTCTAAGGTGATTTACTTATGGTTCACTAAGAGTAGTTTTCTACGGTAGAATTGAACCTCAAATTAAAACATCAACCAAGAGATATCATAATAAGCCTAAAATTTATATATGTTGTTATCTCACCCCCAATAGACAGAATATGAAGTTGCGATTGATGCTGAGGTGATTTTCTTATAGCACAAAGAGTTGTGTTTCTACTGCAGAATTAAGTCTCAAATTAAAACCTAGAGCAAACCATATCAAAATAAGCCCAAATTTGATATATGATTTGATCTCACCCCCAATAGACAGAATATGAAGTTTCAATTGATTCTCAGGTGGTTTACTTATGGTTCATGAAGAGTTGTGTTTCCGCGGCAAAATTGAATCATCCTTCAAATTTCATCTAATCTCTCTCTCTCTCTCTCTCTCT
>Ga0325411_1007662_pt1 | contig 11756 bp, 7 predicted proteins | sample PopdelMetagenome_13_FD_206181 | JGI IMG/M metagenome (GOLD analysis project Ga0325411, IMG submission 206181) | Populus deltoides microbial communities from Bellville, Georgia, United States - Xylem-PdIQD-R4 | ecosystem: Host-associated > Plants > Phyllosphere > Stem > Wood/Secondary xylem...
ACCGACAAAGAGACTCTGGATCCTTTTTATACTACATTGTATCATAAATATTAAATCAATATATCATTTTTAATATATTAATGTTAAGAAAATTAAAAAATATTATTTTAATTTTTTAATTAAAAAAACTTTTTTTAAAATTCTATTTTATATTATCAAAACACATTTTAAAGCATAGTTTTAAGACCCGGTCCGGTCTAAAGTCCGAGTTTTGGGTTTTGATCGGGTCATTAGGTTTTGATCGGGTCACTTGATTGATCGGATCCGTTTTACTTTTTAAATCAAATCAATATTATTTTAAAAATAATAAAAATTAACGAGTTTACAACCAAGTCTCTTGATTGAATCTTATCAATTTAATTTATCGGATCAGTCGAGTCGCACAGATTATCTGTTATGCCAAATTTTTTTTGTTTTAACCTCGACTCAATCGAATTTCAAAAACTATGCTTTAAAGTGTCATGGTAAGTTGGGAAAAAAACTACTTGTTAAGGAAGTTCTGTTTACTTGTTAAGGAAGTTCTGTTTACTTGTTAAGGAAGTTCTGTCTTGCGTTGTGGGCCGCTGCTGAGTGACCTGGTGCTGGGCTGTCCTTGTCCTTTTGCCTCTTTCCCCATCTTATCTTTTGAGTTTTCGTACGACGTCATGTTATAATTGATTTTTGAGTTAGTTGCAGTTTAGCTGCTTATCATGTTACGAGATAAAATGATAATTTCATAAATAAATAAATAAATATTAAATTTAATTTTTAATTAATTTAATATTAAAAAATAAAATTTAACTAAAAAATCAATTAAGTTAATTCATGTTAACCTGTCAAACATAGATTATAAGACCAAAATAACTCTATAAAACACAAGTTAAAACAATTTATGAAATTTAATTATCAATTATATTAAGGTTAAAGGAAAAAATTAAAAAAATAATAATTAAAAAAGACATAAAAAATCATTAAAGTCAACCAACTAAGCTTGTGACTCGGGTTATGAGACTATAATAACATCATATAATTCAAACCAAAATAAATTACGAATCTTAATTCTCAAGTAATCTAATATTAAATGACGAACTAAAAAAATCAACTAAAAAAATGATAAAAAACTCGAGTCAACCGACCAATCCGCGACCTAAATCATAAGACCGCGGTAACCACATAGAAAGCAAATAAAAAAATTAAAAATCTCAATTCCCAATCAACCCAATTTTGAAGGATTAAATTAAAAAAAGTTAAAAAATGATTAAAGTCAACTCGAATTAACTTGTTAAACCAAAATCAGAAAAATGTGATAACTCTATAAAAAACAATTAGAAAAACAATATAAAGTTCGATTCCCAATTAACTCAATCTCAAATGATGAAGTTGAAAAAAATAGACAAAAAAATAACTCGAGTCAACATGGCTAACTCGTAAAACTCGTGACTCGGATTATGAGATCAAAATAAATTATAAAAAAATAAATTATAAAACTCAATATCTAATAAATCTAATTTTAAAAAATAAAATTAAAAAAAACAAAAAATAATTGAGGACGAAGCTAAAAAGGAACTTTGCTTTTCAGTGTTCACTATTACAGTGAAAAGTCATACCCTTTTAATATATGTTAATTAACAATGTTAATTAATAATTTGTCGAGCCTGATTGGTTGGTTTCATTTGGGACCGATACACTATTCTAAGTTTGTTAACGAGAATTCATTTTAATTGGTAAAAAAAAAAAAAAAAAAACTCACTTGTTTCATCTTCAATTAATTTTAGAACCAATTTCAAATTAGTCCCTCAACTATTAACTTATTAGTAAATTAAAATATATCTTAATCTTTTGTTTTTCCCCTAGTTTTAATTCTTCTTTCTTTCTTTCAATTTAATTTGCTTGTGATTTGTTTAGAGGCTTATCATTTACTTGTTCTATTAAACATCAATAATGTAATTAATATGACCTAGTTTTTTTGTTTTTAGTTTCTGATATTGATTTCTTGGTATAAAAAAATATTGATTATTTTTTTTAATTACTTCTTCTCTTATTTAGTTTTACCTATTTTAATTCTATTTTTCCCTTACTAATTTCTATCTCTTAGTTTCTTTTCTAGGGTTTTTAATTTCAATTTTAATATTATGCATAAATTTGAGAGGACATGTTGAATTATAACCTTGACTGTCATTAATCAAATAATACATCAAGATCAGCCTAACAAGAACATGGACAGAGTTTAGAATAAACAAAATGTTGAACTAAGAGGCTATTGTTTCACCGTAAAATATTTTATATAAATTTTCTTGCAATATTTAGTAAATAATGGTTGAGAAATACAATTATAATAAAATAATAATAATGTTTTATAGTGATGATAAAGTCATATTGGATTGTGGCTATAGTATTTGTAAAGGTAGGGGTGGGGTGGGGTGACAACGGTGGTAAAGATTATAGTGTTGGTTGAGTGATAGAAGTAATAGTGGTGGTGGTGGTGGTGGTTGGATGAAAATTATTATAATTTAATTTTTTATTTTTTTTAAAAATATCCTAAAAAATATTAAAAAAAAAAAATATTAATAAAAAAAAAAAAAACTAAATATATATATATATATATATATATATATATATATATATATATATATATATATATATATATATATATATATTTCAATCAATCAATCAAAAGAATTTTAAAAAAAGGAAAAAATTAAAATAAGGAGGCAATTGAGATGAAATTAAGAAAAAATGTTTGAAATTTGCTAAGTAATTGAAAATAAAAAAGCCAATGACTAAATAAAAGAAAGCAAAATACAAGAACCATTCTAATATAATCAGGGATAAAAATGAAAGAAAAAAATTGAAATTGGTAAATAGTTGAAAATTAGAAAACCAAAAATTGAATTAGAGGAATTAGTGAAATTGAGGGATTATTTTAATTGTAAACCCTCGGTTAAAAATAGATAAATCTAGGTTAAACAAGATAACTATTAGTTGAAAAATTAAAAATTAGAGAGAAAATCTTATGAATCATGATGAATATTTTCAGGAGATTAATTTAAAATTTGGACAAGATAAAGTAATAAAATAGTATGCGAAATATTAACTAACGATAAATCATAAAAAATTCCCGATCAGGAAAAAATAATGATTTGAAGGAGAAAATTTCGTAAATTGGGTGAGATTATATGTAAAATAGAAGGAAATGTCAAGTAACTCAACACATGACCTTTTGTGTTCGGTATAAACCCTGTGCCCAATCGTGTTATTGGGACTGAAAGTTGTAAGAAACTCCGAGGGAAGTTTTATGATAATTATGAATAAGAATCTTCAAAGAATTAGTCTAAGACCCACAATGATTTAAGTAAATTATATGTTATGTGAAATTTAGATTTTGGCATAAAATTACCTATTGTCTAGTTTTATGATATTGAGTGTATCTTCAAATTCGACCATTGAATTTGGTTGAAATTTATATGGGGTATTATAACATACTGTTTTATCTTAGGCTTCACTTTTGCCTCTCTTTAAAATCATTTGAGAAATCCTTCCAAAATTATTAGATTGAAGCTTGTAAATAGGCCTGTGAGGAGCAAAACACATTTAGGTTAAAATTAAAAAGCTTAGTTGGAGGAGAGGAGTTTGAGAGACAAGTATGGGTGATGAAAAGGAAGAGCAATTGAAGAATAAATTGGAAAGAACTCTTCAAATTAAACTTGAAACTGTTGATAAAAGTGTTCTTTAGTTTTCCTCTTTGATTTCATATTTAGTAAAGGATAATTAAAAAACTTCCAATGTTGTAATTCTAGGATTCTTGAAAATTTATAGAAAATGAAAGTTTCTTTGAATAGATAGGTTAGGATGTTAATAAAAAGGCTTAATCCAAATAAATGATGGAAGAAAAGTGAAAAAGTTGAGAAGAAAATCTTACCTACAAGGCTAGCCGATTTTGATCTAAAAGGAAGGGTGGAAACTCTAGGTTAGAATTGGTAATATTATGTTTTGAACAAGTCATGTGAAAGAGAAATGGTGATTAAAATGTTTGTTGTTATTTATTTTTTTGACCTCATAAAAAAACAAGTTAAGGAAAAAAGAAAAAAATATATAAAAAAAATAAAAAATACAAGAGGATACACATGAAGAAAGCTCAAAAGATTGCCTAAGTTGGTGGTAAATGACCAAAATGACAAGCGAAAAGTTGAAAGACCAAAATATACAATATTGACAAAATTGACGGTCCAATTTTAATTGACAAAAGACCTATTTGGAGAAAATATTTGTATTCGGGGTAAAGAAATACAAATTTGGATAAGTAAGGACTTAATGAGTATTTTGGAAGGCTTAATTATTTTTATTAAGGACTTAATTGCAAGGAAAATCAATTTTTTAGAGTCAATTTCGGTTAAATCGGAAGAAATCAAAGTTTAGAAATTGAAATTAGACTTTGGAAAGTTTAATTGGTCAAATCAGGAGTTTAATTGTGAAAACATTAAAGTTTTATAGCCAATTAGGGGTTTGATTGAAGAAATTCAAAGTCAAATACCAAATCGTAACAGGCGGGAGACTTTAATGGTTGAAATTGACCAAATCAAGGTGCAAATTGAAGAAAATTAAAAGTTTGATGGTCAATTAAGGGTTTAAATGCATACATTAGAAACCAGGGACCAAGATGAAAATGATGCTAAACTCCAGGGTTGATGATTGAGTTTGGAAGGGATAAAATTGCATGAAATTAAGAGTTTGTAAGGCAATTACAAGTGTGCAATCAAAAGCAATTGAAAGAATAAAGACTAAAATGAAATCTGTCAAATTCAAAATTAAAATCCTTAATTTCTAAGGATTTAATTTAGACGACGTGTCATTCAACCATTGTTCATCTCCTTCCTTAATAGTTTTGGATGATTGGGTTGGCACCTTTCAAGAGCTTGTTGCAGAGTTCTAAACCTCCAAATGACACAAGTTTTTTCACAAATGGAAGAAGAACATCCCTTCTACAACCCTATTTTTATGAAATTGGACATTTACGTCCCAATTCTTCTATAGAAATCTCTAATATTTTGTCCTTAATTAGCCATCACTATAATTTCAGATTCGCAAAATCAGCCTAGTATGAGAGCTTCTAGCTGTTAGCTTTTGTCTAGAACTTTTTCAGTTTGATCAAAAGGCTGAGCTTTGATTAATTTTTAAGGAAATCCACCAAAAAACCTAAAAAAAACCCTATAAGTACCCCTTGAAATCAAAGAAAGAAGAGGAAGAAAAACATAGAGAAAAACGTGAGTAAATACCCTCTATAAAAACCCTATTGTGAAGGTTCAAAAGCTTAACACAGAAAGTCAAGCAAACTTTGGAAAGAATAGAAAGTGAAAGGGAAAGAAAGAAGGAAAATATAAGGGAAGTAGCAGCCTATAGCTAGCAAGCTTGGAAAAGGTATAATCCTGTTAAATCTCAAGAATGGAGTTCATGTGGCCTGCCCATTCATGTTGTTTTCAATGTATGATGACATTTTTTAATTTTTTAGCATTATTTTATGTTTTAACGTTTTTTATAGATTGATGAATGAAAATGTTGTTTTCTTTGCTTAATGTTGTTTTATTTGAAGCATGCTCTTAGAGAAGAAAATTCCCAAAACATTCTGGCCAGAATGAGTTAAATGGACAATACTTGTGTTGAATAAAAACCCAAATTTTGTTGTTAAGAATCAAACTCCAAAAGAAGCTTGGAGTGGAGTGAAGCCATCAGTGGAGTATTTAAGGTTTTTGGGCATGTCTCTCATGTTCATGTGCGTGTACCTGATAGCAAAAGTAAAAGACTAGATAATAAAAGTTTAAGTTGCATCTTCCTTAGAGTCAATAAGGAATCTAAATCATAAGGAACATAAGGAAGCAATCATAGCTAATTTGGAATGGGAAGACAATGAAAAAGGAGCAATCATAATCGCTAAAAATAAAGAAGGTGCCGTTAAAAATGAAAAAGAAGGTGATGCTGAAAATGAAGAAAAAGAAGAAGATGCTACTGACTTGAACAATAACACAGGAGGAAAACTAAGTGAAAAAAATTCTCCTAATTTAAATGGAGGAAGAAATAAAAGACATTAGTTTTGGATGAAAGATTGTGGAATAGGGGAAGGTGTCTCTGAAGATGATGACAACGTGGCTTATTTTGTCATGTTTGTAGTGAATGATCTAGTCTAATTCGAAGAAGCAATGAAAAATAAAAAAAAATGGAGATAAGCCATGGATTCAGAAACAAAGGCAATAGAAAAGAATGATACTTAACAATTTAAGGAGTTGTTTGTAGAATGTAAGAAAATTAGAGTGAAGTGGGTATATAAAACAAAATTTAATGAAAATGAAGAAGTAGACAAGTACAAGGCAAGGCTCGTAGAAAAAGGCTATTCCCAGCAATATAGGATATATTTTATAGAGGTGTTTGCAACTGTGGCATGATTGGATACGATCCATCTAATAATAGCACTTGCAGCTAAAAAACAACAATTTACCAATTGGATGTGAAATCAACATTTTTGCATGAAGAGCTTAACGAGGAAGTATTTGTTGAGCAACCTTAAGGTTATATGCATAAGGGTAAGAAACAACAATTTTATAGGCTTAAAAAGGCTTTATACGAACTTAAGCAAGCTTCACGAGTTTAGTATAGTCGTATAGAGGCTTATTTCATGATATAAGGCTTTGAAAAATATCTTTATGAACATACCTTATTCACATAGACAACAAAGGAAGGTAAAATTCTAGTTGTGAGCATATATGTTGATGATCTCATTTTTACTGGAAATTATGAATCTATGTTTGCTGAATTTAAGAGTTCAATTATGCTTGAGTTTGACATGACTGATCTTGGGAAGATGAGATATTATCTTGGTATAAAAATTATGCAAAGATCTGATGGGATATTCATTAGCAAAAAAAAATGCTTTGAAGGTTCTAGAGAGATTTGGAATGAGTAAAAGCAATCTAGTTCTTAATCCCATTGTCTAAAGTTGTGAATTGTTAGAGATGAAGATAGAGTCAAAATGGACAACATTTTATACAAACAAGTTGTAGGAAGTCTCATGTACTTGACTCCTACTCGACCAGACTTGATGTTTGTGGTAAGTCTTATTAGAAGGTATATGAGTAGTCCTACTGAGCTTTATATGCAGACAACAAAGAGAGTCTTAAAATCTCTAAGAGGAATAATCAATTTTGGGATGTTCTACAAAAAAAAAAGAAGGAATTGAGACTTACTTGGTTTACACAGACATTGATTATGCAAGAGACCAAGATGACAAGAAAAACACTTCAGGTTATGTTTTCTTATTAAGTTCAAGGGCAGTATCGTTGTCATTAAAAAAATAGTTAATTGTAACTCTATTTATATAGGAAAAATTCATTGTTGCAGCCTTTTGCGTATATAAGGTAGTATGGTTAAGACAGATTTTGGAGATGTTTGGTAAAAAAGAAAAATATGCCTACAATTGTTCATCGTGATAGTAACTCGCCTTTAAACTTGCGAAGAATTCGGTAATGTATGGACACAACAAGCATATAAACGTCTGTTTTCATTTTCTTCATAAGATTACAAAGGCAGGAACTATGGAGATGGTGCAATGCAACAATCAAGATCAAGTTGCAGATGTGATAACAAGACCTCTCAAGTTTGATGCATTCTTGAAATAACAATGTATGCTGGGTTATTGTCTAGAAGCATGTATAAATTGACTGCAAGCTACTTTCAATTTAAAGAAAGAATTGTTAGGCTTTGGTTAGAATTGTAGGTGGTTTGTTATTGCCTGTTTCAATAAATTCTTATTATTTAAAGAGTATCTGCTTGTTTTGACTTGATCTTTAGCTTGTTTCCACATAATTAGGTTTGTTAAAACATGGGTTGTTTTTCTGCTTTATTATTAATCTTTGTAAAGCTATTTTATATAGTTAGAATTGTAGGTGGTTGTTATTGCTTGTTTCAATAAATTCTTATTGTTCAAAGAGTGTCTGCTTGTTTTGACTTGATCTTTAGCTTGTTACAACATAATTAGGTTTGTTAAAACGTGGGTTGTTTTTCTACTTTATTGTTAATTTTTGTAAAGCTATTTTATATAGTTATTTGCTTTATTATTTAATAGATGTTGAACTTTCTCAAAATATTTATGATCTGTTTAAGTTCTTGTTTCCAACAAATATATGAGAGGATATTGTAACAATGTTTTTTTTATATTTTAAATTCATCTTATGTTTAATTAGTCCCCCATGCTTAAAAGAAAATAAAAAAAGGGAACATCATTAAAATTAATAAGAAATCTAAAAGATGAGGGTTTTTGGCATTGTAACATGTGAGAGGATTTGTTTTGAATTGTAATAGTGTTTTTTTTTTGTTTTTTTTTTACTCTAAGCATTATTTTTTTATTTCAAATTCAATCTTGTACATCGTGTTATTTTAGAATTGAGATTTAAAATTTATTTCAGTTTGTTTTCTATATAATTATCACGATATCAAAAAAACTTTTTGATATTAGATTGATGCTCGATTTTGCAAAAAAAAAAAAAATGATTTTAGTGATCGGAAAAAAACTTCAAAGAACAAATTTGAGAATGAGGCAAAGAATGATTTTTTTAAAGCTGCTGAATGTCCAACACTTTTTTTACTTCCTTTTTTCATTAAGAGTTTGACAAATTTTGTTTTTGGTCCTTGTTGTTTGCCACTTTTTTTATATCTAAAACTTCATTTTGTTCATTTTTTAGATTCTGTGTTTGGAAAGGAGGGAGAAACTTGCTAGAAAATAATGAGGGAAAGAGAAAGTGTTGGTTGGGCACATTTTAGTGATAAAAAGATCATTCTTGGTGTCAACATGTTTCATTTGATGAGAAGTGTTTTATAAAGATATATTTTACCCTTCATCTTGTTGGACAAAGCACATCGTGTTTGAGAGAGAAATTGTTTCGGTTTAATTTTATATTTTTCGATCAATTTGGGTGTGTTTTGAGTAGATAAGTTGGTTGGTTGATATGAAAATGATATTTATTAGGTGTTTTTAGATGAAAAAAGATTAAGAATAATTTTTCAGGTAAAAAGAACCTCAGCTTGAATTTTCAACCACCTCAATGGTTGTTGAAAACTAATCAAGCAAGCAATATCTCATCTATTTTTTTTTTCTTTTTTCAAAAAATAAGGTCACACATCCTTTTTGGTGATATAAGAAATATAAATATAAGGCTATGCATGGGGACCTAGCCTTGTAAGCCCTTACTCATGACTTTTTATTTTAATGCATCAGGTGCACTTGACCACATAGGCCTAGGTGTTTAACCTTTTTTTTTTTAACTTTTTTTTACTTAAAATTAAATTAATTAAAATAGAGTGATCAAATATATGAGTGAAATGCCTTACCTAATGGATATTCAATTAAAATTAAGATTAACTAAAATAAATAAATAAAAAAGTTTTTATTATTTTTAAATAAAATTTCGTATAATTTTTACTTGGTTTTCTAATAAGATTGTAATATTTTTTTTTTCTAATTAGTAGGTGTTCATTTTGTTCAACCCTACATAATAATTTTTTTCCTTAAATTTTATTCAATTGCTTATTTTTGTGTATCTATTTTTTTATTATCATTAATTAAATAAAGAATTGATTTAAGAAAACAAAGTTATTAAAGTCACTCGGGTTCATAACTCGTGTTATGAAATCAAATATATTAATCTATATCTATCTTTAATTTTTTAGTTTAGTTTATGGTTAACATTAACAATTTATATATATATATATATATATATATGATTCTTAATTTAATTAAAAATATGCATTAGTTTTCTGATTTATAATTAAAAATTTTCTTGATTTAAAAAACATACCAGAAACGATCACACTTTTTTCTGTGAAAAAGGTTTTTGATCGGTAAAACGCTAATCAAACCAGTAATAAAACTGACTAATACATCCATCTGTGCTATGTTGTGGGTCAGACTATTCTTTTTATAAACTTAAAAAAAATGTCAATAACATGAAGATTTTTTTGGCAATATCATTAAATCCGATCAAACAATTCGATTTTGAAACCTGCTAACCTGATTCCTAACCTAGTGAATTATTTAATTTAATATGTTCAAATACAACTTGGATGACCAGTTAAAACATGACTTAAAAAACTTTAAGATAATTTTCTTAATATTAAGACAATGCTAGATTGGATCAACCTCAACGACCTAGGTGACTTTAATGAGTTTAATAACTTTTTTTTATAAATATTTTTATTTAATTTTATAATAAAATTAGATACTTATAAAATCGAGCACCAATCCTAAAAAAATATTTATTTGAGATTATGATAACCATATAAAAAAAAAAATAAACCATGAATTCCATTTCCCAATCAAATCAATCCAATATTGAAGAAGAATGGAATAAAAAAAATTGAAAAAATTAAAGGACCAAAAACTTAAAAAAAATACGAGATTTGATAGGTGAACCCGCTAAACTTGTGAATCAGGTAATCCGGATCAAAACATTAAACTTACAAACCGAGTAATAGACTCCATTGAAATTAATAACTTATTTTTTTCTAAACTATTTTTTATTTAACTATATGATAACAAAAATAAATGATCGTAAAATCAAACGTCAAACCAATACTGAAACTTTTTTTAGGACTATAATAATTTCATAGAAAATAAAACAATACTAATTATGAAACTCAATTCTCAATTAGCCCAATATCAAAGGATAAAATTAAAAAAAAAATTAAACTCGCTAACTCCGTTAACAGCCCATGAACTTTCTAAAATTTAATAATATTTTTTTATTTCAGAAACTATTTTTTTTAACTATATGATAAAAAGAAAAATAAATGATTATATAATTAAGTTCAATTAGTAAAAAAAAAAAAAACCAACTCTAAACTCCCGAATCAGGACAACTATGGTTACTTCATCAAACTCGCAAACTAGATCATTGACTCTACAAAGTTTAATACCCTAGTTTTTTTAAATGATTTTTTATTTAACTAAGCTTTTTAAAATACATACCATACCACGATGCAGAGATATTTTTTTATATCATAATAATCATATAAAAAAAAATTAAAATAAATTATAAGCTTTAAATCCCTATACAAACATCATATAAAAATTAAATTAAAAAAATTAATAAAAAAGGTTAAAATACAAAAAAAAAAAACAAAAAAAAACAATATAAATTACTATTATAATACACAGTTCAAAAAAGGTAAAGAAAAACAATATTTTCCCCGTACATTTTATCTTTAATCTTTGCCGTGGGAAACTACAGGCTGCGTGGAGGTAGCACATGGGAGCAATATTGTGGTTTATCTTGACGAAAACCAAATGATTTCAGTACATGAACAATTCTTTTGGAAAAAATCAGAACAGTAAGGATGTAGTGGATTAAGAAGAGAAAGAAGCACAACAAACCTATGAAACCCTAAAAAAGAAGCAATTATGTAAGTGGATGGCTATTTGGGGCATAAGCTGCCATAGTTTTGTAGGTGAAAGAATAGTATGAGAAAGCAGGTGGTCGCAGCTCCGCAAGTCTGCTGACAAAATGTAAGAAAGAAAAAAGCAATTAACGGGACATAGAAGGAGATGACATGGAAGTCAGCAAGCAAGGCAGATAAGAGCTGGTTAAAAAAAGAAGAAAGGGAGAGTAAATCTTACAGAACAATCTAAAAAAACCTACAGCCTAGCTGGATGCACAGAAAAAACAAAGGAAAAATTTCTGAAGCACTGATATAAATGTAAGTGGATGGCTATAAAAAAATGTGTGGATTCTGCCGCA
>Ga0325411_1007668_pt1 | contig 11752 bp, 5 predicted proteins | sample PopdelMetagenome_13_FD_206181 | JGI IMG/M metagenome (GOLD analysis project Ga0325411, IMG submission 206181) | Populus deltoides microbial communities from Bellville, Georgia, United States - Xylem-PdIQD-R4 | ecosystem: Host-associated > Plants > Phyllosphere > Stem > Wood/Secondary xylem...
TTATTCCTTATATGATGAAATTACTTATGATTCACGTGTGTTAAATCAATGAAATTAATGTTTATGTAGTCATATGTAATATGCAATTTGTTTCAACTGAGAAAATATCCGTTTTTTGTGTTTGTTTATGCAAGTTGTTTCCACTGAAAAAATGATCCCTTTTTTATGTATTCGTGATCCACATGTGTCAAATTAATATTTATGTAATCATATGTAACGTTGTTGTCGTTTTGGTTAATTTTTTAAAAAATTAAAATTATATCGTTTCAGTAAAAAATAAAAATCAATCAATTACAACTAGATTTTTTACCGGGTCACACCAGGTTTCTCTATTTTTTTCCAACCGGCCCGATTCTAGCCCTGGATCGGCCGGTTTCTGGGTTGACCCGTCAGGCCGGGTCGGATTTCAAAACTATAACATGTAATATATAATTTGTTTCAACTGAAAAAAAATAATATGATTTTTGTATTTTTTTTTAATACAAAAGTTGTTTCGACTGAGAAAATAATCTTCCCTTTATATTTGTTTTTGTAATATATAATTTGTTTCAATTGAGAAAAAGAATCGCCTTTTTGTGTTTTTTTTTTTTTTTAATTTTTCGCTGTACTTTTTTCTCTCTCACTCCCTAATGTCTCTCCTTTTCTATTGCGTGTCCCTTTTTGAAATTTACTAGCGGTAATTATGGCATTATAATTATATTATATTACAATTCCTTTTAGTGGGAAAAAAAGACAAATCCATTGTGGATTCTTACGTGGACCCACGGTGCATTTTCTATTAGGTCCTTAAATTTCTTAAATTAGATTATTCAACTTTATTGCTTTGTAATTTTATCTAATATAATTTTATATGCTAAGATATTTTTGCTTGCTCAATTTGCTTGCTTTTACATATGCAAAGTATCAAAAAATATTCAACGTATTAGATTAAATATTGATATTATAAAATAAAATTTTAGATTATAATTAAAAAAACATAATAAACAAGAACCAGATTTTACAAAAAACATAGCCCCTTTCATTTTCATTGTTAAAAAATCATGAAAAACTTCAATTTGATCCTTCGAGTTTTAATTTATGTATATTTGATCCATGTTATTTTAGCTTTTTATATTTCACCCTCAACATTTATTTTTATCCCATTTTAGCTTCTAAATGTTAATAAAAAAGGGAGAAAGTCATTGAAATAGATGGACGGGAGAAAATATTTCACTATTCATATTATGGTCATAAAAGATAAATCTTGGTGTCAATTTGTTTATTTAGATAGGAAAGTTCAATATAGATGATTTTATCTTTCACATATGCTGGAAAAGATAGATCATGATCTATGATTTTTTTTTTCTGAATTGATTTATGGTTTTTTAAACTATTTAAATGATGATGTAAGAATGAAAATGGCTATATAGAGGTTTTTAAGATTTTTTTTTTAAGTTAAAACAAGCTAAAAATTAGGTTTATTGGGCCTCGAACCTTGGACCTAAACTTACTTTTAGTGGTTAAAATTGGAATTAAAAGGCAATGCGTACTATAACTATCTATTCTGTTAAGAAAAAAAATAAATGACATAGCATCCATTTATTTATTTTTAAATATAAAAAGTTAGGTATGCGGACCTAACCTTTCAAGTCCATGTATGCCTAAGTCTTTTTTTAGGCTAAGCATGTGGCACGTTTTTCTAGGCATATGCACATGTGGTTTTTTTTGTTAAATTAATTTTAATTTTTTTTTCTTTTTAAAATTTAGAATAAAATTATCTTTAAATAAAATTTTAAAATTATATTTAAATAATTATCCAATTACATCAAAGTTTTCAATAAATTAGAGCTTTATGGTAATATTAACAATTATATTATGAATATTTATATAATAACCTAATATGTAGATTTTTAAAAAAATATTGTTCATCAATATTTAATGAGAATAAAATATTTATTTTGTTATTTTTTTATTGCAAGTTATTTATATAATTCTCTAAAATCTTATTATCCTTATATATATATTTTTTCATTTAGGGCGTTAGAATAATAGATTTGTGAGCTTTATATCTTTCTAATCAAAACTTGTTTTAATGATTATAATATTAAAAAAAGAATGCTTTTCATAAAAATAATTCTTTCGTCAAAATGAACAAGTGAGTTCATCTATTATAATTTTAAATTGGTGTCCTATTTAAGCTTTATACACGATCATAGCTATCCTTAAGAATATCAAAAGCTTGAGCCTCGATGTAGATGCGATGACGATATATCCTCTCAGATAAAATAATGATGTAATATAGGCACGATATCTCTTGTCAAAGGTGTAAAATAACCTTTTCATATATTCTATATTTTTATTATAAGTTTTTTCTAAAACTTTTATCCTTCTATCTGTCAAAGAACCATCACAACCCAATATCTTAAACTGTTAGGTGAGGTCTCAGAATATGATTTATATTATTCTCTAACACACCCCCTCAAATGAAAGCCATTTAGATTTGAAACTTGCACAGACTCACATTACCTTGTGCTTAATTTTTATTAAATAAATGGGGATGGTGGGATTCGAATTCGTGACCGCTTGGTTATCAAAGCTCTGATACCATGTCAAAAAACCATCTTAACCCAATAGCTTAAGTTGTTAGGTGAGGTCTCAGGATATGATTTATATTATTCTCTAACACTATCATGTAAAATTATGCATGAAAAATTAAAAATTGATCAAAAATTTTAAAAAGAAAGAAAGAAAACCCCAATAGGAAAACAGGTTGGCTTATTTAAGATTTAGAATTAAATTAATTAATGAAGGTTATTGGGTAAAGTATACAGTTTATTCCTCTAATTGAAAAAAAAAAAGAAAGGATTTTTAAAATAATATTTTAAATTATTATTTTTTAATAAATAAATAAATAAAGTTGTTTTAAATAAAATATCTCAATGCGTAGACCTTTGACATACTTATTTTACTGAAATCAAATAGAAAGATATAAACCATAAAATAACCTATAATTAATACAAGGCATAATTTTCTAAAACAAATATACAAAAACAAATTCTATGAAAAATTAAAAAAATATAAAACTAAAATGTACCATTTATTAACCTATATATGTATTCACAAGTTTTTCCAGAATGCTTTTTATGATTTTTTTTTATCATATTTAACACTATTTGATATCGTGGTTTAGGCATTTTAATACTATACAAAATATTCATCTCAACTTAAAAATTACAAATTTAAGTTGTTGGATAAATTCTTAAAAATAGTTTTATAGTACTTTTATTCTTAGATTTGATATTTATTTATTTATTTATTAATAGTTTTGATAAAAAAATGTTAAAATCATAAAAAATAATTTTTTTTAAAAAAACTCAAATGTAACATCAATTTAGATGAAATGCATTCTAGAAAGCACGAGTGCGTATGGGAATACAGTACAAACCCTGTTCTCAAAAATTTTGATTTTTTTTTGTTTTTGTTTAAAATATTTTTTTTATGTTTTCAGATTGTTTTGGTGTGCTGATGTCAAAAATAAATTTTAAAAAATAAAAAAAAATTATTTTAATGCATTTCTAAACGGAAAATATATTAAACGATGATGAGATTAATCATAAGAAAAAAAGTATTTTAAGATTAATCATTTCTTAATTTGGATAAAGACCGAAGGCATTGCAAAATTAATTTGTCATCGACAGTTTGAAGGCACTAAATCAAATGGTTTTCTAGAACTGTCTGCGAGTTCCTTTTTGGTGCCCTGGAATCTGACAGCTTTAACATTTATACTCAATAAATGAGAGCACAATACACTCTCAGATTCATTAATACTCAATAAATGAGAGCACAATATATATTCCCAGATCATGTCCGAAATTAACAGCAAAGGAAAAGAAAACCCTTCCAGTCTCTCCTTAGATTATTCCCCCCCGCCCCACCTTTCCTCTCTTTTGTCTGTTTAGCTACTTGATTAGTGAACTCATTAAGATTCATGTTCCAAGAATGAATTTCCTTCAACGCTTTTTGGTGGTTAAAATCTAATTTCACTTCTATCCATATACTGATATCAAGTGTGTGTGTGTGTGTGTGTGTGTGTGTATAGTAGCTTGCTAGATGAGTGATGCAAGATAATCTTTGAAGTAATTTGTTTACTTAGTTATTTTTATTTCTAAAAACATGCAGGGACTAGGGATAACAGACATGTGAACATAAATTATAAAATTAGCCTGTTAACTAGTGATGATAAAGTTGCATAGGTAAGTTGAAGAATTATTCTATTAATTGACGAAGAAGAAAAGGAAAAGAAATATGGAAGGATCATGAAGAAAGTGATCACAAATCTATAGCTATATTTGAGAATCCATTTTAGAGTCTTGAATAGATGAGACAACTTCAGTATCATATAAATTTCAAGAATTCTATTTATGATGAGATAAATGTTAGTTGGTATTCTCTACTAATATGCGATGTTTATTTTGATGATGGTTGTGTTGATAACAGTAACATAAATAATGATAGTAATAGCAGTGATGATGTCATCATTAATGCTTTTATTGATAAATTAGAAGCTAAGTGCAAAGAGAACATGAAAAATTTTCAACAAAAAAAATATTTATTTAATACATTGATCCTTTTGGATTAAAAATTTACTGTTATTACAAATGTATATTTGTTCAAGAGTTATATGCATACAATAAATGTTCATTAAGAAAGTAGATGTTTGCAATTCATTATTCTAGAAGTAAGTGGAAGAGAAATCTTTTGATAATTGATGTTTTTTATACAAAATTTAACATGAAAGGATTGAAATTGATATTTAAAATTGTTATATACTTCAAGTGAAGATAGAAAAGAGGTCGGAGAGTCTTGATTGGACATCACAGAATTAAAGCAAGAACATTTTGGACTCGAAAACAAGTTTCTTCCAACTCAAGTAGACTAATGTTGAAGGATTTTTAGAGAAAGCTACTTGTTTCCTTTGTTATTTTTATTCTGTTAAGTTTGAGAAAACATTTTTTTTATTGTGTTTTTATTCTTCCTATGTGGTTTAAGAATTTTATTTTATTTTATTCATTTTAGGTCTAGGACTAATACAAAATTAAAACAAAATATTCAATAATAAAATTTTGAATTAAAATTTTTTATATCTTGTTGCTCTATTCGATATAATTTTTGTGTTTACTGTCTTTCTTATAATGCTTCCGTTTGTCAACGAGCTACTAAAAAATATTCACTTTTGCATAAGCATTTTCACGACATCTACAAATGAGATGAATGTGAGCATGTTTTTCTTAATCAAGTGTTCAAAAGTGTCAAGTAGGTTTAATTTCTAAGCATAAAGAATGAACTACTCGTAATAATTGAAGTGATCTCGTGGAATAAATGAATTTGTTATCCAACAAATACACACACACACACACACTACTTTGATTTGCATCTAACATCTTTGCTTTTTCTGCTCAATTATTATGAAGGATACGATTCCATTTCCAATTTTCTATGTTTTAGTTCCAGTTGTTGACGATAGAGTTTACACAATTTTCTCTCCTTGGTGGAGACATTGGCATATAATGTTGAATAATATGTGCAAAATAATATACTTCTCTTCTATGATGCTTTATGCCTCAACTTGCAAAGACATATTTCTTTTATATCGGGAGGAGGAATATTTAGACTCAAAATCTAGTATACTCCAAGCACCTCATTCAACGAATGAAACAATTAATTGGCACATCTTGTTGACATCTTAAAAGCTAAATGTAAGTTTTTTTTTAAAAAAAATTTATTTCCTTTACTTTTCATGTCTCCTTTTCCATTATGAAGCTATTTTCAAAAGACAATTTTCCATCTAGGCATTGATGTTCCAGCTGAGTCTAAAGATACTCAAAAATCAAGCGAAGAAAATCTATGTATAGAGTCCCTGCAGTTACAGATCTTAGGCCTTCATAGATATATCAAATGGCTTTGATGTTAAGGGGAAGAGGAAAAAAAATATTAAGAACCCTTTTTTTATACATCAAATGTCTTCAATGTTAAAGGGAAGCTTAAAAAATATTAAGGGTATTTTAGATTAAAAAAAAAGGGAGGTTTTTGTAATATTCACTTAAATGAGTTTTTTTTTTGTAATATTTTGAAATTTGTAGATGATCACTATAATTTCATAATATCTCAATGAAGTTATTATAATTTATCCTATATTTTATTTTGTAAAGTTTAGAAGAATCATTAATGGTTGAGGAGGTGTGTCTTTTTTTCATTAGAGTTTTAAGTTCAATTATTTTAGTCACGCGACTATGACGAATAAAATTCTTGATGCGAAAGGTCTCTGCAAAAACTGGATTAAGGTGGCCCTCTAGCCACGAAGCCACGAAAAAAAAAAATAATTCCTTCAATAAAAAAAATCCACGACTTGATATTAAAAAAAAATTTAAAAAATAATAATTGTCAATTTTCAAGAATAAAAAAGCTGAATGATAAAATCAATAAAAAAAAATATTAAAAAACAAAGCACTAGCAAAACCAAATGAGGTTGTCCAAACCCATGAGCAGGATCATGCGGACAAGATAATCAAATAGAAGACAAAACAGAAAAAAAAAAACAAAGTTTACTTTTAAAAAGAATTGAATTTTGAAGGACCAAATAAAAAAAAAGGATAAAAAAAATGACTTCAAAAGAAACTTAGGCCACCCGGATAAACGAAACTCCTTTTTTAAAACGAACAACTTTAAAGGATGTAATAGGAAAAGAAAACGATATAAACCTACGTAAACTTTTCAAACTCATGACTCTACGTGTTGACTAAACTGGAAGCATTATATTTGAAAAGCAATTATTTTAAAAATTAGCTCGACCTGACAGATTGACCCATGACTAGGTTGATCTTCAAAAGAAATTGAGGGAGAATTAATTAAGTGTAAGACTGTCGAAAACTCGGGTTGACCCATGTTTTGATTAGCCAAGCAAAATCCAGTCAAAACAGGGCCAAAAACTATTGACTATTTTCCTCTTTGTTTTTTTTTTCCAAAATGATATCACTTTGATTTTAAAAAAAAAACAAAAGAATTTGGTTGGCTTAGGTTAACTTGAGTCAACCCACTCGACCCGTGACCCAATCATTGCCCCTGATTGACTCCTGGTTAAGGCTTATATACAATGAGAAAAACCTAGGAGACCAAATCCCAATAATTGAAATGTTGAATGATAAAATAAAAAAAAACTAAAGGATAAAGAAATAACAATTAAAAGAATAAGGACCTCATTAAAAAAAATTGAGAGGACAAACAAAAATCTTGAATTGAAGGGCAAAATTGAAAAACAATTCAAATTAACAAATGAATCCAAAATGAAAAAAAAAAAAACAAACAAAGAATACCAATTTCCAACGAACTTAATGATTATGGATGTAATTTAAAAAAAAAATAATGAAAAATAACTGAAGCCAACTCGATCCAAACTTTAGAATTTTATAACACGTATCATGAGACCATATCACAACATCAAAGTCTAACCTGAAAAAATAACAATGTAAAATTCATAACCAGCAAAAATAATTAGGGATTAACTTTAAAAAATAAATTAAAAAAGAAGTGATTTAAAAAAATATAGATTTAAAAAGAAAGAGAACCAAATTTGACATAAAAATAAAATAAAATCAAATCATAAGGGATGAAATTGAAAAACAATTTCAATCTATAAAAGGATAAGAACAACTAAAAATAACAATCTAAAGAATGAAGACCATATTTGATATAAAAATAAAATGTCAATGGATGAAATTCAAAGACAAATCAATTCAATAAAGGATTCAAGACCAAATACATCACAATTAAAAGAATAATGACTAAATCTAATATAAAAATCAAGTGCAAAGAGATGAATTTGAAAAAAAATAACTTGATAAATAATTCAAGACCAGATACACTATAATTAAAAAAATAAGGACTAAATCTGATATAAAAATCAATTATGAAGGGATGAAATTGAAATAAAATTAACTCAAAAAATAATTCAAGGCCAAATACATTACAATAAAAAAAAAATGAAGACCTAATTTAGCTTAACAAACAAATAACTTGACCTTTTTTTTTTTTTTGCAATGGACAACACGATTTTCTAGGAGAGAAGGGAAAGAGACGGAGGGAAAACCCCCTGGTCGGAACTCCTCCACATATCGTCTCGGCACACGTGCCTCGCCACCATGCTTAGGATGGCGAGAAGCATTGAATGTCGCCTCGAAATGCAGCATTCAGTGTTGTTTTGACGGTGCACGTGCCTTCTAATAGGTGTAGGCGGCGCCCACTTGCTGGCACATGCCTAGCACGCGTCAACCATTTTCAAATATATATATATATATACCCTTCTCACTACTTATTAATTTTCATGGATAAGTGATAAAACTGAATTTAACATGCCAGAAAAACTCCCTAAAAGATCTAAAAAACCTAAAAAAGCCCAAAAAAATAGGCTTGGGCTATCATGCCTGAGTCCAATTACTACCAAAGTGGATGGGTTCGAGCGTGGTAGCACGAGCCCATGTTAGGCCCATGCCTAGGCAGGGGCATACGTCTACTACTACCCAATGTTTGATACGTTGTCATGCCCAACACCCTAGCACCCATGTAACCTCAATCTATCATGCTCGAGCCAAATGTGTTTGGGTCCAGACAACGTGTCTGGATCTATTTTCCACCTCTAATGAGCTCATGCACCTTGCCCAAACCCAACACTCATTTGAGAATTTTTTCTAGGACCCTGTGAAAGTCCCTAAGTATATTGTATTAATCCAATACATATCGTTTTGATTAGAATATAACTTAAAATATCACAAGAATGGAATTACACTTTAGCTCCTCATCTCCATAAAAAAACACCTCTTGAGGTTATAACCTAGAAGAACATAATTTGTTATGGAAAGAAAGGAAAATTAGCAACAAGATATATCGGTTCCTTTAAGATTACAAAAAAAATTATGCTAGTAGCTTATAAACTAGCATTGCCACCTCATTTATCTAGGATTTATGATGTGTTTCATGCATCACTACTTTGAAAAGTTGAATTGAATCCTTCTTGAATCTTGCCGCAGGTCCCGATGGAGATAAAAAAGAATTTAACACTTTATGTAAAACCTGTAATGATTGTTGATCGAAGCAAAAACAAAGTACATAACAAAAAAGTTCCTTCGGTGAAAGTACCATAAAGGAATTCCCAAGTAGTTGAGGAGACTTGGAAAAAGGAGTTAGCGGTGAGAAAGAAGCACCCGAGCTTGTTCCTAGATGAAGGTATGAATTTAAATTTCACAAACAAATTTTTAAAAGGAAAGGAGAATGTAAACCACAACCTAAAATTTTAAACTCGTGTACATTAATGTAATTTTCAACCAAAAAATAATAAATTAAGAGGAAAATTTTATGACTAGGGCTAAAAATTCCCAGTTAATTAACGTAAAACCTCAGATGAAATAAAAGACAAATCTATACATGAAAAATTTCGATGCTCAGAGACTTGATCAAAATAACTCATGGGATATTAAATGAGTGGAATTGTTATAAATAGAAGGAACACCCTTCTTTCCCATTTCAAAGAAGATCAATGGTATTGGATATGGAGGGAAAACATGGATTTCTTCTTCTTTTTTTCTTTGTCTTCTTCATTTCTTCATTTACATGGAAAAGAGAGAGTGAGTTTATGATTTTTAACAAGAAATCAAACTAAATTAGGAAACCCTAGAAAGAGAGAGGTTGGGAGTTTGAGTATAGATAGAAAAAAATGTTTAATTGGAAGAGAAGAAGAATTCTTGGGAATTGTTGAAAAAGGCTTCTATATTTGGATTAATTGGTTGTAGTAAGAGGTTTCCTTTTCAATTAAATGCAATTGTTTTCGTGATTATGGTCAAGGGGTTTGAAAATCCTTAATTTTGGAATTTTTAGAGTTTATGAAAATTTGAATGGAAATGCTAAATTGTGTGATTTTTGGTTTTGTTGTTGTTTAGATGACATGATTAAGTATTAATTAAAGAAAAAATAAAAGCCAATTTTGGAAATTTAGACATGTAGTGGTCGACCGTGTTTAGGGTTTCTGAGGAATTTAGAAATTTAATTAAATTGAGTTGAGCTTAATGTTTTAAATAATATTGAGAATGCTTAAGATTATTCTTGAATGTCATAATGTGAGTTGCTAAAATTTTAAATAAATATGGTTGTACATTAGAATGATGAAAATGTCAAAATTTGATAAATGGTGTGATTTTTTTTATATGTTTTAATGATGTTGTGATGCTTATTGGTATGGTGATGGAATTGTGTTTAATCATGATTGTGATTCATGTGAAATAGAATGCTTAGATATTGAGTTATGTTTATTAAATATGGAAAGATGAAAGTATGAAAATGGGTGGAATTGTATTAATGTTGGTGTTTTGATGATGTGATTATGCTTAGAAATTGATTGAGATTTTGTAATAAATGGTAATGTATATTGAGTCTTGATTGGCATATTAGAAAAAATAGGAAAAATAAGAAAAAAAATATGTTCGATGTAAAAGGGTAGCAAAAATGTGGAATTGTATGCTAAATACAAGTTGAAAATATAGGATTTGGCTAGGTCTTTGGGGTTGTGGTGTGAACTAATGAGTATATATAAACTGTTATGATAGCCTGAAAGTGTGAGAAATATGAGTTGCTATGGTAGCCGTGAATGTGTTTATATATATATATATATATAAACTAATGATTTTTAACTCCATTTATTTTCATTATGTTTCCCAGGACCCTAATAAACTCCAAAAGAAGTCCTACTCAGCTACTTTTATGCACAGAGTTTTAAAGATAAAAAGCTTATTATATAACACGGAATACAACTGTTAAGCATGATTAACGCACACCTTCAGACCGAGAAGAAGAAGAAAAAAAAAAAGAAAGGAAAAGGGACATCTTCACGATAACCATGTGGTTGATCCGTGGGAAACCGAGGCATTGCATAGAAACAGTAAGGACACAGGATCGATCGTCATGTGAGCACGACAATGCTATAATAAGAATACCATTTAAAAAAGAAGTCATAATAAAAATCTATATATAATAGAAAACCACATATCACCAACAGTAAATTGCTTCGATTTTTATATTATCGTGTATATAATAAAAATGAGAGGAAAAAAAAAAGAAAAAAGTATGGTAATAATACTTAGTGTTAAATATATTTTATTCTATATTGAATTATATCAATAAACTATCGACATTCTAAATTTTCCAGATAAATAACACCTTTCATATTTTATGCCACTCACTATATGATAAACGCAAATAGTATGTTTTGTAGCTTATATTGCTCTATCAAAGAACCAATTTAATCTAAAAGTTTAAGTTTTTAGGTGAGGTTATATGATATGATTTATATTATTCTCTAGCACATCCCCTCAAGTGAAAGTCCTTTGGGTTTGAAACTTGCACAGACATACATTATTTTGTGCTTAATTTTTATCAAATAAATGGAGATTGTGAGATTCGAAATCGTGACCACTTGGTCTTCAAGACTCCAATATCATATCAAATAACCAATTTAACCTAAAAGTTTAAGTTTTTAGATGAGATTCCAGAAAATGATTCATATTATTCTTTAACATGCTCCAACCAACCCTTACAAAATATTTCTTTTTTTTTCTTCAAATGATGTATCATAATTAAATACTAGACAAGTAAATCAACTATCCTTAGCCGTCATTGCAGAATATTAATTTGTTTTTGCAGATGATGATAGATCATGCTTAAATACTAGACA
>Ga0325411_1007669_pt1 | contig 11751 bp, 8 predicted proteins | sample PopdelMetagenome_13_FD_206181 | JGI IMG/M metagenome (GOLD analysis project Ga0325411, IMG submission 206181) | Populus deltoides microbial communities from Bellville, Georgia, United States - Xylem-PdIQD-R4 | ecosystem: Host-associated > Plants > Phyllosphere > Stem > Wood/Secondary xylem...
GGGAAAAAAAAAAGCCACCAACTCTCTCTCTCTAAAAAGAAGAACATAAAATAAAATTAAGTCCATGAAGTCGTACAAAAAATTCATGAGATTAATCATGTGAATTGATTGGTTCTTAAGTTGCTAGGCGATCTCAGTAATTGGTTAGGGGTACTGACAATTTTTAAAGAAGCAAAATAAGTGCATATCATCACGGGCATGGCACGCCACCAACCCACCGTAAGATCCTCCTCTTACCTTTTTGTTTTTTCTTTCGTTTCCTGTACCCACCTGTTTCCTACAACTAAACTCGTCCACCCCTGGATTTGAGTAACTATACTAATCATTTCCACTGTCCGGACAACTTACGATGTAAGGAGAAAAAACCTTAATTGGTAGACTAGGTCTACGCAGTTCATGGGTGACCCACACAATTGCGCTGAAATTGTCAAAATGATATCTCAAATCAATCCAATAAATGTAGATTGGTAGTGTACGTTGCAGATAATCTATTTTGGAGTTATTGGAAGTATTTTTTTTATTTTTTAAAAATTATTTTTAATATTCATATATTAAAATGAAAAAAAAATTAATTAAAAAAATAAAAAATTAACAAACAGACGGGAGCTTCATCTCCATCGCAAGAGTTGTAATGCTCTCTCTCTCTCTGACAACCCTCCGTTTTATTCACACGTGCCCACTTGTAAAAGAGCGGCAACATAACAGAGAGACAGCATCACCACACGGGAATACCGTACATCTATTAAAAAAACCACTGTATTTTTGACGCATTAAAACTAGTAATGCTACTATAATTTCCTGCTAATTAACCTTTGATTGGTGGAATAATGAAATCAAGTGGACTCTCTAACTGGGACCCACTTAGAAACCAGAAGAAACAGAACCATAGCCAACGGTAAAATGTTATGCTCAACTTGCCGCGTGGGCCCTTTAGAGACCGGGGACCCATCCGTACAAAAGCACCTCTATTTACCACTTCTCATGTTCTTTGTTTCTCTACGTTATATCGTGGGGCTAGCCAGAATCTCCTGCCCACAAAAATATATCAAATCCTGGGTCTCGCAAAAGATGTATTTTTCTTTAACCCTTGGATTAAGAAACGGGGCACCCCAACTTGTAAGGTGCTAGTCCTATAGATAAATGAGGGCCTAAATGAAAAGTTAAGAATAAAAAAAAATATTAATTTGATTTTTTAATGCCTGATTTACACACTCATGCAAAGCAAAATATCAAGATATCATTACTCTTATAAAAATGATATTTTTATATATCTTTCAAAAATATTAAAACCTTACGTAACATTATTCATTTCAATAAAAAAATTTACTAGTTTTTTATTTTATTTTTTTAATTTGTTTTTTATGAGATTATTCTGATTTTATCATCCGTGTCATGAGTTTGACAAAATCATTTCGGTTAACTCGAGTTATTTTCAATCTTATCCCTTTAATATGAAATTAATTGAGAATTGTTCGGGTTATTTTTTTGAATCTAACAAGTTAACCGGATCGTATCAAGTTGTTAATATTGATATGTATCAAATATATTAAAATATAACTGATTTTTTTAAATAGTGTTTTATCATTATAGTGTGTATAAAGGGAAAAAAAAATCTATATTTATACTATTAAAAAAAAATCATATTAACAATATATTGTCATTTCTAAATAAAATCTTCCATTGGAGATGCTATGAGCTGAGGTAAAAAACAAACAAGAGGAAACCCACTTGGTGGCAGAAAATGTCAAGCGTTGGTTGGGCAAATTGATGGAATGATGATATTAACGAAGGAGGTTTTTGATTAGAGAGATACTGTGGTGAACCTAGCCAATAAGACAAACCAGGGTTGGAAGAGAAGGAATCAAACCAAGCAACGTATGAAAGGATCCCCCCCTTCTGGGAGTTTCTTGTTGGGCGAGCCTGTGTCCTTCGTGTCTATCCATTCCCTTGCCTTGGTAACTACAAGTAATAGCAGCAGGCATTGAGCTTGCAAGGCCCACTAGCTAGCACACCGAGCTAGCCGAACCGAACCCTATCTCTATCTCATTCTCAATGTGTGTATCTAGATTCCAACTGGCGTGATAAAAACAACAAGAAATAATAGACAAGATTTTTTTGATGGAATGCAAGTAGCAGTCGGGTGATTATCAGATAAGATATAAGCTAGCGCTATGACCTGGTACGTGTAAAAACAATATCAATAGGGAGAAAGAGGAGACCATGCTTGGTGGTCAGCAGTAGCTGCGAAGCTCAGGGGGAATGAACTCAACTAAAAACACGGTCCCCAGTCATGTGAACCCCATCAACTTGTTGGCATGGGTCCCACTCTACATACGCAGCCCACAACACGCACATACTTGGGTCATGACCCTAAACCTAAAGCTCCTCTAGCATGGATGAATCTTCCTCGTGACTTACCACCATCTTGGGTTGACCCAGCTCACCCACATCTCCCCCCTCTTTTCCTAAACTACACCCGCCCAAACCCACCCCACCCTAATTTCTTTAACTCATAAAATAAAAGTAATAAACAACTGACTAGCCAACCCCCACCTCTAGCATCTCTATATATATAATCTCTAATCCTCCTACACAACCCAATTCATGCCTCTCTCTTTAGTCAACAAAAACACCTCATCTCTCCCTCTCTCCTTTTCCTTCTCTCTTGCTCCTCCCTCTTTTACAACAACAACTACAACAACAAGAAGGAAAAAAAAAATGGATGGAAGCTGCATAGATGAAAGCACAACTAGTAGTACTGATAACTCCATATCCATTACACCAACCTCCCTCCCTCCCTTCCCACCAACTGCTACCACTACAAAATCAACACCTGAGTCACTTTGCCGGGTTAGGAGCGGAAATAGTAGCGTTATTCTTGATTCGGAATCAGGTGTCGAAGCTGAATCGAGAAAACTCCCTTCTTCTAAATACAAAGGTGTTGTCCCCCAACCAAATGGTCGCTGGGGTGCACAGATTTACGAGAAGCACCAGCGTGTGTGGCTCGGGACGTTCAATGAAGAAAATGAAGCAGCAAGAGCCTATGATATTGCTGCTCAGAGATTCCGTGGAAGGGATGCCGTGACTAACTTCAAGCAAGTTAATGAGACCGAAGATGATGAAATAGAGGCTGCTTTCCTGAACGCTCATTCGAAAGCTGAAATCGTTGACATGTTGAGGAAACACACGTACAGCGATGAGCTAGAGCAAAGCAAAAGGAACCACAGGAGTAACAATGGGGGAAATGGGAAGCAATACAAGAATACAGCAAACTACGAGAATAATAGTTATGATCATGGTTGTGGTCCGGTGTTGAAAGCGCGTGAACAGCTTTTTGAGAAAGCTGTGACTCCGAGTGATGTTGGGAAATTGAATCGGCTTGTGATACCAAAACAACATGCGGAAAAGCATTTTCCTTTGCAAAGTACATCAAGCAATAGTACTAAAGGTGTATTGCTTAACTTGGAAGATGTGAGCGGCAAAGTGTGGAGGTTTCGTTATTCTTATTGGAATAGTAGCCAAAGTTATGTTTTGACAAAAGGGTGGAGCCGATTTGTTAAAGAAAAGAACTTGAAAGCTGGTGACATTGTTTGCTTTCAAAGATCAACTGGACCTGATAAGCAGCTTTATATTGATTGGAAAGCAAGATGCGGGTCCAACCAGGTCCAACCGGTTCAGATGGTGAGGTTGTTTGGGGTTAATATTTTTAATGTACCTGGGATGGAAAATGGGTGTGATGGGAAGAGATCAATAAGGGATATGGATCCCCTTTTGTCAATAGATCATCAGTATAGTAAGAAGCAAAGGATCGTTGGAGCCTTGTAACATTTTGTAATTTTGTTTTTAGTTTCTTGGCTTTACTTTGTGTTTTTCTCTTCTTGGCATTTTGTGAATTTTAGGAAGGTTAGGGGGGGAATGAGGGGAGGAGGGGTCAGGAGGTGTAGCCGCTGCTGCTGCAAGTTGCGAAACGCTAACTGTATATTATATTATAATTACAAGACAAAAAGCTGAATAAAGCTTGAAATTAGGCACAGCAAAGTTTTAAAGACGGAAGTTTAGAAATGGATAACTGTAAATCTGTTTCTGTTCACATTGCCTTATATATATATATATATGCTTCATGAGACACGAGAGAGAGAACAGGTGTGGATATCACCTTTATCCTCAAAAAATCTCAGGCTAATTGGCTGATTATCATTATCACATCTTGTCGAAATTAAAAAGTGTTTCACTTTACCCCTAATCTCATTACATGTTCACACACGCTTCTAGCCAGCCTTTGTGGCACAAGAAAATGACGGAGATTTGTGGAACAAGTAGAAGACAACTCATCTTTGATTTGCCAGGAAGGACAACTAAGCTGGCGAGCGGCAAAACCTTTTACTTGTGAAACTTATGCTTTTCTGGAAGCATCGCGGAGATTTTGAGGGTGATGTTTTATTTTGTTTCAAACATGATTTGCAGCTACTTTCAAGCTCGTTGAGCCTGCTTTCTGTACTATCCTATATTATGTTTTTTTAAGTGTTTTTGAAGAAATTCAAAAACATTGATTTTGATTCCCCCCCCCCCCCCCTCATAATAATGACAAATAAAAAAAAAATGTCATGGATCAAAACTCTGAAAACCATGTAGTTCAAAATTCTGGCTCACAATTTCAGAAAACGCTAATCTGATTAGTATACAAAACATCTGATCATGAATATTCGACAGGATGAAATTCATTACAATCGGATATTTCAAAAATCAAATATAGTTAAAACCAATTTGATTTATAGTCTTACTTGTGTGATGAATATTATTTTTAAGATGTTTTTTAATTGTAAATACATCAAAATAATATTTTTTTATTTTTATTTTTGATACATCACATTAAAATAATAAAAATTATTGATTTAAAATTAAAAAACTTATTTTTTTAAATACAGCAATACAAAATCTTTTAAAAGTGTGTTTGAGAGTGTGCTAGCTGTTGCTTTTCAAAGTATTTTTTATTCCAAAACATATTAAAATAATATATATTTTTTATTTTTTAAAAATTATTTTAGACATTAAAAAGTTAAAATAATTTAAAAATATAAAAAATATATTAATTTAAAATAAATATAATTAATTAATTTTTTTTAAGAAACACTTTCAAAACACACTCTAAATCTAAATGAAAAATTAACACGGCTCTTGTTTTGTACACGCTCGAGAAATTACATATTCATGACAAGGACAGGAGTTACAGAGAAGGTGCTCCAAATGCAGAATAAAGGTGACAAATTGATGTATAATTCTTTTCAAATCCCAACCTTTACCCTGATTTAGGCATATTAATATTTGTTCGAAGATGGCAACTTAAACCCCTCAATATTGGCCCAGCCCAGTGATATCTTAAGGTCTCTGTAATTAAAAAAGAGCTTTGACATTGCTAAATGTATCTAAAAACGTCAAATCATGAGTAATGTCAACAACATTATTGTAGTCGAAGCTGGGATTTTTAAAAGAAATAAATGGGATACTGTACTTTTATGCAAAACAGCCTCTGAACCACGCAAGATCATTTGACATTTCCATAACTTAAATAAGAATTTCAAAGATATTAGTCAGATTTGATTCCAAGTCTTCTTACAGCTAAAGATCATGCTAATCTGCTTGCAGTTTCCTCCGGCAGGATTAGTATTTTCCTGCCATTTTCTTCCCACGTTCCGGAAATATGTGATTCAGCTAATTTCTTTCATGCTAATGAATCTCAAATCAATAAATCCGCATCTAGCTAGCTCCGCAAATTTATATAACATCACGAGGAAAACTGGACCAAGGGTTGCTCTTCATTTTCCACGGATTAACATGGAACCGGAGCACTTACCAAACCCAATTAAAATTAATTTAGAAACTAGACTTGAACTTGGGAATATATATATTTCTCCATTCTGAATCTCCAGTGCGTATCCTTAGAGGGTAGGGCAAGCCCCCCGCTACCACTTGCACTGAGCTTAATTTGTGGCTTCACAATGGAAATCAACTTTAATAAAGTGGGCATTCAACCATGCTGGATATTAGCCACAGCCATAGTTTTCCTTCCATGCCTGACGGATTCGTTTTTCTTCTTCTACTTTTCTTTCAGATACGGACATGGAAAGCCAAACATTCGTGACTGTCTTGTCATCATTAAATTCAGTTGAAAAATTCAAATTCTTTTTGGCTAATTTACACATGGGTGTTGAAATATGTCTTTAAAAAACAATCTTGCCATAATTGACTGGGAATCTCAAAGATTTTAGTCTCGGAATTGCTGGTTTTTTCTTGGCACGAAACTGCACTCATTAATTTCTACAATCAACCCCCAAGACTTTGTCTTAAGAGGCCAACGAAAGTTGAGACATGGACTTTGTCTACAAACATAAATGACAAGCTCATTTTCTATACTTGCGTTTCTATCATAGCATAGAAATCACTCGAGAAATTTCTTTTATATCATGCCCGAACAATTAAAAAATACATATTTCTGCTTTTGTTGGCCTGACTTGTGCGGTTAGTGAAGTAAACTGCAAAAAACTTGCACCCACAAAAAAGATAGAAGAAAACTCAATGAAACTACACTTGTCATCTAATATCGAATGCTACTGAGTGAAACTTCTTTGAATTTGCTAGCGACACATTTTCTATCAAAAAATGGGAAAGGAAGGTGCTAAGGGACTCGATGGTTAAGACTTCAGATTCCTGGTTGAAGGTATCGGATTCAAATTCTGGAACCTTGAACTTCAATCTAGCAATTCAGAGGCAGGAGGCGAAAGTACAGCTGCCCTCGTGATGAACAAAAAAAAAAAAAAAAACAAACAAACAAAAACTATCTAAATGCAGACACACCTGGGCTTCAACCCATTATCTATAACTTGGCCCAGCTTAGCTCTCAGATTTTCATGGTTGAAGGTATCCAAATATCGCACATATGGGCTTAATAACAAAAGACCCAAAACTGGATCAGACCATATCAAAATGGGTTAAAAGACCAACCATCTGACCCATTAACCCATAACCCAGCTCCACTCTCTCTCTCTCTCTCTCCCAGGTTTGTCTTGATTTCTCTCTCCACACTCTCTGTCCGCTGTAGAGAATGGATTTTGCTGCTACTCTCTCCCCCTCCTCCTCATCAGTCATCATCATCATGGTCAAATCCAACTCTTTTCAGAGGGGGGGGGGGCGCTTTCCTTTTCTCCCCCAACCGGTAAAATTCTCAAACTTTGATTCATTTGTACTAAGTTCACTCTACAAAGATGCAGTTCTCCTTCTAAATACGTTTTCAAATCACTAAATCCAGGAAAAAAAGCACAAACTCTCAGTCGACTCGTCGTGTTCTCAAAGAGAGTTTAACCTCTAGAAGAGGCCATGAGAACCAGGAGGTACACCATTTAGAATTTGAAGTGTTAACTGTGTTATGATTATTTGCTTGCTTTCTTGATTGGTTTTGCTGTGTTTTATTTAATTTCCGTAGAGAACAAGAGCTTCAAAAGACGACTAAGTTTTGAAAAAGGCCGCCATTGAGGTGAGGAAGCGTATCGCCACGGTTGTCAGTGCCTGGTGATAATCCAAAGCCTCCATCAAATGAGTTGCCAGAGACTTCAAGTGAGCATCAGATTCATGACTCTGAATGGATTGTTAAAATGAGGGCTGCTTGCGAGGTTGCTGCTCACGTTTTGGAGAATGCTGGTAAATTTAAGACTATATACTAGACGACTTGTCTAGTAATGTTTAAGTCTATGTTTTGTTATTTAGTTATACAATGTTAAATAGATTCACGTGGGATGGGATCCATTTTTTATGCTAGTGAACATTTTCTATGATGCAAGGCTAGAGTTTTTTAGGCTTGTCGTCACTATGCTTGCATGGTGAATTTTGGTGTTAGATCAAAATGTCCCATTTCTTACTATACTTAGAATTTTAGTTGATTTTTCTGACTTCAAAATTTAATCTGTTAGCATTTCTGAAGCATTGTGTCGACTGCAGGGTGTTTCCAGTTTTCATATGCTTGTCACGCTGGACGAATCATTTTCTAGAAAGCAAATTTCTATCCATCAAATCATAATAACAAATTTCTTCAACTTTCATGGAACAGTCAAAGCGTTTGCTTGACTGGTGTGGCCAGTTGTCAATTGACTTGTTTTCTAGGTGTTATGAATGAGCATGCTTTGATGGGAATTTTCGCAAATGACTTTATGCTTGCTTAGCAATGCAAACACTTTTTCAACTCTGATCTACAGTTTCCAAATTTAATTTTTGTTTCTGGGAAGAAATGTACTCATAAAGGCTTTTAGGAGGTAGGATTTCGATCCTCGGGTAACAAAGTGTGGTTATCTTATTCAGGGCAGGCAGGTATTTTAATCTTTCCACTTGCTCTCCCTTGAACACTTTCGAAGTTTTGTTGTTCTTGTGAACAGAGATTCTCTAACTTCCATGCATTGAAATAGATTGTTCTCTTGCTTTATGCTCTTAAGGTATAATAGAACTGGAGCAGGGAAATAAAAGCTCTCATTTTCCCCTGACATTTCTTTAAGAAATGGTTCCTTTTTTATATAATTTCAGAGGATTTTATTTTATTTTATTTTTATCATAGTGTGTGTGTATATATATATTATCATTTGGGTCTGTTTATTCTTAGTGATACCTGAGATTTGTAAGATTCTATGGTTTTGATATGGCCTTTTCTTGTTTGTACATCTCTATCAGCCATCAGTTACAACGAACGAGATTAACAAAGCAGTGTGCCAAATGATCATCGATGCTGGTGATGCTGGTGCTTATCCTTCACCTCTTGGTAATGGAGGATTCCAAAATAGACTGTGCACATCAGTTAATGAGTGCACGTGTCATGGAATACCCGTCAGCTACAGGTCTGTTTGTTGCTGCTTGTATGACACGCATGTAGATCGTTGCTAAATAATTGTCTCTGTGCAGGATGATGACATGATAAACATTACATTGATGTGACTGTCTTCTTAAATGCAGGTTCCTGATTCATCATTTTATCCTCAACGAGGAACTTAAATGTAAGTTCCTGGTTCATCATTTTATCATCAATTAGGTTGGTTCTTTATCATGGAGACACTTCAAAAACATTTCTGTGGGAATGTCAGCGATGGACATAAGCGTCCCGTGGAGGTAAATTATATTTTGTAAAAGTAAGAATATCAGCTATTTCTCTTTGTTGGTAGCTTTGCAAATTGTGATTATGGTTATTTGACTATATTTATTAAGTCTTTAAAGTTGGAGATTGGCAACTGATTCCTGCTTTGCCATTTCTGTCGAAGAAGTTTGCACATCCCTTTATGGAGATACTATAATAGATATATCTTTTTTTTTTCCTTCCTGTTTTGCATTCGCTGGAAATGTTATTCAGGCATCATTTATACCTCTTGCTGCAGGTGACTGAGGAATGTTTGGAAAGAGGGATAACTGTTTGCAAAGATGGTGCCAGTTTCAAGAAATTTGGAAAGAGAATTAGGTATTCTTTCTCCTTTTCTTATTTTTGTTGGATTCAGAAGAGAACAATTTTATTGTGGCTGTGGTACCACATCAGAGTCATGGTGGGATGTTCATTCTCACAGTTTGATACTCAAATAAAACAGCAATACCTAAATCTACTTTTCTTCAGATCGGATGGTTTGTTACCAGGTGTTATGGTTGGGTTCAGACTGATCAACTGTAATGGGTTTATTTGGATAGAAGATGGAAGCTGTATGTAAATTTATGAAAAACTCAAAAGTTGTGAAGTTACTGGCTGATCAATTTCATTCATCAATACTATAATTTTATCAATCATTAATGGTATAATAACAGATTTTGCGTGGATGTATTTGCTAAAATACCACCTGAACTTAACTTATTTGTGACCAATCCCATAGGTGGTTAGGATAACAAATTCCTTCTTGTATATTTGTTATTTCATGGCCGCTGAACCTTTTATAATACTATGCTTGGATTATTGTCTCAGTGAGCATGCTGAAAAATATGGTTTTGGCGTAGTGGAGCATTTTGTCGGGCATGGTGTAGGGACTGTTTCATTTTGAACCATTAATTTTACACAATCGTAAGTATCTCTTGACAACATCTTACTGTTTTACTCTTTTTTTTTTTAAGTTCCAAGGAGTTAAAGTTGGAACTTTTTGTATACGGTTCAGTATTTACCTCTGCACTGTGCGTCGAACCAATAACTCAAGAGGCTATGAGAGTCATGGGCAGTAGCAGCAGTCTATCATCCTTGCTTTATGAGCCGGTTCTGGACTAATTTCTCACACCTCTATTACTGGTTGAATATCAAGCTACAAATTCAAATGAATTCAACTAAGCCTCGATCTGAGCTTTTTGGGTCCATTATTCTCCCTTTTTTGTTTCTTTTTCCCTATTGTTAATCCATTTTAATTTCTCCAATGTTTTAAAAAAATTCAGTGACCTATTATTTATTATTCAAGGATTTACAGATGGAATCCTCCAAATGCATCATTTTTGTATAATTCACAGATGAACTGTATTTTCTGTCTGCAAAGCTTCCTCGTAGTTTAGTTGATGATCTTTTTCACATGGTGTTGAATTTTCATCCTAAGAGATCCGCTAAATCTAGTCTAATTGTCTGACAGGCAATGACGGACCCGGTGCCATGGTTGAAGGTGAAACATTTACCATTGGTGAGTTCATTTTTTGGAGTTGCCTGGCTGTATTTGAGAACTCTATCCTGGAATCCTTGCTCTCCACCCTCGATCTCTCTTAATTCTTCCATCGAAGCAGGTCTTTCATCATCATTCTCCAACAAAAAAAAAAAAGAGAGTAGGCGATGGCTCATTTAATCCTTTTTTTTTTCAATTGAAAACATTTAAGAAACACCCCGGAATCTTAAAAAACTCATTTCTAGTATTAAATCATCATTTTATTAGCTAACACCGAATAATCAACCCAATTCAAAAAAATTCTTGATGGCTGATATATTTTTTTCAACAAGATACAGGGTAAAAAGCTAAACAAAATTCATCCGGAGTTTTATTATTGTAAACATATCTATTTGGGCTTGGCACGGTACCAAGCTCACAGGTGGTGGGCTTGGCACGATACCAAGCTTGTCAGATTTATGTTCGCTTGTGCTCAACATATAGATGAACTCAAGGACATCGTCAGACCCATATTTTCTTGTGCTCATCATATAGTTGAATTCAAAAATATCGAGTCTAATAGCTCACTAGATTCATGTTTGTTTTAGTTTAGCATATAACTGAACTAAAGAATATTGAGTCTGGTAGCTTGCCAGACCTATACCTGCTTGAGCTCTGCTCTTAACCACATCATCTAGCCTAACATTAGGTTAGATGACACGTGCTCTGTTTTTAACACCATGCCTTGGATATTTAAAAAAAGAGCTTAAAATTATTTTAAAAAATATGTTGATCCTCATGTTTTATATATATATATATATATATATATATATATATATGAAATTGAGTGTATTTTATTTTTTATATACATAATTGAGTGTATTAATTAAAAGGTGATCATTTAAAAGATGACCTTGAAAATTTGGCTTTATAGGAAAATAAAATGTTCCCGTAACAAATGATATAAAAGAAAACGGACACAAAAAAAAAAAAAAAACAGAAAAATAATAATAGGAAAGAGAGATTCCTAGGACGTTGAGAACGATAAAACCCAACAGTAGTATATATATAAAAAAAACAGTACATAAAACATAAAACCCAACAGTAGTGTCCTATGGGACATTGAGAA
>Ga0325411_1007670_pt1 | contig 11750 bp, 13 predicted proteins | sample PopdelMetagenome_13_FD_206181 | JGI IMG/M metagenome (GOLD analysis project Ga0325411, IMG submission 206181) | Populus deltoides microbial communities from Bellville, Georgia, United States - Xylem-PdIQD-R4 | ecosystem: Host-associated > Plants > Phyllosphere > Stem > Wood/Secondary xylem...
CCAAAGAGACCCTTCGGCTTCCTCCCTTCTCTTTTCTTCAATATTTTCTCAACTTGCACTGCCAAAAGATTTTCATTCCAATTAAACGGCTGAGTTTCGTGTGTCTCGTTTCCCTTTTTTCTAATGCAAACGGAGGTGGTCGAAATAAGCAAAACTCCTTCGTGGGATCCACGTGTCATAGGACCCAACATAATTCATTACAAACGTGGCATTACATAATTGGGCCCATTTATTCCCCGAATGTCTCTAAAACAAGGAGCTGCAGAATCCATCCACGTTTGCTGACGATAACATTACGTCACTCACCCCACCACTTTATAAAGTGACACACAAAAGGTGTAGCAATCAAGTACATTCAACTCCACGTAACTCCCTTAATCAACCAGTTTTTAGTATTTACGCCAACCAAATCACGCCACATCCTCGACAAGGACATTCAATGCCACTCAGCATGGCAAACTCGTAATTCCAGCAATTCCAGATGTCAATTTGTTATAAAACTATCTAAAGAGCCTATTCTTTTTTTACCCTTTAGATTTTTATAATTATCTCAACAGAGAGTATATTTTGAAGAGCCATGGATTTGCGTCAACGGACGCCAAACAAAATTCAAATACAGCGGAATTGTGTTTTACTATTTCTAATATTAATAAAAAAAACATTTTAAATTTCCTCTCGTCTCCTTCAATAATTAATAATAATTATTTCTCTGAAGAAGTTCACGGCACTCACCACTACGCCCTTCCTTCCCTCTCCAATCATAATCTCTATTTCTCTACACATAAATTCTCTATCTTAAATATTTAATATTTGCTTATTATTTTCCTTTCTAATTTCCCAGCGAGAGAGAAAGCAAATGAAGTAGAAGAGTACAAGAAAGATATATCTATACTTCTAAGAAACTCTCTCTTGATTATAATTTATTTACTGTGTTTTTAAGTTAAAAAATAATAATTATTTGATCGTCAATACAAAAGCTCAATTTGTCTGGAATCTGTCTTCAATGGCCTCTTTTTAACTGCTCTGGTACTCTTTCTTCCTCTCTTCTCTTATCACTTTTTTTGAAAATCATTATTTGTTGAAGGTAATTCGTAGTTTAAGCTTTTTATACTTTGATCTTTGATTGTTTTATTTTCTTTTTGGTAAGATAGTTAATGGTGCTGTTAGGGGTCTCTCTCTCTCTCTCTCTCTCTCTCTCTCTCTCTCTCTCTCGTTTTTTTGGGCATGCTAAATTTGAGTTTAATTTTTTTTTGGCTAATTTTCGGTGTTTGGAGTTTAGGGTTGACTTGAGATTGAGTAAACTGTGAAGTGAACTTTGTGAGCTGCCGCCGACCTGGGTTTTTTTTTTAATTTTTTTTTGCGTGTGTTGGTTGCATGATTTTGATTGTACTCAAATTTTGCTCCTTTTGGCGTGGATGGATTTTTTTTCTCAGATTGTTGACTTGGTACCTACTGCTAGTGTTTGTGTTATAATTGTTATTCCGCAGCCGTTTTTAGCCTTTGATAAGATTTAACATGCGATTGAGATTGTAATTTTGCAGAATTAGAACGTGGGAGAAGGGGAAAAAGTGGAGATTTTCTTTAACTGATAGGTCTGGAGAACGTGTCTGCATTAGGGTTTAGGGATTAATTTTATTTAATTTTTTTACTGAAAGTATCGGAAATTGTTTGTTGAACTCAATTTAAGTTCTCATCGTTTTTCAACGGTGCTGAATTGATCTTACTTTATTTATGTGAATGATGAATTTATGTTCGTGTCTGCCTTTTCAATGGTTTGACTCCGTTTTTTCTGTTTTCTGTTTTAGTGAGAAGTGATCAAATGGAGCAAGATTTGAAGGGCACAATGTCTGGTAAGTGTCCTGGTGCATTCCTTTTCTTTTGACTCCTTCCTTTCTTGAAACCCAGTGCGCGCACCCCTTTGTATCTTGTTAGTATATGTGTATGCAGTAAATCGGTAATTTCTCGACTGACCTTCTGTTCTGTTTATAGGTCCATCAAAAATTCCAGTTGTTAATAGTAGTAAGAAAGTGGGCACTGGAGCATGGGGGATCCCACTTAGAACTGATGCAAGATTGTTTTCTAGCTCATTGCCTGTTCTTCCACATGAAAAGCGTTTGTCTAAGCTCTTGTTGCTAAGTTATGGATTTACAGTCATAACAGATATTTTGATTTCTGAGACTTTTTTTTTCCTATGCAGTGAACTTTCATGAATCAGAGAATTGTGGTCGATCTATTGATGATAGCTCACCTAACTTGAATAAACTCGACCTTGAAACTGAGGTTACAGATCTATTTGAAGACATTGAACCAAGTGCAATTGGAAATTTGCTTCCTGATGACGACGAACTTCTTTCTGGCATAATGGATGATTTTGATCTTAGTGGGTTGCCTAGTCAAGTGGAGGATTTGGAAGAATGTGATTTCTTTGGTCCTGGAGGGGGGATGGAGTTGGATTTTGAATCCCAAGAAAGCCTTCGTATTGGTATGTCCAAGCTAAACATGTCTGATGGGATTCCTGCAAATGGGGTTGGTCATTATCCTCTTCCAAATGGTGTGGGAACAGTGGCTGGGGAACATCCATATGGGGAGCATCCTTCAAGAACATTATTTGTTCGGAATATCAATAGTAATGTGGAGGACTCTGAATTGAGATCTCTCTTCGAGGTATTTTTATAATTGTCAGAAATGCCAGATATCACTTATCTAAACCACAATGATTTTTCAGAATATCAATAGTAATGTGGAGGACTCTGGTTATATATTGTGAATATCGCTATCTGTCATAAATGTCTTCTTCAAGAGCACTGTCGAAGTAATGGAAGGCCTTTAGGTGATGGAATGGTTTCGTTGCAGTGAATCTACTTGCCTGCTTTCTTTCACTTTTGAAATTTCTTTTTTTAGTATTTTTGAGCAAACTATCCCTCTGGTTTTAAATCAATATAAAATTTGTGGAGGTTGGTGCAACTTGCATCTGTATTTAGCTATTGCGATGAACCTTTTTAATGAATCACTAATTATGGTTTGATTGCATTCATATGATTATATTTAAACTGAAGTCTTGACCTCTTTATTGTATTTGTTGATATTCTGATGTCTGGATGTATGTTGTGTTGCTTTTGTTAAATTGTAAAATAGATATGAAATTTTTTGTTTTGCATTGTGCTGCTACTGCTAATTAAATCAATTTAGTTAAATACTCTTCAATGAAGCAAGGGGTCATAGAAGTATAATTAAATAAATGTGGAGTTTTTCTCAATACCTAGTGCTCACTCTCAAGCTTTCTCAATTCTTGTAGCAATTTGGGGATATCAGAACATTATACACTGCATGCAAGCATAGAGGCTTTGTGATGATATCTTACTATGATATTCGAGATGCTCGGACTGCAATGCGTGCGCTACAAAATAAGCCCTTAAGGCGGAGAAAACTGGACATTCATTTTTCAATTCCCAAGGTTAAAGAGAGAGTTTAGATAAATTTGTTTGTTTTTAACATTGCTGATCCCATCAACATCTTTACCAAATTTTATTCCCCTGCCTCATACCAGGATAACCCGTCTGAAAAGGATATAAATCAAGGGACTCTTGTAGTCTTCAATTTGGATGCATCTGTATCAAATGATGATCTTCGCCTAATATTTGGGGCTTATGGTGAGGTCAAAGAGGTATGTATTAGGATGGTCTATTTGATTTATTTATTACTTGTTTTGAATGATTCTTCTATGTAAGCTTTCAAGACGATCATTATCTTTATGGGTTGTTATTCCATTACTCAAAATACAGATTAGAGAAACACCACACAAGCGGCACCATAAATTCATTGAATTTTATGATGTTAGAGCTGCAGAGGCAGCTCTGAGAGCATTAAATAAGAGTGACATTGCTGGAAAGCGCATTAAGCTTGAACCTAGCCGCCCCGGTGGAGCCCGTAGAAAGTAAGTATTAGTATGATGTTGCTAATGCATAGCAATTCATGCTTCTGCGTTCTTGTTGGAGTTGATTCTTGCTCAATTTCAAATTGGTTAAATAAATGCAATAGAAAAAAATGTTCATGTGAGAAAGTAGTTTTGATCAATACATGGGGTTCTTATTGTCAATTTTAGATGGACTTTTCTCTTCAACGCTTCCCACAAAAATTGTCCCCAAAGCCTCTTTGTTATGTTAAGCCTATTATTAGGTGCAGTAGGAAACGTGCCCTCTTCCCTCTTTCTGGAAAAGGTTGTTGCAACAATAACTTTGAAAAATGACAGTCATATATATGCTAAAATAAACAGTAATGGGAAGGGGCAGAATGATACTTGCTTTGTGTGGGTATCTCATTACCAGAAACATCAGCTGGAAATATGTTGTACTGAGCAAAGTTTAGGAATTAGTAGTTGATTTCTAACATTGTGAATGCTATGGATTCCAGTTTTTTGCCTGTAGTAGAAATGGGAGAGTTTCTATTCCATTTCCATCCATGGAACGGAATTAATGAGGATCTTTTTATTAAGTAAAATGGACAAGATAATTGTTTTTTTTGAAGTCCTAATTGACGTTAATATGAAAAGTTTCTGAAATTCATAGGAAGGCCTTGCAACTTGGAAGCACATTCAGAATATTGATAAAAAATGAGACTATATTGCTAAAGATCCTTGGTTCAAGTAACAATCATCATTCTGTATTGGGTTCATATCTGCAGAGTGGTTGTTACTGTTTTACTTAAATGTTTGCTGGTATTATTCACACCTCATGATTATGGGCTTCAAAATATAAACCGTGTATATTTCTTGAATCTTCTTTCACAGCATGATTTATGTCATATTCACTGATATCCTGAATTTGAGTCTCCTTTATCTACAGCATGATGCAGCAAATAAGTCAAGAGCTGGAACAAGATGAAGTTCGAAGTTTTCGACATCAAGTAGGCTCACCAGTGGGGAACTCTCCTCCAGGTAAATGATTTCTTAAGTTTCTTTATACTTATGTGAGAACTCAATTATTGTTATGTATTTCCTATCAGCTCCAAGGTCCGGTACTGTTGAAATGCTTTTGGATTATGGGCTGAATCTATGATCCTTTCGTTACAGGTGCCTGGCTTGGCAGCCCAGTTGAACACAATCCATTGCATGGTTTTAGCAAGTCCCCAGGTCTTGGAACTTTAAGCCCTGTAAATGGAAATAATTTGCCTGGCTTGGCTTCAATTCTCCCCCCTCATGTCTCTAACCCTGCAAAGATTGCCCCAATTGGCAAGGACCATGGAAGGGCTAACCATGCAAACCACATGGTCACCAACTCTGGATCAATGCAAGGAGCACCCTATCAACATTCTTGTTCTTTCACCGACCAAAAATTGAGCACCAGTCCTGTTCCAACATCAAATTCATCTGGTATAGGCACATTGACTGGTCCTCAGTTTCTATGGGGAAGTTCTGCTGCATGGCCGACATCATCTGTTGGAAATGCATTTCCATCACGTGGGCAAGGACAGGGTTTTCCATACACCAGTAGGCATGGATCTCTTCTTGGTTCGCATCACCATCATGTTGGATCTGCTCCATCTGGTCTTCCTCTTGATAGGCATTTTGGCTTCTTCCCGGAATCACCAGAAACATCTTTCATGAACCAAGTTGCACTGGGAGGCATGGGTTTAAATCGAAACACTGGAAATTATATGATGAACATGGGTGGCCGTGCCGCTGTGGGTGCTGGCATCGGACTTCCAGGTCCCCTGACTGAAAATGGTTCACCTAGTTACCGGGTGATGTCATTGCCTAGGCACAATCCTATGTTTATGGGGGCTGGTTCTTATTCAGGACCAGTGACAATCGGCAATGAGGGATTTGTTGAACGTGTTCGAAGTCGGCGGGTAGAGAATAATGGGAGCCAGATAGATTGCAAGAAGCAGTATCAGCTTGATTTGGAAAAAATCATTAGCGGGGAAGATACTAGGACAACTTTAATGATTAAAAACATCCCTAACAAGTAGAGCACTGCTGAGTGTTTGAAAACAGATGAGGTGTTTGGTTTTGACTAAGTTGGCCACTTGGCAATTTCTTATGCTTTTGTTTTCCTTTCTAGGTACACTTCAAAGATGCTGCTGGCTGCTATTGATGAGATTCACCGTGGTACTTATGACTTTCTCTATCTTCCCATTGATTTTAAGGTGATGATATTTCAGAGAACATTCATTTGTTGTTATTACATAATTTGTTCAAGTTGAACGTGCTGATGGTTTAACTGCTCTGGTTGCAGAATAAATGCAATGTGGGTTATGCCTTCATCAATATGGTGTCTCCCTCACACATCATTTCCTTCTATGAGGTTCGTTCTGGTACCTTAATTGCTGTCTTAAAATAATTAAATTATATGTACTTTTATGTCATCTCTGTTGTAAAATCTTAATTAAGGTTGGTTTATCATTAACTGAACTTAGTTGTCATTTTCCTAGTGAATGTTTTGACTCTTAAGCGGTAAAGTATTGTCAAATTGTTTAATTAGGACTGGTGAATCACAAATTCAGGCAATTTTTGGCTTGACTCTTATGCATAAAAATGAACGCAGGCATTTAATGGGAAGAGGTGGGAGAAGTTTAATAGTGAAAAAGTTGCTTCACTGGCATATGCTCGAATTCAGGGCAAGGGTGCCCTCGTGACACACTTTCAGAATTCAAGCTTAATGAATGAAGATAAGCGATGCCGCCCAATTCTCTTCCACTCCGAGGGCCAAGAGGCTGCTGATCAGGTAAAAAGTTGTAGTTAACTTATGCTTGTGATAAGAAAAGTACTGAGTGATTATTCTGTCAACCAGTTAGAATGTTATTCAAAATACTATCTTTGAACTTATTGTAGATTTAATGCATACTTTGTTTAAAATAAGAAATCAAGGAGGAAAATGATGGATGCCATTTTGACAATAGTTAGTTATTTTATATCTGACCAAATTAAGGGTTAGAAAACTTTACACCATTTGTTTTTCTTTTCTTTCTTTTTTTGATGAATTGTTACTCCATTTTCTATTCGCTGATCTTATTTTTCATGGATCCTCCAGGAAACTTTCCTATCTGGTAATTTAAACATTTGTATCCGTCAGCCTGATGGATCTTATTTTGGGGATTCGTTCGACAGCCCAGAGGACAGTCTGGATGAGAAAGCGGAGAAGAATTAACAGCCTAAACTTGCTCTTGGCCTTGAATGGTGGTCAGGAGTGCTAACCATTGTGTAGGCATTTTGAATGTATAAATTTGGAAGAGAAACTAAAGAGTGGGTACGATATTGGTTGAGTGATGAGCAGTCTCCACTTTTGCGCCATGGATACTGCATAATATCTCACAGCTGGCAGAGGGCATTTTGTTCAGATGTAGAGCAACGCATTTGTGTTATTTAACCAAGGGTGAGAATAAGGCATAGCATATTTTGCTGAGAAGTGAAGTGTCCACCATGAAGGCATTTCTCACTGATCTGTACATGGGAACTCCTATTGAGTTTTTGTACCAGGTTCTGGAGTCCGTTTGCAAATATGTCAAAACATGTTTTTATGCACATATGTTAATTGGATAATCTGGGATCAAGGGCTGTTATAAGTTGTATAGAATGGAAGATGAACAGACCCTGGATCCGATTCATCCTGTCTTGTTGTGTTTTCGCCAAAAAAAACTCGTCTATGTGTATATGCTTGTACAGTCGTCCAACCCCCTCCCCAAGCGGGGGTAATGCTTTTCTTTTCTAAAAAATTATCCTTTCAGCTTGCCAATCTATATTTGATTGCCTTGGGTTCCAATTTACGGATACAATGTATCCGAAATGATTTATCAGCACGCATCGAGTATCCCTTGCTCCGCAAAGCACCCTCTCATCATGCAAAATCACCAACTCAGATCCATTAAGAACTGATCATGAAGCACAGATGAAATCTCTAATTACAGAATCATTTTCACGACAGGATACTTATCAATAGTACGGTGTTATACTAACCGAGTTGAGCAAGTTTAAGCTCTATTTTTTACTAGACAACCGGGCCACCTGTTTCAAGTGGCATAAAAATCATGCTACGGGCTTTCTTCAAAATTTATTACTATCAGATTGTCTTTCAGTTCCCTTTAGCATATAACTGTTCCCACAATACGAAGCCCCCTTGAGTAACTCTCAAGTCATATTTGTAAAGCATCAGCAATGGATCCAGCAAGGCTCAAAACTTCAAATGGAGGCTTATTTGTGATGGCTTTCACAGTGTGAGGGCAGGAATCTGTTATCCAAAAATAAGCAAATGCATTCTCCATGCCTGAAAAAAAAGGCACTATCATCATCTGGCTTAAAGTTAAAAAGGATCAGCAGAAATATATACAAGAACAAAACAGAAGAGTATGCCTAATAACACGCTGGCCTTTACCATTATCTTTGTGAGTAAATCGCTCCCAGGAACGCTTAGGAAACACCCCGTGGGTGACATATGCACTGACTTTTGCCGCCCCATGAGCTGCCAATACTTTCTGAAGAACAAAGAGGCAAGGATAAAGAGCTAATTTGCCAGAGTTTCACAATTGTTGCAGATATTCAATGTGAATAAACTTGACCAACTGGTTATACACAGATGCATGTGTTATATATAGATTGCTTATTTAAGATAGATGGACCCAATTCCTATACACAATTTATCTGCAAAAAATAGGCGATTCCTCCTTTTTTATTTTAAACAAAATAAGGTGGTATCTAAACAAACTCAATGGTGGCCAAGGCTTAAACTGATGGCCATACTCATAACTCTTGCCGATCTCCTATATAATAATGGTAATTAACACTCACAAAAGTTTAATCATAAGCAAAACAAGGCAGGACCCTCCCTCAAACCAATGAACTATAAACAAACGAACTAGTTTATGTTACATGGGTTTTTTCTTGAAAAATATCAGCAAAAAGCAGTTCAAATTAAGTTAATTCCTGCAATAAATGGAAGTTTATTAACTTTTATTCCCACAATTGAGCCTGATGTTTGTTTCCAAAATTTGGATCAAATGCTCTTCAGGATATCATAAAAATGAAGTTCAAATCTGAAGCGTATAATTTATAAGCCAACAAAATTTAAAGTTTGAGAAAAGAGCAAGGTGGAAAATTGGGAATGTTATACAAACCACAACTTATATAGATGACAAAGGAAGTGTTAACAGAGATATACAAAATATGTGGGTTACCTATGTTAACAAAAGAAGTCAGCTTGAAATTGGTAAGAAATTGAATTCTTAAATCAGAATACAGAGATTGAAAACGAAAGAAAGGTATGTAGAACAGAATGAACAAAAGAAAGAAAGCAAAGAACTTAGTAGAAAAGGATTGCAAGCCTTAAAGAAATGAGAAATATTTTTTTCCCAATGAAGTAGAAAAAGAATTGAAGGCCTTAAAAGAAGCGAGAAGTGATCTTTTCCAACTTTTAATTGAAAGATTCAGAAGAGCAAGTAATTAGGAAAAATAGGGTTTGCTGGAAAACAAGTACCTGGCACTCAATAAGGGTGCCTCCAGATTGTACCAAATCATCAACAATAACCACATGGCAGCCGGCAGGATTTCCCTCCTTTATTCTAACTATCCTCTTATCACCTTCACGAACCTTTGCACATACCACCTGAAATTCATGCTCCAACATCATTAATTACCCATACAACATGCAAACTGGTGTATGATATCATTCAGTCCATTTGAGAGAAATTAAACCAACCATAGGAAAATGATCCAACAGCTTGTGGAATCGCTTCCAGGCTCCATCATCCGGAAAAGCAACAACAATCTGAAATTAAAATTGGAGAACACAATCAGTGGCAAGCAAGATATCCTATTGAGCTACAAAATTCTTCAAAGAGGCGATAGATTTATAGTCACGGCAATGACAAAAAAATCATCACAATGATCAGAAACAAGACCATATTTCACAGAGGTGATCAGCATTCTGGTATTACGAACCTTATCAGATTCAGGAAGTTGGTGAAGACGTTGCTTTAACAGAGGAATCCCAGTAACAAATAAAGGCAAAACATGGTCCCCAAAATAGAATCTTTCCTGCACAAGGAAGATAGATAAACAAACTATTACCTTCTTACTTGACACCAAAGAAAAAAAAAATAATAGTTGAGAAATGCTCAAAGGGTATAGATTAGAAGAGGAGAATGAGAACCATGCTGTTTTTGAGATGCTCAATGAACTGAATATGATCAGAGGTTAAATTTTGGTGGATGACAAAAAAAAAAAGAGAAAAGGAAACCCCTGGAGAATAAATTTAACTATGGTTCAAAGAGAAAAACAACTTGAGGCATGCCTGGCAGCTCAAATGTTACAGAAAGACTAGTGATGAAGCCTGCTATTAATAATAGTAATTCATAACAAAGAACATATGATATGCCATTCAATAAGATATTTTCAATGCAACAAGGTGAAACATGTATACTTATTTATTGTGGGTTCACTTGTGGAGCAAGAGTGAAAAAACCTGCAGTGCGTGTATGTCATAGATGACTAAACTAGTGGGGCCACCTCTTGAAATGGGAATATTCGACAATATCCTAGCCATGGTAAATGCAGTTGCAACATCCCCTTCTTCTTCCATTCGCTCAAAGGAGCCAGTTGGAAAGAAAGGCAACACCAACGAGAAGGAGGCCACAAACAGACGCGGCAGTGCATAAATGACAGAAAGCTGTTCGAAGATAACTCCTGGAGAACTAAAAGATGCAAGGAAGGCGACATGTTGACCTCGCAAATTTTCAGCATTGTTTATAAAAAGATTAGGAAATCCATCATCGAAATTCCTGATAACAACAAAGAATCATTAAGTTTTTCCGCTTAAATAACATTCAACCACAAGATAATGCAATAAACCGAACACCACAAACTCAAGGTCACTTGCCACTCAATCAAAGACTTGTTTGAATGGGATATGAAAACTGAACAATAAGTTAAGGGAAATATTCAAACAGAATAGATAGAATGACTCACATTCAGAAGTAATATTTCCAGCAGTCCCCCGGAACACTAAAAAAAAACTTATAATTCCACAGTAGTAGATAATGTTGTAGTTCTTTTCATAATGGTTGTGAATTTATACAGTAAACTCTCTATTTCTAGAACTGTGAAAGAGAATTTATTTATGACAAAACAAATTCCATATGCACTCGAACACTTCAAGAAAAGGGGGGTATTCTTTATCAGGGAACAAAGAAAAATGACTAAAACAGCAAATACCCACATCATATTCATGGATGAAGAACGAAAATAAAATTAAAGAAAGAAGAAAGAACAGAACATAATGAATATGAGCAGTAAGAGAGGGAAAGAGAGATAGCGAGGGACCTCCAGTTGATGGATTGGAGTGTGATGAGTTCAGAGTGAGCGGCAACATTACGGGCAAGCTCTTCGGATTCCACGCAGTAAAACAGATGTACTTGCTTCTGTTTCTGTTGTTGTTGCGTCTCTACTTTGTCCACCTCCATTTTCTCTGCTCTCTGCTTTTCTTTTTCCACTACACTGCCCCTTCTCTCACTTTTTCCACTGCACTGCCCCTTCTCTCACTCCCCCTGCCTCCAACACCGCTCTTTCTTTGTGACCTGTAACACGGGGCGCCGTACTAGGTTTCTAGGGGTCTGTTTGGATACTTTACACGCGTGGCCAGCAAAAGGTTTATAATTTCAATTGTACTAGCTAATTATTTTTTAAAACGGGGACTTAATTCATTGGTGGGGGTATTTTCTAGTAATTGTGAATAAGAGAAAACAATAAAAAAATATTATATATA
>Ga0325411_1007671_pt1 | contig 11750 bp, 12 predicted proteins | sample PopdelMetagenome_13_FD_206181 | JGI IMG/M metagenome (GOLD analysis project Ga0325411, IMG submission 206181) | Populus deltoides microbial communities from Bellville, Georgia, United States - Xylem-PdIQD-R4 | ecosystem: Host-associated > Plants > Phyllosphere > Stem > Wood/Secondary xylem...
TCTTCTTCTTCTTTATTATTATTATTATTATTACTATTATTATTGTTGTTATTGTGTTGCTGTTAACTATAATTTATACAATTAACCTCCTTGTGGTTCGACCCCGGTCTTGCCAGGTTATTTATTACTTCGACACTCCTGCACTTGGGAGAAGACATCAATCTTTTGGTCGTGTCATCTAGCTTACATGTCTGGTTATACCTTTCTTTATACTAACTCTAGACTTAAATAAAACCATAATGGACCCCCTTAGGTGGACTTATATTAAGCCCACTTACAATTAACCCAAAGAAGTAATAATAACCAAAAGACTAAGAAGAAAATGATAAAAATAATAAAAATTCGAAAATTACCATCCTAAATATGCTAGAATCAGATTTGTCACCATTAAGAAGTCACTAAATAGACTAGGAAATCTGATCTGAATGTAGAATTTATTTTGAAGTCTTCTTTTCTTTTTGTAGCTAGGATGAATAAGGAATTCTTGTAAGAAAAGGATTATGAATCCTTGCCACACTTGGGAACCATGTTGCAGCCACATCCTTTTAGGAAAAAAATCCTAGCCAAATAGAAAGTCCACAAGTCAAAAGGAAGTAAATAACAAAATTCGTACAACCTCTGTTGACCTGTATTTCGATGGCTTCCCGAACTCCGATTGACCTAACATTTTAAACCAAGGTAGGAAAACATCTCAAGAGACTCCATATAAAATTTAGCTTGATCCAACGATTAGATTGAGAATTTCGATGCCTTTTACGTTAAAATCCGAATTTGACCTTGCTTGGATCGTATCATTATTGAAACATGAATATCGCAATAAATATAACAACAGGAATATCTAACAATTTAAAAAGGATAACATGCATTCATATTTTGTTCGCTTCTCCCTTTTGGTTTTCATTAGAATCTCTTCCTTGTTCGACTATTAATAACCGTTCCCTCTTCCACTATCAACCTCCATTCCAAACTTTATAAGATCAAACATGATTATTTTTGTTTAACACATTATTGATACTAATTTCACTAGTATCATCATCAACACCCCGTAGGAGTCAATGCAAGGTAATCTCCTTACCCGGGATCTTAACATACACTAAATATATGCTAACCAATACATGGTGATCCCCTTACCCAAGATCCTAACATACACTAAATGTATGTTAGTTCATGCCTCAAATCACACATCTCATATTTCCTTTGTCAGCGATAATTTCATCACTTGACAATTCACACAACAACCTTTCACCTTGCATACACATACATTCAGTAATAGACATTTCACATCGGTAATATATTAAATCATGGAATTTAACTAGAAAGTATAGGTACAATTCACCTACCTGCAATAGAAGCTCTACTCGTGCTCCCCTGCTGCTGCTGTTGCACCACGCCTGTGGTCACTCCTGCAAATCACAGGTTTATCTCATAAATTTTACTCACTCAAGGATATGTTTTATAATAACCATAGCAACAGCCAATAAGTCTTTCTTTCAGTCATTTCTTAATATTTTATGTTTTTCTCATTTCATCCATTAATATTGTCGTTCTTTGTCCAACCATAGTTATCATTCTTTTTTTTATATTTGAATTGTTTCTGTTTAAATCCTGAACTATCACTGTCTAGACATTGAACTGTTACTCTCTGACCTCTCCTCAGATTTTTAACTATATCTAGAATTATAGAACTCCGTTGAAAAGCTAAGACATAAGGCTACAAGTTCTCTGAAGGAAGGAGAACGCAATTCTGCCTCTAAGATAGTCAAAATTGCTCATCAACAAACATTTGGACTGTTACTGTCTTGTTTTTGAACCGTTACTGTCTGACCTCTCCTCAGATGTTTAACTATAATCTAGAGTTATAGAACTCTGTTTCAAGTAAGATTGGTCTATTTGGAAAGTTAAGACATGAGGCTACAAGTTCTCTGAAGGAAGGAGAACCAAGTTCTTCCTCTAAGATAGTCAAAAGTGCTCATCAACAAACATTTAGATTGTTACTATCCAACCGTTACTTTCTAGACATTGAACTGTTACTGTCCGACCTCTTCTCAGATTGTTAACTATATCTAAAGTTATAGAACTCTGTTTCAAGCTAGATTGATCTTGTTATAAAGCTAAGACATGAGGCTACAAGTTCTCTGAAGGAAGGAGAACCCAGTTCTGCCTCCAAGATAGTCAAAATTGCTCATCAACTAACCAGACCTACTACCCTACAGGGTCTGTCATGACCTAGTCTCGGTTGGTGACCCATAGTTGGAGTTCTATAACTTCAATGAGCAAGACCAATTTCCTTAGTCAAATCCAAAAATGCAATTTCTATGAAGGAACCTGATCCTAATTCCTTCATCCTCCAACCCGAAATCCCTCTGAAAATCAAGAGACAAAACTGTCCAAATTCGTCAACTTTTCCATTTACACACAACACATGAAGTTATTTAATTTGGCAACTCATACTTTTTCCTCAATTCAAGTCTAAGAACTATAATCTATAATTCAACATCCAGGCATCAATTCATAATCGACTTTGAAACGACTCATAAGACCATGTTAGAGCACCTTACCCGGTACGAATCAAGGTTTCGATCTTCAACTCCCCTCCTTTTCTTTCTAATGATAGTCAACCCTCCCCTCTTCTCTTCTTGTTCAAATTTTCTTGTTAATCCCCTGCCCACTTTATTCTACCTATAACCTTTAATCTTGAATGGGTTCTTGAAATTTTGGTGTTTCTCTCTTGATTTGTAAAAAATGGATACAAAAACTCTTTTCTTTCTTTACGATAGTTGCAGAATTTTTGGGTGAGAAGAGGAGTATTTATGCTCTATAATTATTCTTATTTGCATTTAGGCCCTATTTTCTTTAAGTGTATTCTTTATGCCCCCACTTATTTTTAGTTTAGTTTATTTTCTTTAATTTCTCGGGATTTACATTCTCCCCTCCTAATAAAAATTTCATCCTCGAAATTCAAGTTACGTACCTATGTCAGAGAATAAGTGTGGAAACTTCTCCTTCATCTCGGATTCTCTTTCCCATGTTTCTTCTTCTATTCGAGAGCTTCTCCACAATACTCTCACCAAGGGAACTCTGTTATTCCTCAACAACTTCTCATCTTAATCTAAGATCTTGACGGGCTTAGTTTTCATGGTTAGATCCCCTTTAATCTTCATAGGAACTTGTGGCAATACCCGTGAGGGTCTATCTTGGCCTTTTGCAGCAATGACACATGGAACATATTGTGAATCTTATCCAAATATACAGGTAATTCTAATCGATATGAAACTGGCCCGATTCTTTCTTTAATCTTAAAAGTGTCAATATATCATGGGGCTAATTTCCCTTTTACTCCAAATAGAATGATGCCTTTCCAAGGCGCCACCTTCAAAAATACCTTATTCCCCACTTGGAATTCCAAAGGCCTTTTTCAGCTATCTGCGTAACTTTTTTTGTATATGGGCTTCCTTCATCCTTGATCACCTTGTCAGTTGTCAATTGCACCATTTCAGGTCCTAAAAGCTTCCTTTCTCCTACTTCCTCCTAACAAATTGGGGTACGACATTTCCTCCCATACAATTCTTCAAATGGAGCCCATACCAATAGTAGTTTGATGGCTATTATTATAAGTAAACTCTACCTATGGCAAGAGATCCTCCCAATTCCCTCCAAACTCCACCACACAAGACCTCAGGAGATCCTCAAGAGTTTGAATGGTCCTTTTAGATTGACCATCCATCTGAGGATGAAATGTCATACTCAGATTCAACTTTTTCCCCATTGCCCGTTGTAAGCTAGGCCACAATCTCGATGTGAACCTTGGATCCCGATCTGATATAATTGAAACTGGCACTCCGTGAAGTCTGATTACCTCATTTACATATAATTTTGCCAGCTTATCCACCGAATCAATCATCTTTATAGGCAAAAACAAAGCAGATGTTGTTAGTCGATCCACGACCACCCATATGGCATCATTCCCCTTCTTTTCCTTAGGTAATCCCATTATAAAATCCATAGAAATATCCTTCCATTTCCATTCCAGAATTGATAATGACTATAATTCCCCTACAGGTTTCTAGTGTTCTATCTTTACTTGTTGATAGATCCCACAGTTCAACATAAATTCTACTATTTCCCTCTTCATATTTGGCCACCAGTAGTATTCATTTAAATCCTTATACATCTTTGTACTCCCAGGATGAGTAGCAAATCGAGATTCATAAGCTTCTCTTCATACTTCATCTTTTAAAGTCTTATCCTCAGGCAAATAAATTCGCCTGCCCATAGCTATTAGCCCATCAGATAACATTTGAAATGATGTCTCTATACCCTTGTTTACCCTCAAGATGATCTCTTTCTTGCTCTATAAGCTCCATATCATTCATCACTGTTTTTCTCTTCCTACTCAAGGCATCGACTACTATATTAGCCCTACCAGGATGGTAGTCAATAACACAATCGTAATCTTTTATTAACTCTACCCATCTTCTCTGTCGCATGTTCAACTCCTTCTGTGACATCAAATACTTCAATCTTTTATGGTCTGTAAAGATTTGAACTTGTATCTCATACAAATAATGTCTCCATACTCTTAAGGCAAACACCACCACTACAAGTTTTAAGTCATGAACAGGGTAATTCACCTCATGTGACTTTAGCTGTCTTGATGCATAAGCAATCACATGCCCGTGTTGCATCAATACACATCCCATATCCCGTTTTGAGGCATCACTATATACCACAAACCCTTATGTCCCCGATGGAAAGGCCAGCATAGGAGCAGAAGGGAGCCTCTCTTTCAGTTCTCAAAAGCTCGCTTCACGCTCTTCTGACCAAACAAACCTGACTTCCTTGTGGGTCAGCTTAGTTAAAAGTGATGTTATGGTGGTGAACCCCTCAATAAACATTCGGTAATATCCCAGTAAGACCATAGAAACTCTGAATTTCTGTCACGTTGGTAGGCCTTTCCCATTTTAACATAGCTTCAATCTTTCTTGGATCTACAACTATTCCTTATGCGGATATTACATGGCCTAAAAATACTACTTCCTTAAGCTAAAACTCACACTTATCCAGCTTTGCATATAATTGATTCTCCCTTAAAGTCTGTAACACAACCTTTAGATTTTGTTTATTATTTGTAAATATATAGTTTTACCTCTCTATAAATATGATTAATATGTATATTCTCTCCCAGAGGTGTACTAACTGTCACTTCCACACCCAAGTTACTAGATAACACATGCAAGTTATTCACAATTCTATAAGATACAAAGGAATGACTAGCTCCAGGATCAATTAAAGCATAAACTTGCATTGTATCTTACTGCAAAGTACTTGCCACAACATCAGGTACAACTCCCACATCCTTATAGGTCATGTTATATACCCAACCCTGAGTCCTCCCCTCCTGATTTCTAGGCCTCCCGCGAGTAGCACTCGTCCCTGACTAGGTAGGCCTGATAGGATGATCGACTATCACTGATTGTTGTTGGCTCTAAAACTTAATCCTTTAACCATGGGCTCCCTCGGTAATTCTACGAGGACAATCCTTCTTCCTGTGACGCATGTCCCCATAATAGTAACAGTCTCTGCCTACATGCGAGCACTTTCTCCATTAATGCCCCTCACCTCTACAAATATAACATCTTCCCGGCATCACAGAGAAATCTCCAAGTGTCACAGCTCACACCTCTGATAGAATGGATATACTGGTCCCTTTTGCTCTATAGACCCTCCTGCAGTTTTGACTCCCTGTCTAGCCTATCCTCCCTAAGCTCCTCTTCCACTGACCTGTCTAGATCCTCTTGAGCTCCCTCATGGGGTGAAACTCTCACCTCTTCTCTGGAACTATCCTTATGATTGCCTGACTCTTCCCTTTCTTTGGGAGAGGAGGTCTCCCAATCAAAAACTCAAAATCTCTCCTCTTAGCTCCAATTGCTTGAATCTGCTCGAACACTAGCTTTGGGGTATCCCTTATTACCCTCTCTATACCCTAAGCAGCCTGTACCAATTCCCGCACAGACTGAAACTGCATGGCTAATCAATATCATTCTCAGTTCCTGCCTCAGTCCATCACGAAACCTCTCCACCTTGTGGCGCTCTGTGGGAAGGTAAGTGGAGGAAAAAGCTGCTAAGTCCTGAAATCTCCTCTTATACTCTAGAACTGTCAAATCTCTCTGTCTCAAATCCAAAAACTCATGTTCTTTCTCCCTCCTATGCTCCCAAGAATAGTACCTCTCCTCAAACTCTTCATGAAAGTTCCTCCATCTCAATACCTCCCTTGGTGTCCTCTCTCTAATGGTCTTGATACGATCCAGACAAGGTCAAATTCGGATTTTGACGTAGAAAGTGCACCTATCTAGTTTTACGGCAATAGTCATAATTCTCAATCCGACGGTGGGGGTCTCCGTTTCCAATGGTGCTGGTGCCTAGGTAAAAGTTATCTGTGTCACACTCCTATCAAACTTGATTTACTTGGCTTTCCGGGAATTGGTGTCTTTGCGTGTGGGTTGCGTGACCACGTGATCATGAGGTTCGCATCATTTGGTATCAGAGCTTGGCTCCATTAATCAGGTTATATCCTTCTGAAATTTTGTTTCTTGTTGATTCCGCAAAGATTCCTTAGTATCCAAATTCTTCTTCTCCTTGAATTTGCGGCATATATAAAAAAAAATCTTATTTCATTCTGTTATTGTTCAAAATATATCAGTAGCATCAAAAACAAAAAAAAACAGAGAAAAGAGAAAAGTAAAAAAAAAATTGTTCAAAAAGACGTTTAATGGATTCTGCCGCAGAAAACTAAACAAGAGAAAATTGGATCAAATCAACTCAGAATTATTTGAAATTTGATACTCTAATTACTGGGGTCCTAATCACAGAACATATAAAATTTGGGGTCAATTGGATATCGTTTGCTTTGGGTTTCAAATTCGGGTCTAGTGAAGTTTGATTCATAACGTTTTTGCGTCAGTATATCAAACCTTGTCATAAATTGCTCAAACTTTATATATTCTTTCTATTTGGGTTGATATCGCACTATATCTGAAATTTTAACTCAATTGGACATCATTTACTTTAGGTTCCAGATTTGGACTTAACTCGTTGTAAACGAGTCTGTTTTGCGTCAACTTTTGAAATTCACTTGGTTTCTGTTGTTTTCATTTCATGAAGATTATTTTCATCATATCCAACATATCTGGGTGTTGTTTCATTGTTTTTCATATTTTGTTTCTGTTTTTTATTCGATTCTTCAGTTTCGTTCATATTTCGGATAGACTCGCTTGCTACTTGCAAGACTATCATCCCGGTTTTGTTTTGCTTGTTTTCTGGTTTTTATTGCTTCTTGAGTCATATATATTTGGATTGTGCTGCCAAGTTGGTTTTATTTGGTGTTGGTTTCAGTTTCGCAAGAACAACAAGAAGGTGAGACGAGAGGTGTGAGATTGTGAGGATATTAAGAGTGTTTGAGCGAAACACGAGTGATGTGAGGATTTTTTTTTTCTACTAAACAATTTTTGCAGGTATCATCTTGTCAGTTCAAAACAACACACCACCCCCTCCTAATGTAGAACTTAAATTCCAAATGCATTCCATGACGAAGATGATGGAAAGAATGAATTTGATGATGGGGAATGTGTGTGACAGACTTGAGAAGGTGGGAAAACATGGTAACGTGGCTGGAACATATACCCAAGAAGTGAGAAAAGTTGAGGCTCAACACAAATCTAACAATGGCAGTGGGCTGAAAGGCCAAGGTGCCGCTGGGAAGGTTTTTGGTAGCCTAGAAACCAAAGGGATTTCATGTATTTTGATGAGGTGTCATGGCAAAAGAAAAGGAGGATTTAAAAGGAGAGGTGGTATCAAATGGAGAGAAATAAAAAGATTAGTGTTCTAAAAAAAGAATCCAAGAGTCTATCCCGTATTCTAGGGGAGATGAAGCAAGAACTTGATGTATTAATGGTATCAGTCAATGCCCAGCAAGCTTCAGAAAGAGAGGAGAAAATACGCTGCAATGATGATATACGAAATAGAACGGCTACAACTTTCATCCAAAGTTATTGGTGACGATTGTTGGCAAGAAAAGAACTCCAAAGGCTTCAAAAAGAGGCTAAGGAATTGTCCATTCAACTTGTTGGTGATTCGAGGATGAATCATCTTGAAGAGAGAAGGAATGATACGATCCAGACAAGGTCAAATTTGAATTTTGACGTAGAAAGTGCACCTATCCAGTTTTACAGCAATAGTCATAATTCTCAATCCGACCATTGGATCGAGCTGAAATTTTACGTGGAGTCTCCTGACATGTTATCCTACCTTGGTTTAAACTTTTAGGTTAATCGGGGTTCGGAAAGGCATCAAAATACTGGTCAACATAGGCTGTACGAATTTTGTTATTTACTTTCTTTTGACTTATGGACTTCCTATTTGGCTAGGATTCTTTTTCTAAAAGGATGTGGCAGCTATTTTTGGGAATCTCCTAATTCTACAAAGATCTTTAATGGGCTGCAACATGGTTTCCAAGTGTGGCAAGGATTCGTAATTATTTTAGAATCCTTTTCTTACAAGAATTCCTTATTCATCCTAGCTACAAAAAGGAAAGAAGACTTCAAAATAAATTCTACATTCAGATCAGATTTCCTAGTCTATTTGCTGACTGCTTAATGGTGACAAATCTGATTCTAGCATCTTTAGGATGGTAATTTTTGAATTTTTATTATTTTTATCATTTTCTTCTTAGTCTTTGGGTTATTATTACTTATTTGGGTCAATTGTAAGTGGGCTTAATATAAGTCCACCTAAGGGGGGTCCATTAGGGTTTATTTAAGTTTAGAGTTAGTATAAATAAAGGCATAACCAGACATGTAAGCTAGACAATTCAGATTAATAAAACTTCTTGTTTGCCGCACTTTGTGTGTGTGTTGGTGAGTTAATCTCCCTTCCATGGTTTTCTAAAGAACTGAAAACAACTTATCGAAGAACAACTGTCTTCGTGGCGTCATCCTTATACTTCTCGTTCGCGAATCAATATTTGTTGGGTGGGGGGTCTCCATTTCCAATAGTGCTGGTGCCTAGGTAAAAGTTATCTTTGTGTCACACTCCTATCAAACGTGATTTACTTGGCTTTTCGGGAATTGGTGTCTTTGCGTGTGGGTTGCGTGACCACGTGATCACGAGGTTCGCATCAGGTCTCCCACCAAGAATGGGCACTTTCAACCAATAGTTGAGTCACGCAATCCACCTGTAGCTCCTTTGGCACCTGCATCTGATTTATAAGTCTTTCCACTTTGCTCAGCCAATGCCTAGCAACCTCAGCATCCTCTTCGCCACGGTAAGTCATACAACCCATCTCTCTCATACCCTTCACCCATTGCACTATGAAGTGGCGGTTATGAATCCTTTTTTGTAACTAGGATGAATAAGGAATACATGTAAGAAAAAGATTCTAAAACATTTATGAATCCTTGCTACACTTGGAAACTATGTTGCAACCCATTAAAGATCTTTATAGAAATAAGAGATTTCTAAAATGAGCTGCCACATCCTCTTAGGAAAAGAATTCTAGCCAAATAGGAAGTCCACAAGTCAAAACGAAGTAAATAACAAAATTCATACAAACTCTATTGACCCGTGTTTCGATGCCTTCCCAAACTCTACTTGACCTGAAATTTTACCTTAAGGTAGGAAAACATGTGAGGAGAGTCCACGACAATGTCAACCCAATCCAATGGTCGAATTGAGAATTATGATTGTTGTTGTAAAACTGGATAGTTGTATATTTTACATCAAAATCCGAATTTGACCTTTCCTGGATCGTATCACTTCACCCATTGCACTATGGTGACTACTCCCCTTGATTTAGGAGCTGTACTAGAGGCTCCCGCTACCATTCCTGCTGCTACAGCTCTCACTATATGTTCTATAAAAGTAGGATCCAAAAATGGGTTTGATCCAGCTATCGGTGCCACTGGTAGGGGTATATTATCTCCCTCATTTCTGTTTGATACCTTGGGCATGGATACATCTGCCTAACGGGACAACGAATCATCTTGAAGTCTAACTAACTCACCCCTTTCCGAGTACATTGATGTTGCAGGTATATGAGAGGAGGTGTCTGTCAAGGGATCCTAGTTTGAATCACTTTCATTAAGAAAACTCTGGTCACTTCCCCGAACTGGGGATGGATCATGATTAGTAGTTAAAAGTGCATTTTTATCAAGATTTTATATCATCATTTTGCACTAGAAGTATCAATAACTCCTTAAATAAAGCATGTTTTATAATAACATATCTAATAATATAAGATACCTTTAATTTATGGTAAACGTTCATCTTAAATGCAGGCCTATCACATAAATGAAAGAATTGATTGATGAGTTGAAGTACTGAAATTGAAAGGACAAAGAGATGGCAAATTTAGAAAAGAGATGTTGGTGCAGTCCAAACTGGAACATTGTTCGGTAATTGGGTCATATCTAAAGCTGTAGATCTCAGATTTAGTTCTAATTTATATGGATGGAAAGGTAAGACATAGGCCTATAACTTTCATGAGGAGTCCAAGATTTAAGAAGGCCGTTTTCAAGTCCAAATTGTAGCAACAACGAAGAAGTCCGAATCTGTCCTGCAGCCCAGATACTGTTTAGTGTTCAGGCCATATCTCGAGTTCTAGAAGTCCAAATGATCTCAAAGTTTTACCCTGGAAAGATGAGACAATTCCCTAGAACTTTCATGATTGAAGTCTGTTCAAATTATGACGTTATCAATGATGTTTTTGGCAGACAAGAAGATAAGAATTGTCACCAAGTCAAGATATGGCCACCCATTCATCAATTAGTCAATAAATCATAGTTCTGAATTTTGGCCTATAAAAGGAGGCATTTGCCATGTATTTAGGCATCTTGGTGTTCAGATCAAGATCATGCTCTTGCATTCTCTCTTTATATTTTGTAATGCTTAAGTTTTGCTTATATTAATCTCTTGCTTATGCTTCTCATTTCCTTTCCTTGTTTATTTATATTTCTTTCTTTCATTATGTTTAGCTAGGTTAATTATGTCAAGGTGAAAAGGGTACACTAATGGTGTAAGAATAAGTATAATATAAACTTAACATGAACCTTAATGTTGGATAATAACATGCTTTATATTTGTTATCTTGTTCACTTTTAATACTTTGCTTGTTAAATGGTTAATCTAGATTTATGTTGTATAACACTTGGTACAACAAATACTTGGCACTTTCATAGCCCATACTATATGGTATAACCGACACCTGAGCTATGAAAGGAACTTGATTTGTTGTTAACATAAGTTATAATCATGAATGCTTGGCAACATTTACAAGTATTGGCATTATTCGAATAAGATAACTAATATAATCATGTTAACAATTTATAATCTAATTGGAACCTCCTTTGTGTGTGGTTTCCAATTGAATACTAAGAGTTTATACTATACTTGTTTGAAATACAATTGGTGGATCCTCTAACCTTGACATTTGTTTTTATTATTATTTAATTCTCATATTGATCATCTCAAAGTTCTCATCAACTTCTTCATCATCTTCTTCTTCTTCTTCTCCTTTATTATTATTATTATTATTATTATTATTATTATTATTATTATTATTATTGGTATTGTTTTTATTATTATTTAATTCTCATATTGATCATCTCAAAGTTCTCATCAACTTCTTCATCATCTTCTTCTTCTCCTTTATTATTATTATTATTATTATTATTATTATTATTATTATTATTATTATT
>Ga0325411_1007672_pt1 | contig 11749 bp, 12 predicted proteins | sample PopdelMetagenome_13_FD_206181 | JGI IMG/M metagenome (GOLD analysis project Ga0325411, IMG submission 206181) | Populus deltoides microbial communities from Bellville, Georgia, United States - Xylem-PdIQD-R4 | ecosystem: Host-associated > Plants > Phyllosphere > Stem > Wood/Secondary xylem...
AAACCATTTTCCTTTGTTCACAACTACCTGTCTGTGAATTCATGAATTTCTAACTAAATCTAGAAAACATCTCTTATGTTTTAAAGGTATTTTACTCATATATAATGTCTCTGGACTTGCTTGTGTAAGAGTTTTTCAAATAACTTTTCATGTCAAAATATGATAAAATAATTTTTTTATTTTTTAAAAGTTATTTTTGACATCAGCACATCAAAATAATTTAAAAATACTAAAAACATATTAATTTGAAGTAAATAAAACAATAATTTTTTTTAATTTTTTAAAGATACTTTTAAAACTCAAAAATAAATACAAATACAATAAACCAAAAACAACAAGAATAGAACCTAAAACAATAGAATCACCAGAATAAAATCCCAAGTCTAAAACCTTAATCCCCCTCTCAAAAAGCTCAAAACGCGCTTCAGACTCATCAAAATTAACACACCTAACTTCACATTTCAAATCAACCTAACTAAAGTGAATATATTTACTAACAAACCCTTCATTGACACTCTTAAACAAATTCCCATATGCTAAACACCAACCATTCAATTCCATGTTAAGAATCTTCGCAATCCACTTGAAAGATCTCATAATCGGTGAAAACATAATAACCAAATTAGAGTTAACCACAAAAGAGTCAGAATTTTGAGACACGCCTATTAAAGAATCACAAGAATCAGACTCCCAGGCATACTCGTGAAGTATCTCCTACAACATAGTAGCCACATGGACCAGTTGAGAGAAGAGAGAGTGTGTAAATTGGCTATTTGATGATAAAATTCCTTCTTGTTTTAAATTTGTGAGTTACGAGGAATTTAAATGGAGTTCATCTGAACTCATTCTATTACAAGGATTTGATTTTTAAAAATAAATACATGCCTAGCTAACAGATAAGATAAGTATATGCCTAACTTACAGATAAGATAAGTTTTACAGAATTTTTATTCTTTTGAAACAGGATTTGAACATGTGTTGGTGACGTGTTCTTCTACAAAGGGTATTGTTGGGGTGGTCAAAGGAGAGGGAAATAGGAGAGAAGACGAGGTTTGAAGAGGAAAGAAGAGGGAAAAGAAGGAGAAGAAGAGTTTGAAAAAGAAGAGAGAAGTGGAGAGGGGAGGGAAAGAGAGAAGGGGCTTGATGGAGGAGAGAAGGCAAGTGATGTAAGGTTTTGGGGAGTGGTGGAGGAGTGGAGTTAGGTCTATGAGAAGAAGGATGTGTTGGGTTTTTGTGTAGTTTGTTATTGGATCTGCCATTATTGGAGATTTGCGAGCGGATGAGGAGGAGGAAGGAGGGAAAGGAGGGTGGAACGATGGGTTGGAGGAGAAAGGGCAAATTTTGAGGATTTTTTGGTGGGATTTTTTTTTGTTGATCAAAGACTTTATATTTTTTTTAAAAAAAATTTCAATTTAAAGTTATTATTGTTTCAAATATTTTTTAAAAATAAAATAATGTAATTTTAATTAAAAAAATAATTTTTATTAAGTTGTATCGATAAATTTTATTAAATAAACTCCAACTTAATTTAATTTAAAATACAAATCAAAACAATAAACTAAGTTAATATATTAACTAACTAAATCATATCAAATTTAATAACATTATCAAAAAATTTCCTATATAATTCAATACATAATCCAATGAGATGCTCATATTATTAAGTTACATTAACTCACAACTTATAAAGTTAATTCAGCTTATAAATTATTTTAGAAGTATTTGACATGGTAGCAATTATTTTTAAAATATTTTTTATTTAAAAATATATTGTAATAATATTTTTTTATTTTTAAAATTATATGATAAAACAATCCGAAAATATTTAGAAAAATTAATTTAAAATAAAAAATTAGTTTTAAAAAACACAGTATCACTACAAAAATAAACATAACCTCATTAATTCATAAATATGATTTTTTCACTTTTAAATAAAGATAAAAAAAAATATGTATTTTATTTATATTTGTTAAAGTTTTACTTAAATCTATGATGAGATAGGCAAATTAATGAGGTTGTAATTAAGTTTCATCAAATTAATTATTTTATATAATTTGATTATAAACTTGCTCCAAATACCCACACCTTAAACTGTCTTTTTAAAATGTGCGACCAATTTAAAAAAAAATTATTTTTTTTATATTTTCAAATTATTTTAAATATTAATATCAAAAATAAATTTTAAAAAATAAAAACTATATTATTTTAATATATTTATAAATAAAAATCACTTTCAAAACCTACTGCTATCACACTTCTTATCATTCCCTTTAACTCCAAAGACGAAGATAATGAATGTCTCCTTTACTCATTCAAAGCACTCTCTCTCCACCCTAACACCCTCCAAACTTCACCAAAACCTCCCCTCTCCAATCCATCCCAACAAAAATTAAATGAATCCATAAGATTAGGATCCAAATAGAACAAAAACATGACCACCATTTCTTCCTTTCTTGCCATTACTAACACCCCCCTCTCCTCGCACCCTTCAACTTCTACTCATGCTTCCAAAGTCTCTCGCTTTCCTTCGTTGTATCCATTCTTTTTCTCTAAATCTCCTTCACGTCCTTATCCTCTATGTAAGTTTCCAAGAAAACCCAAAAGAACAGTTTCTTTAAAATCATCAGAAGCAGGGGAGATATCATTAACAGGAGATGAGTGGTTACAAACACTCCTTGACAAGAGAAAACCTTTATACTCTCATAGTTTGCCTTGCATTGAAGCTTGGTTGAAGGGTTTGGGGTTTTACCAAAGCAAGGAGAGCCATGCTATTTGGTTTGTTGAGAAACCTGATTAGCATGCTTAGTTATCACTTGATGTTGTTGGGGATTCCGGCTCCCCTATGTGCGGACCGGTGATGTAATGATAGTTACTCATTGGAGGCTAAGCACACTGGAACACAATATTTAACATGGTTCGGCAAAATCACCTACATTCACGGGAGAAGTCCATATTATTAGAAATAGATAGAGAAAGGGTTACAACACACATGGAGGAGGAGGATCACTTCACTCAAATTCAATTCTCATTACTCTCACACACTGCTGCACAAGGCAGCAGGGCTGCTGCCCTTGGCAGCTACTCCCTCTTTCTCTCCTCACGTATTTATCTCTTGTTCTCTTCTCTGCTCACTCAAAATTTACTGCTATCTCTCGGTGTCTATTTATAGGCAAGAATGGTGCCACCAGTTCCAGCTCTTCTTCAACAATGGTGGCTGCATTAATGGTGGCAGCACATGGGTTGCACCATTTTGTCAATGGTTGGTGCAACTACTATTGTAGCCTTTTGACAATGGTAACCCTTTCCTAGAATAGGGCTGCAGATGCTGCCACATAAGTGACAATATCCCAACAATCACCATCTTTGCCATTTATGTGGGGCAATTGTCCTCTTGCTTCTTCAGCACAAGCTTGCATTCTGCAGCTTTTCCAAGATTCTGAGAGCATCTTCGGCCAAGTTTACATGGTACTTGCTACACCTTTCAATCACCAGAGTCACCAAAGCACACCTTTTTCTCACACAAAATGATCACTACAATCAAATAGTCTCCCACATCACATCTGAAGAGTATTAAAGCTTGTCTCTGGGACACAACATTCCCCTTCGAGCATATCAACCATGCTCGGTCAGGAATGATTTATCAAGCCTTACAGCAAGGCTTACAACACCCCCTCAAACAGAAATTTCTATTTCCAAGTGCGACAGTCATTATCTGAGTATCTCAATGTGATCACGAGCTCACCACTCTTCCAAGAGTCCACTCATCCAGGAGTTACGTCTGCCCTCTGTTCCACCCTAGGAACCACGCTTTATTTCTCCGCGAGTCTCTCGCTCTTATTCCTAAGTGTCAAGACCCGAATCCCGGATCTATGATCGGCACATAGGCAAGGTTCCCCTCAAAGGTTCCATACCTATGCGAACCCAAACTTACACACAAACTTATCCTAACTCAATCAGAGTTCAACGCAACATTAATAACAAAATCAACTTCATAATATAATTGAATTGTCTTAATACAAGAGTTTATATAAGTTCAGAGTTTTGAAGCACTAACTAAACATAAAGGAAAGGTGCAAGGTACAACCAAATAACAGGTTCTGAAGGTCCAACAAAATGACCTGCTATCAAACTATAAGCCTGAAAAGGATAAATAATGAGATGGTGAGTTCAACAACTCAGTGAGTAGATAACGTTCAATATACACACACGAGGTAATAAAACAATGAGAAATATATATACAAGTATGGCTCTAGGTTCTTATAGGAAGGTTTCTCAAATAGGTCATAACAAGAATATCAAAAGGTAAAGCTCGTTAGAAAATCAAAATGCAATGTGCATGAGGCTCCGTACTGTGGGATGATCAGTCCACACAGGTTGGTGACTCCCCCGACCAACTAGGATTCAGATACGATGTGCACAAAGACTAACACTACCCTGTTAGCATGGGTATTCTAACTGGCATACCATAGGTTCATAATCATAATCAAACAGACATATTCATATTTCAAGGCTCTACTCATGACATCAATCAAATGAGAAGCTATCAATTCAGAATTCAATTCAAAATATATATTGGTTCATATCAAGAATTCAGATTCAACAATTGATCATGCTTTATCAAAACAAGGATAATAATCAACATATATATTATCAAGAAGCATTATCCAATTCATATTAACAAATCAAATATTTATAATATTTCTCATACATATGGAAAATTATCCACTCACCTGACTAGAAATCAAACAGAAGTCAAAAACAGACATCGAAGAAAATCTCACTGACGTCCCGCCAGTAGAATATCAGGATTATTTGAATACAAAGGAGACATATTCAAGAACAACTCGAAAGAAAATTCAACTTATTTAATACACTTAACTAAGGGTGTATTCCATAAACCTAAATGTTTTTGAACTCACTAGTCAATTTTCTAAAAAACCCAAAAAATCTAACGGTTTTTCTGAAATCTAATCCATAATAAAACATATAATAAAATTGGTAATAATTCACTAAATAACCCTCAATTATTCATTAAACCAATTTTCAAAAGCTAATATTACAGCTAGGGACTAATCTGAATTTTATCATATTTTTAAGTGTCAAATTGCAACTTTTATCAAATTGGAGGACCAAACTAAACATATCATAAATTCATGAATATAGTGGAATTATGTCCATAATTAATCCTCATTTCTGTCCAGATCATCTCATTATACTCTAGGGACCATTCGGGAACTTTACCAAATTTTTAGGGTCAAATTGTAATTTTTGTCAAATTGGAGGACCAAATGAAAGTGTTAAATTTTCATATCTATATAGCAATTCTGCCCATAATTCATATGTTATTCTGTTCAGAATCTCGGAATATGCTCCAGGGACCAATCTGTAAATTTTCTAAAGTTTGGGGACTAAACTGTAATTTTCCAAAATTGAGGGACTAAATTGAATTTTCATCATCTTCAGCCTCCAACCCAGAATTTTAACAGAAACCTACTGTTCTCTCCAAATTTCTAACATAATTTCACCATTCAAACAAAATCATAACTCAAAATCATCATCTTTCAATTCAATCTCTCAAAATTATCCAAATAATCAAATACCCACAACAATTAACCCTATAACGTTCAAATTAACTCATCAATCAACCCAAAACATAAATTTTCAAAATCCTAACATTTATCAAAACTGAAATTAAAGCTTAATTAACACCTATTTATACATAATCTTACCTTTAAACTTATTTCCTTCAACTCCTTTTTATTTCCCTTCTAATTTCCCTCTTTTATCTTCTTCTTCTTCTTCTTTCTCCCTTCTCCCTTCTCTCTCACGGTTTACTCTCAAAATATTCAGATCTCTTTTTTTTCTTTCTTTCTATTTATATTTATCAAGTTTGTTGAATTACCTCTATACCCCTTATTCATTTATTCCAACTTTTAAGCCTCCAAGGGCTTTATTGTATTTTTCTATCCCTTTAATTCAAAACATTACAATCTCTCCACCTTATAAAAGTTTCATCCTCGAAACTTAATAGAAAAAATTGAACACTTACCAAGATTATTGAAAAGATGAGGATACTCCTCACGCATCTTATCCTCGAGCTCCCAGGTCGCCTCCTCATGTGAATGACCTTTCGATTTCACTTTCACTGAAGCTATATCCTTCAACCTAAGCTTCCTCACTTGTCGGTCGACTATAGCTTCTGTTGCACCTCATAAACCATATCATCTCTCAATGCAATGGGATGAACCTCTAACACATGCGATGGATCTGACATATACTTCCTTAGCATGGAAACATGAAATACCGGATGAATAGCAGACAAGGTTGGTGGTAATGCTAACCTATAAGCAACTGCCCTAACTCTCTCCAGAATCTCATACGGTCCAATGAATCGAGGACTCAACTTGCCTTTCTTCCCAAACTTGAACACTCCTTTTGTCGGTGATACTTTTAAAAACACACAATCACCCACTGAAAACTATAAGTCACGCCTTCTTTTATCTGCGTAACTCTTTTGTCTACTCTGAGCTGTTTGAAGCTCCTGTCTAATTACCTCTATCTTCTTTGAGGTTATCTGAATCAACTCCGATCCCATTAGCCTCTTCTCACCAACCTCAAACCAACAAACCGGTGATCTGCACTTTCGACCATACAAAGCCTTATAAGGTGCCATCTCTATGCTAGCCTGATAACTGTTGTTGTAAGCAAATTCCACTAATGGTAAGAACTTACTCCAACCAACTCCAAAATCCATAACACAAGCCCTTAGCATATCCTCCAAGATCTGAATAGTCCTCTCAGATTGACCATCTGTCTGAGGGTGAAAAGTTGTACTCAACTGAACTTTAGTACCCATAGCTTCTTGGAATTTCACCCAAAACTGCGATGTAAAATGTGGACCTCTATCTGACACTATCGAGATTGACACTCCATGCAACCTTACAATCTCACTGATAAACAATTCCGCCAACTTTGCATATCCATAAGTAATCTTACATGGCAAAAAATGGGCTGATTTTGTCAACCTGTCAACAATCACCCATATTGAAATCATAACCCTCCTGACTCCTAGGCAATCCTGTCATAAAGTCCATTATGATCCTTTCCCACTTCCATTCTGGAATCAACAATGGTTGCAACAATCCAAGAGGTTTTTGGTGTTCACCCTTTACCCTCTGACATGTCAAACACCTAGAAACAAAATCTACTATATCAGCCTTCATCCTATTCCACCAATAACACACCTTAAGGTCTTTATACATTTTGGTGGAACCTGGATGCATTGTGTACACTGTCTGATGTGCCTCTACCATCAATTCTCTTCTCAGATCATCTACATAAGGTACACAAAGCCTATTTCTATATCTCAGCACATCATCATCACCTATCACAAAACCTGCAGCCTTAACCTGCTCAACCTCATTTCTGATCCCGAGTAGTGAATCATCTTTCTTCTGAGCTGCTTTTATCTTATCAAACAAATTTGACTTAACCTGAAAGTGAGCAATCATTGCTCCAACTTCACTAAGATCAAATTTGACTCCTTTATCCACCAACTCATGCAGCTCCCTAATCAGAGGTCTTCGTACCTCCTGAATATGAGCTAAGCTCCATGATGATTTTCTACTCAAAGCATCGGCAACTTCATTTGCCTTACCCGGGTGGTACTGTATGGTACAATCATAATCCTTCAGCAGTTCCATCCATCTCCTCTGCCTCATGTTTAGATCCCTCTGCTGAAAGATATATTTCAAACTCTTGTGATCTATAAAGATCTCACAAGTTTCACCATACAAGTAGTGCCTCTAAATCTTCAAGGCAAAAATTACAGCTGCCATCTCTAAATCATGTGTAGGATAGTTATGTTCATGCTTCTTCAGCTGCCGTGAAGCATAGACAATAACCTTGCCATGCTGCATTAGAACACATCCTAAACCCACTCTCGAAGCATCACAATACACTGTGTAACCACCAGAACCTGATGGTACTGCTAGAATAGGCGTTGTAGTCAATCTTTTTTTCAACTCTAAGAAACTTTTCTCACAAACTTCAGACCACTGAAACTTAACATTTTTCGGCGTTAACCTGGTCAATGGTGCAGAATTCAGAGAAAACTTCTCCACAAACCTCCGATAGTAGCCGGCCAAACCTAAGAAACTTCTAATCTCTGTCGCCGAAGCAGGCCTAAGCCACTGCTTAACTGCTTCAATCTTTTGAGGATCAACCTCAATCCCATTCCTTGACACTACATGCCCAAGAAGTGCCACACTCTCTAAAAGCTGTCTTCAAATTGTCCTCCTCTCTTATCCTCAACTGATAATACCCAGATCGAAGATCGATCTTAGAAAAGAATTGAGCTCCCGGTAACTAGTCAAACAAATCATCTATGCGAGGGAATGAGTATCTATTTGTCACCCAATTTAGTTACCTATAATCTATACACAACCTCAATGACCATCTTTCTTCTTCACAAACAACACTGGGGCTCCCCAAGGGGACACACTCGGTCGGATAAACTTTTTATCCAACAAATCCTGCAATTGCTCCTTTAGCTCTCTCAATTCTGCTGGCGACATTCTATATGGTGACATTGATATTGGTTCGGTACCCGAAACCAAATCAATACAAAACTTAATTTTCCTATACGGAGGCAATCCAGGTAAGTCATCGGGAAAGACATCAATAAACTCCCTAACTATAGGGACTTGGTCTAATTGAGGAACTTCTTTCTCTACATCCACTATATATGCTAGGTAGCACTGTACCCTTTTTCTGGCCATTTTCCTCGAGATAGCCGACAACATAATTGATGGAGACCCAATCTTATCTCCTTGAAATACCAACCCAACTTCTTCATCTAGATCAAACATTATTTTCTTACCCCAACAATTTACCGAAGCCCTATGCTTTGCCAACCAATCCATTCCCAAGATCACATCAAAATCAACCATATCTAAGACATTTAAGTCTCTCATAAAGATCTTATCTCCAATCTCTATTTCACAATCCAGATACACATACTTCACTAATATTAATTCATCTAAGGGAGTAGAGACTGAAATTGGGGATTTTAACAAAATTGGTTGTTTATCTATCCTCATGGCAAAATATGGGGACACAAATAAATGGGTTGCACTCGTATCAAACAAAACTTTTGCTTCAAAAGAGCAAACAGGAAGAATACCTGAAACAACTGTGTTGGATGCCTAAGCATCCTGCTGAGTCAAGGCAAAAACTCTGGCATGCCCCTGACCCTGTTGTATCTGACCTCTATCACCTGTACCCCGGCCTCTTTGACCACGGCCACCAAAACCTCTACCCCCATGAGCCACAGACTGGCTCGTCGATGGTGCCTGAATAGGGTGCTGGACTGAAGCAGATAATCCCAAAGTCGATAACTGTCTCCTCAATTAGGTTCTTCTGCAATAGCTCTCTTTCCATCCTTGTATGCATTGAAAAGGTCTTCGCCTGTTGTCTTCATCAAGAGCACAAGAGACTTCCTGTTGTATAACTTCTACATAGTCTCAACTTTAAGCTTCATTTGGGAACTCTTCTTCTTCTTGCATCTGTTATCTCATTACAGTGCCTCATTGGATCCTACGGGTACTCCTGCACAATCTCCGTGTGCCTTCGTGCAATTTCTGTTCTCTAGATTCTCCATATTCCTTACTTATGTTTGACAGCAGCTCATCCTGTCACAACACCTGTCCAAGTTAAAATACGGTGTCAATCTTTATCTCCTTGCTGTATTTCTTTTCCATTATCAGGGTCTTCATCAATTCTCCCCTCGAGAAATCACAGTCACCGAATCTAACTTTTTTGGAGAAATCACCGCTTCTTCAGATCTTTGAACATATGGAACCCAACTGTTCCCTTGTGCTGTCATCCTGCTAGTCTTCAACCATTTCATTACAAACTGCTATATATACGAAAATAGTCCCGTATGGTAATCCTTCCACTAAGAAGTTCCCAGGAAAGATTGGAGCGGTCACACCGGTCCCGCTTAAAACCCAATCTCCTAAAGAGAACTTCTTAGGCCATATCTATCCATCGTACTGTCTTTCCGTATATACAACCATTTGCTAGCTTTATTGCGGTTTTCCTTTACAAGTGATCTGGAATATACTAGTTTAATACATGATTTCTCAACATCGGCGAGACTACCAGTGCTTAGATTCGTCAAGATTGGTCTTCGTCAATTTCCACTCTCCACCTCAAATTGTCCATATGATCGAGTGTCTAGAGTGTCCCAATTTTGCCTTCCCTCAAGGCAACTAAAAAATCCCCATTAATCAATTCAGCACATGTAATTGGGTAAACATGTGCACCTTTTTCTTCTTCATCTCCATCGACCACCATCATGACCTTTAGATGCCTCCTAATCGGGCAATCTTTTTTAATAATTCACCACCACCACTTTCGGTCTCAAATCTCAACAACCGGACCATACCATTACATCCAGAACGATCAAATTAGCTAGAAACAAGTCTGAAATCGTCCAAATCGCATTTCAGACAGCTAAACTTTGATCAAAACAATTCTGGCCTGATGAAAAGCCGAGATTCAATCTCAGATCCGGTTACATGTAGGATCAGCTACACTGGATCCTATACCTCGGTTCAGCTCCTCTCGACTCGGCTTAGCTCGGCTCAGCTCATCTCGCGGCGTGGAAAATGGGTCCCACTATGCTGACGTGTCAGCTGACTGGTCGCTGACATGGCATTCTAACTGTTCATGATGATGTCATAATTACATCAGGTTAATGTCATCCTGGGCATGCCTACTGTGCATGCTGACATCACAATTATATCATGCTAACGTCATCCTTATCCGGGTCAGTCATATGGGTCGGGTCAACTAGTATTCAGGTCGGGTCAGCCCATCCGGGTGAAGAAGAGTCGTGGGGCGCGTCTGCGCGTGTGGACAACCACCTTGTTGGCATGTGTAGGCGTGTGCGGGCATGTCCGACATCCGATTTTGACGTCGTTTTCACCAGTGGCTTCGTCTCTTCCTCCTCTATACAGTGGTATGGTCAAAACATAATTTTGACAACTTTTATTTTTGAGCAAAAATCAAACACCACTTTAAACAATATGCTCTGATACCAATTATTGGGGATTCTAGCTCCCCTATGCACGGACCGGTGATGTACTGATAGTTGCCCATTGGAGGCTAAGCACACTGAGATACAATATTTAACATGGTTCGGCAAAACCGCCTACATCCACGGGAGAAGTCCATATTATTAGAAATAGATAGAGAAAGGGTTACAACATACATAGAGGAGGAGGATCACTTCACTCAAACTCAACTCTCATTGCTCTAACACACTGCTGCACAAGGCAGCAGGGCTGCTGCCCTTGGCAGCTACTCCCTCTTTCTCTCCTCACGTATTTCTCTCTTGTTCTCTTCTCTGCTCACTCAAAATTCACTGCTCTCTCTCAGTGCCTATTTATAAACAAGAATGGTGCCATCAGCTCCAGCTCTTTTTCAACAATGGTGGCTGCATTAATGGTGGCAGCACATGCGTTGCACCATTTTGTCAATGGTTGGTGCAACTACCATTATAGCCTTTTGACAATGGCACCCCTCTCCTAGAATAGGGCTGCAAATGCTGCCACATAAGTGACAATATCCCAACAGATGTCACTGATCTTTATATAAGGTAAATTTTGGTTCTTTATTGTTGTTTTAGCATCTGGGTTTTTGTTGTTTTGTTTGTTAGTGTATGTGAGTAATTGCTATCAAG
>Ga0325411_1007673_pt1 | contig 11748 bp, 8 predicted proteins | sample PopdelMetagenome_13_FD_206181 | JGI IMG/M metagenome (GOLD analysis project Ga0325411, IMG submission 206181) | Populus deltoides microbial communities from Bellville, Georgia, United States - Xylem-PdIQD-R4 | ecosystem: Host-associated > Plants > Phyllosphere > Stem > Wood/Secondary xylem...
TGTAATTCTTAATGTTGAATTTACCTTAGGATTAGTAATTGAATATGTTGGAATAATTAGTATAGATTGGGTCAATTGGTTGTGGCTTTTGTTAATATGTGCAGGTTTGTGGATTTGGGTAGTATCTAGTATAGGGGAGGTGCTGTCGAATCTTTTTTTAACATTTGAATTTAATTATATAATTATTTATATAAAATTGTGTAGATGCGTAGAATGAAAACCAGAGCTGGTCGCTCACATACGGTCGCAGCTAGTTCATTTAGCAGCGATGATGATATATCCTTAGGTGCCTCTCAAGAAGAGGCATCTACACCACTTGCGTCGTCAACCGATGCTGCCTCTTCCAACGCTACTTCACAGCGCAGAGGCGGGGTGCCTTCGCAGCGGAATCAATTTACCTGCAAGTATAAGGCACAGTGGAAGGACGACCTTTCAATGTAAGTTTGTTAAGGTTTTAATTTTTTTTAACAAAAATTATAACATAATTTATGAAGTAATCACTATTTAATTTATTTCATTTATTTTCAGGTTCACAAACATTGGGGCTGCCCGAGTAATATCATCGGCGTTTAAATCGTCGATGGAGATTCCATTGTTTCAGTGGAGTCAGATATCCAAGCATCCTGAATGGATGCCTCAAATCAATGAATGGTTTGGCAGATTTCAGGTTGGTGTTAATTTATAATTTTCAGCTTATTTCTAATAAATTATTAATATAATTGTAAATAAATTATTATTTTTATTTAAACTTATTTATTTATACACAACACAAATTCTGCTGGGATAGTGAGCATAACACTGTTGTGAGGAGGGTATGGGAAAATCACGCAGCAACTAGGTAAGATCGAAAACAGTACAAGATTTTTTTTAGACAAAAATTTATGTTTCGAAATGTAATTTTTGGTTGCGTGAAGTAGGTTGCGTGATTTTTTGTATGAAGCATAAAAAAGGGCAAAACAACCCGCGAGGGATAGGGGTTTCCAAGGCTGGAACGATGTTGCGGTTTGGAGGGATTTCAAACCGATATACATCCCGAAAGATATATGGCTGCACTATCTTGAGCACGTGACGTCTGAGCGGTTCACTCGACGCTCACAGTCCGGTGCTGGCAATCGGAATCGGTCAATTCATGGCTCGGTGACAACGCACACTGGTGGCTCCGTTCCGTTTGCTGCACATGTGAAACGGATGGTAAGATTAATTTAAATGAAATATATCATTAAATTAAGTTGTTAATATATCTTTTTTCATTATAGGCTGCGTCTCTTGGACGTGAGATGAGCCCGATGGAGCTGTTTGTGGAGACGCACGTGCGAAGTCAAGACTAACAATAAGGAGCGCAACAGTTCGTTGATAACCGTGGTTAACATTTCATGGTATGTTTGTTCAACCATTTTATTTTGTAAGTTATTATGTTTATTGAATTGAATATGATGATTACTTTTTATTTTATTTTCAGGAGACCTATAATAATCGGTTGAGGGAGAGATACGAGGATGATATTTTGACCCATCCGGAATTCGATCCGGATTTGTGGATGGAGGTTGGATCGTCAGGCGGACCCGATAAAAATCAGGTTTACAGGCTCTCCAACACTACGACCGACAACTTGCGGTCGACCCGTAATGTTTCAACTGTTGGGAGCTCCCAATTAATATCGAGCTCCTAATCTAAGGAGTTCGTGACCTTGCAGCAACACATGGCTCAGCTCACCGACAAATACGACCACCTATCAGCGGAGTACGCACAACTCAAAGCGTCTCATGCACAACAAAGAGCGGAGTCTGAGCAAATCAAAGCGTCTCAAGCACAACAAAAAACGGAGTATGAACAACAAAAAGCGACTTATAAACAGCTTCGCGAAATGGTCATGAACATGGCAACACATAGTGGAACATGTGCGCCTAATCCTTTTTGGTTGTATAACCACCAGCCTCCTCCAGGATCTCCTCCTCCTCCTCCAGCTCCACCTTTATATTAATTTGTAATAAATATTATTTACCTTTAAAATTTCATTTAATAGTTTTTTTGAAACACATTCATTTTGTAATGAATATTATTTAACTTTGATTTTTTGTTTTTTTATGTTTAATATAAAATTTATTTGCATAATTAGTTTTTATTACCATTAATTTATATAATTTTATATTATATATTCTAAATAATTTTTTAAAAATAAATTTAGAAAAAACTATTACAAAAGGTTTTACCGACGGAAGGCATCCGTCAGTATTTGACAGTACCATTCACCGGCAGCTTTATTGATGGACTTAATCCGTCGGCATTTGACAGTAGCTGCCACACTTACCGACGAATTTACATACGGATATATTCGTTCGGCATCGCAAACACTCAACGACACATGTACCGACGGATACATACCGTCGGTAAAGCACGATATCACCGACGGAACAAAATCCGTCAGTATATTTCAACCGGGAAACTTTTTTTTTGATGCGCAAATTTCATCTGTAAAACCATTGGCAAATGGTTTTTTTGTTTTTCCGACGGATATAGCGACGGAATTGGGAATCACCGACGAAAGGAAAGCTGACAGACATAATCCGCTGGTGAAGATGTCGGTAAATAAATCACCGACGAACTGCTTATCACACACCGATGGAATAATTCTGTCGGTAAAACTGTGAAATCTTGTAGTGTCCGGCAAACCTTTGGATATCCGCCGATAAGAGTTCTATGAATATTTTGCTCCCAATGATTTGTATTTTTAATACGGAGCTATGATTTAGATTCGAAGAAATATAGTTAAATCATCCTAGATTTTGATGAGGATACTGTGGAATACGACAGTACCTTCAGCATGAAGTTTATCATATTGTTAAATAACATTTCCTTTCGATCGAGTCATTAAAGCATACGTGAGATCTCTGGAAGAACGACGTCCACAATATCTCGGCCAGCAATGACTGAATATTTTCAAAGTATGGAGTGAGGTATACATGTTCTTACGTCTTCACGAAATCACAAAACGTCGAAGTAGTTGTTATGCTATTACCGATTTGAGTTTGTCGCCATGGCAGCTCAATCATCATTTGTAATATATTTCGTCCTTTTCTTGGTTTCCCTCCCAAGACGATTTCTTCCTCATCATCATATATATTTTTTAAAATCCTAGCGCGATTTTTCTGCCACCTGTCTCGTGACTGAAAATTGAGTCTGCATCAATTTTTTTTTTAAAAAAATAACTCGACAATGCTTCTTCCATCCAATTTAAAAAAATAAAGAAAACCTAAGCACACAAGCGTGGCTTGGAAGGTGATATTGAAGAAGTGAGATTTGAGGAGAAGCAAAGAAAGGAAAGAAAGGAAGAGGAGAGAAAATATAGGAAGAAAAACTAGAAGTTGAAGAAGAAAATAGAAAATAAAGGAATGGAGGAGGAGAAGTTTGTAACTCAGCAACTTTTATTAATATATCAAAATTGTCGAACATATGGAAAAATTACATATAAATAGTAAAATCCTAATAACAACAACAATTAGTCTTATAACACACTAAATAAAATATCCAGAAAAATAACATAAATTAAACCTAATTAATAACCCAATTAAAACCCAATGACATAGGGGTTGAACTATCCTTGGTCATCTTTAACCATACCTATGTGTGAACCGTGTCTAAGATATTTGGTGTCTTTACTAACTCTCATGAGGTTAGAAAAACTCGACCCTATTAAGTATAATTATAGGCAGCTTCAATTATACTTTTAAAGATCAGGATCAAGTTAGTGTAATGTTTCTTTAGTAATCCAAGTATAGTATGAATTAAGTCACTTTGCCTTTGAACTAAGATTCACTAAACCTCACCATTTCTCATAAAAACAACTTATGCATCCAAAATAGCATTAACATGTTCCTTTTAAACCAATGATAACGGTAATGTGATAAGGTTTTTAAAAGGATCATCGGGGATATGCTGTTACCATTGATATATAACTAAGTCTATATTAAAAGTAGAGTTAATACTAAAGTTTGGTTGTAGGTTGATGACATAAGTATTTGATTCAACCATTTTTAACACTTTGAAGTGTATAATATTATAGAATAATATAAATTATATCTTGGGACCTCACCTAACAACTTAATCTTTTAGGCTGAGATGATTCTTTAACATGATATTAAAGTCTTACTGACCAAACAGTTTGGAGTTTGAATCTCAACACCCCTCTTTCTTTTTTCTATTTAATATTAATTAATAGCTCAATATAGTATGGGCTTGTGCAAGTTTCACGCCCAAAGAACTTTCACTTGAGAGAGTGTGATGGAGAATAAAATAAATCATATTTTGGGATTTCACTTAATAACTTAAACTTTTAGGTTGAGATGATTATTTGACATCTAACACTACTCCTCTACAATTTTTAATTGGATTTAAGAGAATACCATTCAAGTCTAATATATATTATGAAACAATTTTCAAATTAAAAACATTATGATACTTGTGTAAATCAGCTTCAAATTTGTATTGTTCGTTACTTGTTTGAGTTTATTTATTTTTTTATGATCTCAACATGCAAATTATAAACTTAGATTCAACTAACTCAAACATCTTAGTGTGAGGAGATATGGGAAGAAGATCTTTATGCTTTTAGATTTATAAACATGAACACTAAATAACTGAGTGTGTGGAATGAAACAAACACTAACACTTGAGTGGATTAGGATCATTTTCATCATTCTTATCATGTATAAGAGGGGTCAGTGATAAGAGGACTTAATTACTCAAGATCTATTATGAGTATGTCAAGCATAAAAGATAAATAATTATAAAGCTTAGAAGAACAAATATCTTTAAACTCTTCCAACATCACACTTACCACTTTAAGAGGTTCTATTAAAGCATTTCCTGAAACTTCCTCAACAAATGAAGCAAACATAATAAATTCAACCTTAATCTCATTCTCTAACTTATTTGGATTCATTATGTTAAGTTCCTTCTTTTAAAGTCATTTTCATCAAGGTCATTAAAATCTTCAGGATTGAGTTTATACATATATCACTATATTCTTCCTCTCTAGCCATATCCTTATGTTTTTTTTTTTTTTTATGACTAGGGGTTTAGTGGTATAATTAGCTAAAATAGAACCTAAACCTAGATATTTAACACACTAAAACATTAAACTCATCTTAAACACTTCATTGATAACTCGTAAACTCTTATCTTATTTATAAAGTCAGGCACTAATAGGACTGGGTTTGTAAGGTAGAGCACCTAACAAAGTACTACTATTCCTAAATGGAGACATAACAAGGGTACTATATGGGTTTTGATATTTTTTTCATTAACTCTTAGTAACATTCATATTCTTGCTCTAAGGTATGAACTTGTTCAAGGGTAGAAACACATAAAAACGTAACTTGTTTTCTAAGATAATGTTTTGAACCTTATGAAACCTACTTAAAGTCATGGGGCTGTCTTTCTTTACAACACATCTCATCATATACTCATCAAAATATACCTTACACTCATTAGTAAATTTGTTCTCTTATCTAAGATTATTTTTTTGCTCTAAAGTATTTTTTCCTATATGATTATGGTAGGTACCTCTCTTGTAACTTTTGTTTCATTTCAAACCAATTAGTGATAAGAGGTTTACTTCTTTTTTATAAACAATCCTCAATAATTTCTTTGTAAAGTTAGGCAGAACCAATAAGTTTTATCTTAACAAACCTAGTTTTTTTATTTTCAGACAAGTTGGACCAATCAAACATGTGATCCATTTCATGAATCTGCCTATTAAAATCTAAGGATCGTGACGACCATTAAAAGTGAAGGACTCTTTTTCATTAGGTCTCATGACTTGCTCATCAAGGTTATCATGATCAAAGTAACCTAATTGGTAGTTATATTGGAGGTGTCCATGGTGAACTTTCTTATAATGGTTATTGTTATAATTCTTACCATTTTTAGAGTACCTTATTTAGGTATTCTTTAAAGGTTCAACTCTTTTGGACAAGTTAGTCATCTAAATTTATATAAGCTATAGTTTCTCTAGAATGACCCTAAGAGTATCATTAAGGAATGAGTCCATGGTAATTATAGACTCAATATTGGATTTTATACGACCATTACACAAATATAAGCAAGACTAGCTTAAGGATGCAATTGAGATCATAAGAATTCTTTACAAGTAAAAACACAATATAAAGTAAATCTCATTTTGTTTTTGTTTTTTTTGAAAAATCAATATATCAATGCCAGAATATGCCAAGAAAAACTACAAGCATATAATGTTAAACTTTTATATATAAATGGTTAACCAAACATAAGATCATAACTTTCCACAAATATAGGCAATATCTGTAATTAATAAAATGACTAGTTGCTAATTATTAATGACAAAATGGACTGATAAAAAAATTATAATGAATAATATGCAATGATATCATAACTAAAGAAAGAAAGAAAATGCTAATCTCATTTATGAATTAGGTGTTGATGTTAAAGAGATAGTGACTTATAAATAGGAGATATCATGATCAATGTGGATGGTGAAAAGTGGCTAGGATTAATTGTAGTTTAGGAAGATGACAATGATATCTATTAATGATGGTTGAATGTGGATGATTTTCTTCAACAGTGGGTGGGTGTTGGAGGGCTACTAACGTGTTGTTGGTGTGTTGCTTATGTGGTGGTGGCTTTCTTTGATGTTTAAAGAGAGGGGCTGAGTTTTTCTTTCCTATGAGCATTTGTATTTATTATCATATAACTAAATAAAAAATTATTTTTTTAAAAATGAAGTCATTACACCTAGCCTGGTCTATGACCCGGGCTATAGGTTTGGTGGGTTGACCTCTGTTGATCAAAGGTATTGTCATCTCAACATAATTTTTTTTCTTAATTTTTTAAGTCAAACCAGATTTTTACTGGTCGTCCACATTGTCTTTAAACCCGCCAAGTTGATTAGGTCAAATCAGGTCAACATTTATATGATTTAATTTGAAACCCAGTCTAGAAAAGTAGCTAGATTGAGAAGTTTCAAGGTTGCCTTATGATTGCTTTTGGTTTTTATTGAATATATATCATAAAAAAAAATATTATATTTTTTTTTATTGAAATTAAATATATTAATAAGAAAACGAAGACTTATACTAAGAAATTATTTTGTTTTAATAGAATTTAAATTATTACTCTTCTTATATATATATAAAAATATCATATAATTAGTGCCGTACTAAGTTGAGTCACATTAAGCTAACTCTAGTACAATTTAATTTGAAACTTAGGCCATGCAATGGGCTACATTCTAGGGTTAAGTCAAATTAATAAGAAAAAGAGAAACTATGATAGCAAATTATTTTATTTCAATTGAGTTTAGTTTTAACTTTTTTTTAAAAAAATATTGATATGTAATTATATAAAGAAATTAAATAGCATATCGCGACATAATATCATGTTTCTTTATTTATATTTATCCCCCAGCTTCTTGATTTAGTCTTTGGTTATTGTTAACAACTCATTTTAGAATTTGTTGGTGCATATGATTAGTAGTTAATTTTATTAAACACACATATTCAACTTTCAAATTCATGTGTTGAATTCTTGCTTAGTTCTTTTTAAAAAAACTTTAATAATGCCTACATATTTTTTTCTTCATGTTATAATTAACTCTACAATGAAGTGTGACACCATGACTAGTAGAATATAATCAACCTTCATTTGATTCACAAAAAAATATAGGTTATATGATGATATTATAATTATAAACCTAGTTTTAAGTAATCTAAACTCCATAATTTTCTATTCTTTCCCTTTTCCTCTTGCATTAGAACGTTGGCTAATTAATTTCCTCTTTGTTTTTAGTCATAAATAATCTATGATTCATTCAATTACATGATATGCCATTGTCAAACATGCATTTAGATGCCATCTTCATCATGCAACTTTTTTTTTCCTTTTTTAATGAAAGTCAATCACAATTATAGAAAATGATGCAACACTATAATTTATTAAAAGCTTAAACTATATGATGTGAAATTTGGTAGGCATGTGACTTACAAATTAACTCATATAAGGGCAATATATTTCTCCCTTATTTTACAGTGAAAAAACCCTCATGAGTGGACAACAATCAAGGAAACAAAATATGTAGCATCTAATCTTATATCATTTATTTTTATTTAGTTATCTCACTTTTAATTCTATCTATTTAAATTTCTCAAGACTTAGGTATAAAATATGCTATGTTCTTTTTTTCCCGCTCTATAACAACTTTTTTGCCACCTAGCACATGATAATGGCCACATTAATACATAACTAACAAAAAGCAAGGAGGATATCACATTAAAAAATAAATAAAAGATGAAAAAATTAAATAAATATAATTAAAGTAAGATACCTAAACAAAAATTCAATAAAAATTAAGATTTTTTAAATTTCATTAGCAACGTTGTTTATAAGAAACTACTTCTAAGAGATAGTTTTTCTTATCTAAAAAGATCTCTAAACTCCTTTGACATGTATGAGAAGCAAAGCACACCTTATAAAATTATAGATACTTTACGAGTTGAGTTGGGTTTGTTACGAACACGATGGGTTCTAAGCACTAGTTCGCCAAACACTAACACCCTTATCTAACATGTCTAGAATCTTTCCTCTAGCCTATTATGTTAATAAACAACTTATCTTTAAAGAGAGGTGTGCCAAAATAATAGTTCATGAAAAATAACCGAAATTGAGAGTGGATCATCTAAATTTAAATATTTGATTTGCCTGTATTCTTCTCTCCTGGGGTTCTCCTGGGGCTGGGGGTGTGAATATTTATATTATATATTTGCAGTGTTGGAGGTGGGGTTAGCAGAGAGGGAAAGGGGGCGGCAGGTGTTTTTGCTTTGGCAGCTTGTTAGGGTTAAGAGAGGGGGGTAAAACTTTCTATTTATACCAATGGAAGTGGTGCTTACTGGTTAGGGATCTTTTTTTTGAACCGGTTCGGTTCGGTCCGAGTTAACCGGTTTTTGCATTAAAAAACCGAAAACCGAACCGAACTGACCGGGGTTTTTTCTAAATATTATAATCGGTTTAATCGGTTTTTTTCTCGGTTCAGTTTTTCCAGTTAATTTTTTGTCAGTTTTCTCTGTTTATTCGATTTATCGGTTTTTTTACACACCCCTAATTAACGATCATTTATGAAAGGTGACCCTTACCACAAGTACCAGAACAAGTGCTACCTATTCCGCTTGCATTGGAGCATGACACTAAGGGTTGTTTTGCCTTGGAAAAATAAAGTTCATCAATCAAGGTTTTCTGTAACAATTTATGAAGAATTATTGCTTCATTAGACAAGAGACGGGTTACTTGTAATAAACAACAACTTACACAGGCCGGAATACTGTCATACTTGTCGGTTTGTTCCAAATAGGCGATACTAGACTCTCAAAAAAGACGTTGAAGAAACAAGTGTTAATGACTAGTAAGGACATCACTATATGGCATGAAACCATCCTCCTTGCTCATGAAGATGGACCTATCCCCACGACAATGCCCTAGTTGTAACATAAATTACCTTAAACCACACATCGCATCTTAATTATCTCTTGGGATATTTGGAAGAAGATGTGAATAGTAGATGGGGCAATGTAATTCCTAGTCATTCTGGGAATGTACCCTAGATGTAATATAAGTTATAACCCTTAAGTTGAAAGTTAAAATTTCAACTTTTGATTAATTAAATCAAGAATTTGACTCAATTTTGTAACAAACTAGATCAAAGAAGTCATTTCTAACAAAACATGTTTATAACTCTCCTTCAGGTCAAAGAATCATACCAGACATAATCTGAATCTCTGTGTACTTTTGAAATGGTTCTTACATGTTTTTTTGAGGATTGATGTTGGCCAGCTCAAAGGCATCTTCAAAAGGTTTGCAGACAACTGGAGTTTTTTGAAGTACTCAAACAGGATTAGACTGACAAGGATGTTCAATGATGTCAAGAATTTGGCTTTTGGATGCATAGCCGAACTCCAATTTCATCACAAGCATTGATGTCTTCGTAATTAAAGGGATTATTAGGGCCTCAAAGCTTGAACTGCTGAGAACTTTAGCCACATGTGCTTGATCGGCATTTGAGAATATCTATTACATAAAACCCAGAAAAAAAAAATCATCATCAGAACTAAGAAAGCTTAATTTGTAGTTGATTATCTACTTGTGTTAAATTAGAAGGCAGCCTAAGCAAAAGACTATCTTAGAACATGGTCAGGCTTTAGCCTCTCGAATGGCAGTCTCCCATGAACAAATCTGTAAACATGAAAATGTAAGTAAGATCGTTTATGTAGCAATAATCCATTTTATGTAAAAGAAAGCTGAAGCTATATGTGGGGATATTTAACTTGGTACCTGTGATAGTCAAAATCATAACCAAAGGCCTAGAAAGAGGAAAGAAATCGCAGAACAGCAGTAAATCGGTTGGATTTTGGTAAAAGGTTTGTCAAGATGATTTCATTCTGCTTTTCAATGACAACAGGGCCATATATACCTTGAGAGCTGCCATGGATGTGCCATAACTCTTGTACAGAACACCATTCATTTGAGGCTTCAGTTTCTTCTATATATACCAAGCTTCTGAATCATATACAGCAAGCCACCTTTCTACTAAATACCAGAGTTACAAGAAACTCTTATAAATAAATTGTGCTAATTTTTATTTTTCAATATACACAAGAATTCAAGGCAGAAGTATGTGATCTATGTGAATGTGTGATTTTCACCGCAGAAGTACGATGGCTCAGTGAAGCATGAATTGAAAATTCCAACTGCTGCAGTTCTTAAATTCTGCCAATTCATGATTTTCTTTTGGAGTCGCGAGAGTTCGATAGATTAATCTTATTTTATTTAATTAATTTAAAATAATATTGTTATTTAAAAATAAATAAACATTATACTGAATTGAGTATTTCTTGGTTTAGTTATAGCTCATAAATTTAATAATATTAACAAAATGTATTCCCTGGATATACATATATTAAAGAGAGACAAAATATAATGCTTGAAAAAAGTATTTTAGACTAAAACCATATGCATCTGACATGAGATTATTAATTCATAAAATATTTCAGAACCAGAGGATATGCACAGAAAATGCAATTGATTTCACTATGTAAAAATCCATCAATTTTTGCATTGTTTGGGAACGAGCTCTAAACAAACAATATTTCATAAAAGTTTAATTTTATTTTATTTAAAATCATATTTTTAAGTTTTTGAATTATTTTGATGTGTTGATTTTAAAAATAATTTTTTATAAATAAAAAAATTATTTTAATATATTTTTAATTAAAAAACACTTTAAAAAACAATTAATACTCTGCCATGTATGTTGTTGGCTAGACTTAATTGTAGCCTACTTATTTAATATAGATTAGATAAAAAAAAAAAAATTATTGAGCAAGTGAGAATACTTGTATGGGTAGAAGAGTGAAAATGAAAGGATATAAAGTGTTTTTATTTTAAAAACTTTTTAAAAAAATTTAATTTTTTTTAATTTTAAATTAACATTTATTTTTGTTTTTAGATTATTTTAATGCGTTGATGTCAAAAATTATTTTTAAAAAATAAAAAAATAATTTTAATATATTTTTAAATAAAATATATTTTAAAAAATAATGATAACTATATTCAAGCAAGCTCTAAGGAAAAAGAGAATTTGCTTGTTGAGTGACAGAGTATGGCTCCAAGTCTTTTTCCAGCATATGTTCACACATTAATTCCTTGGACACGAAAAGCATAGAAAGT
>Ga0325411_1007674_pt1 | contig 11748 bp, 3 predicted proteins | sample PopdelMetagenome_13_FD_206181 | JGI IMG/M metagenome (GOLD analysis project Ga0325411, IMG submission 206181) | Populus deltoides microbial communities from Bellville, Georgia, United States - Xylem-PdIQD-R4 | ecosystem: Host-associated > Plants > Phyllosphere > Stem > Wood/Secondary xylem...
GATAGCCCAATTCAAGGTTGCGTAGCCTTGGTATGGGCTGCAAGTGCAACCTTTGTGTAGGTTGCAGACAACCTACATCTAGGTTGTCAACAACTTAGATTGAGGTTACATGTGTAGTCTTGGTGTGGGTTGTTTCTATAGTCCAAATTGAATATTTTTTTGTATCATCAATACACAATTTTGATGGAGGAAGTAGCTTAATTGACTAGTCTCCTTTTTAAGGGATAGATGTTGACCTTTTTCGATTAAAAAAAAGGGCCAATTCGACATGTTTTTTTCTTTCTTCTAAGGGATTGATGTTGAGTTTTTACATATAATTAAAAAATTAATAAATTAAATGGCAGATAAAGCTAAAAAAAATACTTAGATAGTTCATAGTTGTAGGAGAAAGTACATAGTAAATGTATCATTTCTTTTGAAAGGATATGGTAAGAGTAATATTGATCTTCTCTTAGGCATAATTAACCTTTTACCTAAATCTCTGGAACCAGTGTATTTTTAGGTCTCCTAGTTTTTTTTAATTACTAGGTGACGACTCTAATTTTCTAAAATTTTCCATACAGATTAAGTTCTTTGAATTTTCTTTGGTCACTAAAAAGAAAAGCAAGACATATGATTTTTTATGTATTAACATACCTTTTTTTTCCCCTTAACAATGATCTTTTTACTCATAATGAACATTTATTAGTTTATCATGAAATCATTTTAGTTGTACCAAATGCCTTTTCATTTTATTTTTCAAAATGCCTGCAACACAAGCATATTACAAGTAAAATATACTAAACCAAAATTGTGTTCCCCTGCAACAATAGAGACAAATTCACTATTCACATCATAGTAGCGCTACCATGAATTGACAAAGTGTCCTATTGGTCTATGATGTTTCTGCTTACTTACATCTTGATACATTAATTTTTTTATTTTCTTTTTTGATCCTTAAACTTTGTTTTCATCACTTTTTAGTCCTTGAATTTTATGAGGGAAGAGAGAAAGTCACTAAAAAAATAGAAGGGGAGAGAAAATATTTGAACTATCACATTTTAGCCATAAAAATGGCCAAACCTAGTATCAATCTGTTTGTCCCAGAGATGAGAGTTTAATGATGTTGGTTTTTCTCATCAGCAATGTCTAAAAAAATAGATTGGGACCTATAAAAATTATTAAGATTCGATTTGATTTTTGATTTTTTGAGTGACTTTAGTGTTTGGGGTTTGAAATGAGGTAATTTAGGGTTTTAAGGTGTTTGAAATGTGTTTTCGACTTAAAATGGGTTAAAAATGTGTTTTGAGAGTAAAAAATATGGTATGATTTTTAGCAACATGAGTTTGTTGAAAAATTACTAAAGTAGTTTACAAGTCATTTACTGCAATTGTTTTATATTTTTTTGGATGATGAGTTGTCTATTATCACTTTTTTTACATTGAGAAAACAACACATCATTCAAAAAATATTAAGGGTACACACACATGATTCTTGGCAAGAGCTAAATGCATCGAGTCCATGCCCAGTCGCATTTGCCTTTTCTCTTTTTGAGGTCAGGAGTGTGGAGCCTGGCCTTTTAGGATCATATTATTTTTTAATTTAAAATAAATCTTTCTTTAAAATAATAATTACAATGCAATTTAAGAAATTATCTGATAGTTTCTTACTTATTTTTAAATAAGATTTTATATTTTATGCTTATATTTGCAATCACTTTTTTAACAATTACATATGAGCTTAATATTCAATAAATTGTAAGAAATTGCATATTAATATTCCATAGGAATTAAACTTTTGATTGTTAATTTTTATATGGTTTTCATGAGTTAATTATTCTTTGATTCTTTTTTTTTATATAAACACATAAAAATTATCAAGACATTGTTTTTTTTTGAAACTTGGGTTTTACATTATGATTAGTTTTTTTCTTATAAAACATGATATGAATTAAACACATATGTTTTCATGAAAAAACAAATTGATATGAAAATGAGAGTTGTTGTTACCTATTTTTAGAAAAAAAAGAAGAAAACAAATCAAAAAAATTATCGGAAGAAAACAAAAAAATATATATATAGTAGTGAGAAGAGGACACAGGGGCGCCTAGAAAATAGCCAAAGATTGGTTGAGAAAATTCAAAAATACAAAGGTTAAAATTTGACAGTATATATTTGACTGATGAAGGCGTTATTGACAAATAAAAATCAATTTTAGAAAGAAAAGTCTCAAATCAGATGTTTAAGGATTCAATTAGATTTTGTTGAAAGATTAATTGAGTTTATGAAGGGTTTGATTGCAAGAAAAATTGATTTTTAAGTCAATTTAGGCTTTAATTGAAAGAAATTAAAGTTTAGAAGTCAAATTATAATTTTTAAGAGTTAATTTGATCAAATCAGAGGCTTAATTGCATAAATATTGAAGTTTGATGAGTAATTAGAAACTTTATTGAAGAAATCTAAAACCAAGGATCAAGCTGAAAAAGAAGCGTAAATATAGGGGTTGAAATTGACCAAATCATAGGTCAAATTGAAGAAATTGAAAGTTTGTTGATCAATTGAGGGTCAAAATGCATAAATTCAAAACTAAGGACCAAAGTGAAAAAAGATAGCCAACTTCAAGGCTGACATTTGAATTTTACATGGATGCAATTGAATTGATTCTTAAAATCAAAATCTCAATTGAGGACTTAATTGAACAATTTAAAAATTAAGGACTGATTTGGAAATTGATACTTTTTGATGCCTTTTTTTTTTTAGTGAAACAACACATTTTGTACAAAACAATATCGTTTCACTCATTGTTCATTGAAAAAAAAAGCAAAATGATGTTGTTTTGACGGCATTATACACCATCTTCTTCCATTAGTCGCGCAAAGGCAGGGGAAGAAGGTTTTTCTTCCCCTATTTTGCAATGCCTATCTCTCTCTCTCTCTCTCTCTCTCTCTCTATCTCTATCTCCCCTTTATTTGTCAAAAAACTCCGACACAACCCACACCCCCTTATGGCCTACCACCATGATGAAAGGGGCAGAGGAGACAAACCCTGTGGGTGGCTCTGGGGCAGCTGCACAGAGACCACCCCAGCCACTCTACCCCTTCGCCATGATTGGACAGGGGTAGGATAGCTCTTTCTCTCCTTACCCCTTATAAATACTCCCTCACCAGGGGATGGAGTGGGGGGGCGAGAAGACAAAAAAGGAAATGAGAGAAAATAAAAAAAGAGATAGAAACGAGATAAGAGAAAAAAATAGAAACAAAAGAGAAAAGCAGAGAGGGATGGAGAGACGGAAAAAAAAAAGGGAAAAACAAGGGAAAAAAAAAAGAAACAAGAGAGGAGGAAGAGCATAAACAAAAAACAAAGAAACATAAAAGAAAAAACAAGAAGAGAAAATATAGAGAAAAAATAGGAAAAAGAAAAGAGGAAGAACCACCACCATTTTTCTCCTTGCAGCTACTTGAAACCACTGTCATTCTACCACCAGCACCACTGCCAGGTTAGCCTTCCCTCTCCTTCTCCTCCTTATTCTTCTTCTTCTTCTTTTTCTTCTTCTTCCTCATCTTCCTTCTCCACTATTTTCTAGGCCAGATAGCTCCAGCTCAGACCAAAATGGATGGGCCGGGTCTGGCCCAGTCCCAAAAAAATATATATATTGGGTTGACATTGGCCTAACCCCTGTCTTGGACTGCTACTGGCCCAATTCTTTTAGGCCAACCTCAGCCCAATTTCTTCTAGGTTGATTTTGGCCCAGCCAGGATGGGCTCAGCCCAATAATTGGGCTAGACCCATCTTATTATTATTATTATTATTATTATTATTATTATTATTATTATTAAATATAAAAAACAAACAAAAAAATTCCAAAAAAAATCCCCTTAAAAAATTTGTGATTTTCTCGCATAGTTTTCTATATTTTTTTTTGCTTAATATTGGTTTGTATTTTTACATTGTAGGATACAAATCCAGTTATAAAATACCTGGTTTTCTCTTAAATGTTGCAAAAACGTATATATAGAAAAACAACAAAAAATATCTTGTTTTCATGCATACGAACAAGTCTCTCAAAGATTTAAAAATTATATCGTATTTTTATACAAAAAAATACGTATTAGCATACATTTTGAACTTTAATAAGCAGTTTATTAAAGCTATGAAAACTAGGCTCATATGTCAAAAATACTAAAAAAATTATTTTGTTTTCTTTTAGTATCTAGGTCACGAACTTATATGTAAATTGTATTCTTGATATTAAATATAAATATAGTTCTTTTTTATTTTGACATTAGAATGGTTAGATTTTTTTTCGATAAGATAAGGATCTTTTTACTGATAAAGACTTTTCTTAAACCTTAGACATACCAACAATTAGAAAAACATAGCAATACCTTAGTTATATCAGATAATTAAACAATGTAGTTCATCTTAAGTAAGGCATATAAGGGGTGGTAATACCTTTTCTCTACGCAACCAGTCTTCGTGTTTAATCTTTGAGATTAGTTATCGTTTCTAGTGACCAAATACTAGGTGACGACTTCTATTCCCTCTTTCCACTAATAAAGGATAAGAATTTCTTGTCCTGTCCATTCCCACATCATATACCATTTGGATTATACTAGGAGGACGTTTGCCGCGATATCGCACACGTGCGACAAGTGTTTTTCCCTATAAATTATAGAGAATCTTGTGAATATTGATTTGAATTATCTTGGATTTTTATGAAAAGAAACAACGTTGTTCATTAAAAAAAGATATTTTTATCAAGAAAAAAAAAGCATATACAAAGAATGAGCTATTTAACTTAAGAATGAATTTTTTTCATCAAGAGTTTAAATTTGTCAAAATCCTACAAATATTTATTTTAATCACATTAAAATTAAATAAAAAATAATTTTAAAAATCATCATGCACCATCACACAAAGGCATACAAGCTAACTATTTTAAATTTTGATTGGTTTGGAAGCTAGTATATCTTGTCTCTTTTTTTACGTGGTGTTGATAGTATCTATTAGTAGTTACAACCAATATGTTTAAAAAGTTTTTAAGTTATATGTACAATAAATAAAGGTTATTTTATTGAATTATATCAAAATTCTTTTTTTGTTTGTAAAAATAAGAGCAACAAAGAATACTTATTAGCTAGCTTTTATTGAGAGTAAATCATTGTAAAAACTAAAATAGAAGATGAATTCACTATTCACCTATTTACAAAACATTAAATACTGATTCACCTTTTTATAAAATACTATTCACTAGAACAATACTTTGATTATATTTTTTATATTTTTTTATTGGTTCAATTAGGGAGTTGACCTTTATGATTTATTTTAATTTCTATAAAATTATTCTAATTTTATGACCTGAGCATCGAGTTTGCAAAGTTAAACAGGGTTGACCAGTGTTATTTTTTTATTAATTTTTTTTTATTTTTATCTTTCAATATTGGATTGATATTGAAAATTGAGCTTCATAATTTGTTTTGAGTTTCTTTCTAAAATTTTATTCTAGTCTTATGATCCGAGTCGGTCCCTAGTTTCACAAGTTGATTCGGTTAACTTGGGTCTTTTTTATTTTATTTTTTTTCTTAATTGATTTTTTATAGATTTATTTTTTGACATTGAGTTGATATTAGGAATTGAGATTTATTTTTTTTATTTTCTTTCTACGAGGTTGTTCTAGCCCATATCATTTTTTTTAAATAACGTCTTGAAATTTTTTGAGTCAAACCTTATTTTTATATGTTATCTAAGTAATTTTTGGATCAGCTAAGTTGATCAGATTATATCAAATCAACCCCCATGAAATTTTAATTTTTTTTCTAATAAAAAAACACTTTAGTAACATCTAAATATTTTTTTTGTATTCAAGTAAAATTTGATCCGACATATAACATTGCACAAACCAATTATCTATTTATACTACTGTAGCATGTGATGTAATATTCAACACATAGCCTGGCAGCCATAACAGTATTAAACAAAATGATGCTCTCTTACTTCAATGAAACTGGTTTTTTATGCAGAAATGAAATGTATATCTTCAAAAAGCAACCCACAATTCCACATTGTAGACATCCGTGACTCAATTTGTCCAACCTTGTTTGTCTTTATATATTTATTACATGTAAATTAAAAGAGAAGGGTGCAAATTAAAAGAGAAGGGTTTTTACTATTTATTAGAATAATGCTTTACTTAGTTTTTTTTTTATCTTTCATTTTTTTCAATCAATATTTTTTCTTTTATTTAATCTTATTTTTTAATATTATATTTTTTCTATTTAGTTATCACACTTTTATGACATGGATCCTAGATTTAATGAATTAACTTGGTTTGATAGTTTGGTGGATTGACTCATGTTGTTTATTAAATTCTTTTTTTAATTGATTTTTTTAATATCATCCTTCAATATTAGGTTGGTTGGGTATTGAAATTCATAATTTGTTTCAATTTGCTTTTTATGAGGTTATCTCGATCTTATGATCTGGATTGCAAGTTTGATATGTTAACTCAGATCTTTTTTAGGTCCTTTTCTAATTGATTTTTTTTTTCAATTTCATCATTCCATATTGGGTTGATTTAGAATTAGACTTCATAATTTATTTTGATTTGCTTTTATACGGTTATTATAGTCTCATAACCCGGGCCCCGAATTTGACATGTTAACCTAAGTTGTCCCAGGTGAATCCAATATATTGTTATTTTAATATTAAAAAAAGATATTATCTGTTTTGTTTAGTCAAATATTGTTTTCACGGATTGTATGAGTTGATTTTGAACTAGTAAAGTTAACCGGGTTATATCGGATAAACTCTCACATGATTTAATTTTTTTTTGTTGGAAAAAAAACATTAACAACATTTGAATTTTACATTTAAGAAAAATTTAACTTGACCTGCAGTATAGCACATGTCAATCATCTAATTCTCTTACTATTCTTTAATATTTCTTTCTTTCTTTCAATACCCAGCCTATTAGTATTTGTTATTGTTTTCTTTTCTTTTTTTAATATGAGACAACCTTAATTTAGTCCTATAATTATACACTCATTTTCAATTGAGTTTTAAACCAATTTTTTTTTCCAATTAGATCCCAAAAGTATTTCAAAACATTCTCAAAAGATTTTTTTGTCCATGATCATTGAATTTTTTGGAAGTTTCTTCAAATTGAGGACATTTTAATGAATGGACTTGCATATTACACTGAAAACATTAAAGTTCATAGACTTTTTATCCAAATGTTTTTCTAATTCAACTTTATTTTAGTGTATAAAACATTCAAATTAGATCTAAATTATTAAAATGTTGACAACATGATATGGTTAAGAAATGTTGAAAATAATTTGGAATTATTGATATAATTTATGGATTTGAAACTAATTGAGGTTTTAGTTTTAAAACCCAACCCGAATTTGATCCTAAAATAATTAAGAGAAAATCTGAACTGGTTAATTCTCGAGTTTTGACTGGGTAATTTTTTCTTTTCTTTTTTAATCCAAATTGGTTTGGACCCTGAGTCGACTAGATCTAGAATTGATCTGCCAGGCTAGATTTTGAAACAATCTCTTAATCTTACCGAAGTATGATTGGGTGGTTGCATGAGAAGACACCCTCTCTTAACATTAGTTGCAATCTTTCCATTCTTGGAAAAATGTTGGCCAAGGTTTGTTATTTCAACTACCAGTTAACTTCTCTATCATTTATCTTTCTTGTTTTTTTTTTTTACTTTCCATTCTCAAGATAATTTCTTGTATTAATGTTTAGTTTAGTTTTATTGATATGAATATTATGATCATTAATAACCTAATTTTAGGTTTCTTTGAAATTTATCATTTAAAAATAAATAATAATAATAATAAACTCCATATTAATCAAGGATGCACAATTATTTAGAACGACCGGTGGACGGACAATTTACAATCTTGTTGAAGAAACATTGGAAAATGATTTGAGAATGTGGTCAAGATAACAAATTGAAGGTTTAAGGACTAACAAGGACAAAATTGTAAAGTTTGGAAGTCAATTTGACCTAAATTGGAATAATTGATAAGTCTAGGGATTTAATTGAACTTTGGATTGGTTTAATTAATGCAATCAGGGGTTTAGTTGAAGAAGTATCAAAGTTCAGGAATCAATTTGGGTTAAAATTGCAAGGAATAAAATTCCAAGGACCGAAATGAATAGGCGTTGAGACTCTAAAAGGTTTAATTGACTTTATCAAGGGTAAATTTGAATGAATTAAAAGTTTGAATAATCAATTAAGGATTGAAATGAGGAAATTTGAAACCAATGACCAATTTATAAGCAATGCAAAAATCCAATAGTCCAATTGCACAACTCTAGGGGTGAAATTAAAAACATTTCTCAATGATAAGGACAATTTTACAATTGATTGTAAGGTTTTAGAATTTCAGGGGGCAAATTAAAAAATAGCTAATTTAACCTAAGAACCCGAATGACCTGTTGTTTAATAACTATTTATTTTTTTCCTTTAGAACTATGGAAAGCTGCATGAGAAGTCACCAAAACGGCCTTGGTTAGACCCAATCTTCCTACTAAATCGCACCAAATTTAATCCAAATTATAAACCAGATTGTCTATCACAAATCCCACTAGTTGGTTTAGTTTTCTTTGCCCCCATTATCATCTGATGTGAAGAAGATCCATCATCAATAGTCCAATAATGACAGGATTCTTGATGTTTTCTTCCCACCGAAATGCAGAACAAACTTAAGTTGTAGTTATCTTCATCTTAGGAGATAAGTGACGAATTTTGTGGGAAAGATTTCAGATTAACCCTATAAATGGAAAAGAAAGGCCAATGTTACATGTGGAGAGCAGAGGAAGAAGGAAAACTACCTGAGAATTTTGAAGTTTTTACCCGCATCCATTAACCTTTAGAAAACAAATACCTTTTTAAGTACCAAGAATCCTGACTAAGATCACACCCCACACTTTGGGCAAGTGACACTTCAATGATCAATAATTGATGAAATAGCCGTGAGAAAGCCAAAAGGCAAAAAAGCCTGATAAAATCAAATGATAGAGGGTAAGCCCAAATCAAAAGCAAAAGTGATAGTCTAAACAAAATGAGGATGCCCCACCAAAACAAAAAGGGTAAATCAAAGAAAAACAACAAAAGAAAAAAAATATTGAAAGAAAGATACAATGAATCAAGCAAGTGATAATGATCCTAAGTCTTTAAAACCTTGAAACACTTTTTAAGTTTTATAAATCCATTTTCTTTAATAGTCATGAGCCATAGCTTACATTACGTGACTTTAAAAGTTCTTTCTAAACAAGCAAGCAAGCAATTTGGACTAATAAATGGCGTTTTAAAAATGCAAAAGATTATTTCATAGGAGTCATGATATTGTGAGCAAATTACTTGTTATTATTCATGCTGATAAAATGAGTACTCAGAAAAGGGATAATTTTTTCTCAAACAAAACCTAAAGCTTTTACTTAAGCCTCTTGCTTTAAAACTCACAAAAGTGGAAGGTCACCTCATCATGTACCTTCAAAAATTTCAATCTCTCCAACATTAGAACAAATCATACCTTTTTCCAAAAATTCCCAGGGAGTTGCAAGATTTGTTTTAAACTCACATCGAAATAATTTTTGTTTTCAAAATGCAAGATGTTCAAAATTTCAAAATTAATTCTAGATAAAGATTTATTCTTTAAAACTAAGCATAACTAAAAAAGAGAAGGGTTGCTCAAATCCATTACTTGTCTAAGTCACTAACAAAGCGCACTTAGAGGTAATGACCAGTACAAAGGGACAATGTTGTATTTAGAAGGAGATTTGATATCTTTAAGCTAACAGTAAAATAAAAAAAATATTTTTTTATAACAAGACAAGGGGGTATTTTTGTTTATAAAAGGTAGTGTGATCCTTTCAAGATAACTAGTGACACTAAATGTTGTTAGTAGAGAGACAATGGAGTAATGAATGATCCTCTCAAAATGATCATTGAGACAGAAATTTCGGTAAGTAGATGGGTCGTGATGGGTACCATAAAGATTTAGTTGTGTAAAATTGCAAATATTATGGAAAAGACTTATATAGGCCAACTCAAGTAGGCTAGAAGCTAAATCATAAGAAATAGCAGACCTCACCAATCAAGCAACAAAGAGATTGAAAAGAAATGAGAACTTATATTTCAAATCATGTAAAGATGCATATATGCCATCTAACTCAAATTGTTGAACAATATGTTTTTGCTGAAAATTCATAAGAAAAATCTTTGATAAGGTCTATCAAAAGGCATACCACTTTGAAATGGCTAAATTTAAAAATACTTCTGAATTTTTTTTTATTTTTAAGAAATCTTTGTATTTTTTACATAGATAGGTCACCCATGAGAATTAGACCAACCTGAAAAATCTTTGTATTTTTTACAATTGGATAGGTCACTCATTACAATGTATTTCACAAACGGGTACATCACTTGAGAAATGAGACCAAGGTTGAAATCACTTTCAAGTATTTTGCAAACAAGTAGGTCACCTGGAAAATAAGATCATTGTTATAATCAATTTCATATATTTCATAAACGGGCAGGTCATCTAGAACAATTAGACTATTTTTTTAAATATCTGAGTTTTTCACACCAACATGTAAGTCACCTAGAACATGTAGATCATTTCTGAAAATCTTTAAATTTTTCATTGATAAGGTAGGTTACCTCTCAAATGACTACTTTTTTATTTTCTTTCTACGAGGTTATTTTAGCCCATGTCATTTTTCTAAAATGATATCTTGAAATTTTTTGAGTCAAACCTTATTTTTATATGTGTAATCTCTAAGTTGATCAAATTACATCAAGTCACCCCATGAAATTTAAAATTTTTTTTTACTAAAAAAAACTTTAACAACGTCTAAATACTTTTTATATTTAAATAAAATTTGATCCCACATAAAACATATCACAAACCAATTATGTATTTATACTACTACATAGAATATGTTGTAATATCCAACAGATAGCCTGGCAGCCATAATAGTATTATAAAAAATGATGCTCTCCACTTGACAGTCCACGCACAACTCTCTTACTTCCATGAAACTGATGTTTTTATGCAGAAATGAAATGTTTATCTTGAAAAAGCAACCCACAATTCCACATTGTAGTCATCCGTGACTCAATGTGTCCAACGTTGTTTGTCTTTATACATTTATTCTCTTACCATTCTTTAATATTTCTTTCTTTCTTTCAATACCCAGCCCATTAATATTTGTTATTGTTTTTTTAATCTGGGAGAACCTTAATTTAGTCCTATACTTATACACTCATTTTCAATTGAGTCTTAATCCTATAAGTTTTCAATTAGATCCCAAATGTATTTCAAATTATTCTCAATAGATATTTTTTGTCAATGATCATCGATTTTTTTCGAAATTTCTTTAAATTGATGACATTTTAATGAATGGACATGCATATTAGACTGAAAACGTGAAACGTTAACGTTCATTTACTTTTTATCCAGATGTTTTTCAAATTAGATATAAATTATAAAAAAGTTGACAAAAAGACATGGTTAAGAAATGTTGAAAATATTTGGGAATTATTGATAAAATTTATGAATTTGAAACTAGTTAATGCTCGAGTTTTAATTGGATAGTTTTTTTTTTAATCAAAATAGATTCAAACTCCGAGTCAATTGGATTTAAAACCAATCTACCGGGCTAGGTTTTAAAACAATTATTTAATCTTACCAAAGTATTATTAGGTTGCTGCTTGAGAAACACCCTCTCTTAACATTAGCTGCAA